>Ga0182024_10011010_pt1 | contig 18287 bp, 11 predicted proteins | sample P32metaG_FD_120480 | JGI IMG/M metagenome (GOLD analysis project Ga0182024, IMG submission 120480) | Permafrost microbial communities from Stordalen Mire, Sweden - P3-2 metaG (Illumina Assembly) | ecosystem: Environmental > Terrestrial > Soil > Wetlands > Permafrost | place: Sweden: Stordalen... | reverse complement strand
CTACCTGCCAGGGCATTCGATTCGGTTTTACGAAATCAACCCCGCGGTGAAGCGCGTGGCCGAGAGCTACTTCACCTATCTGGCCGACGCCCGCAAACGCGGCGCGTCGGTGGAAGTTGTGCTGGGGGATGGCCGTCTGTCGTTGGAACGCGAATTGAAAGAGGCGCCGCGGAACTTTGATCTGCTGGTGCTGGACGCCTTCAGCAGCGATTCGATTCCGATTCATTTACTGACGCTGGAGGCTTTCGAGATTTATCTGCCGCACCTCGCGCCGGAAGGGGCCGTGGCCGTTCACATCTCGAACCGTCACTTGGATCTGGCCCCCGTAGTCTTTGGATTGGCCGAGCACTTCGGGCTCGATGCAGTTCGCGTCTTCAGCAACGACGCGGAGCATGGCGGGTGGATGGCCGAATGGATCGTTCTCTCGCGGAATCAAGAATTGCTGAAAATGCTGAGCACCATCGACGAGAATTCCAAATCGAATGCTCCGAAACCACCGCTGCCGGTGTGGACCGACCAGCGTCACAATCTGCTGGAAGTGCTGAAGTAGCGGGTGTTGAAAAATTGGGACAGGCACCTCGCTCTGGCCGTTTCTCACGCGGCTCGCGTGATGCGGCTCGGAAGCCAGCCCCATTTTTCAACGGCCCGGCAGAGGGTGTTTCGGCGGCATGGTGGCGATTAGCGGTCCGTCCCCTTGACATCGTTATCGCCGGAACCGAAGGTGGACGGCTGGACTGCTTCGGCGCCGCAACCCACTGCAACCCCCTCCCTTCGACGCACACACCATGGAATCGACTCGCTGGTCACGATTGACGGTGCTCTATGCGAGCACGATCTTTGTCAGTGCTTTTTTGCTGTTCGAGGTGGAATTGCTCGTCAGTCTTTATATTCTGCCTTGGTTTGGCGGAAGTCCGGCGGTGTGGAACACCTGCCTGCTCTTTTTTCAGACGACCCTGCTGGGCGGTTACGTTTACGCCCATGTCAGCGAGCACTATTTTTCGCCCCGCGCGCGATTGTTCGTTCATCTGGCGCTGCTGGCGGCGGCGCTGGTGACGTTGCCGATCGCGCCGTCCGACAGTTGGAAACCGACCGACAGCGACGCACCGATCGCCAGGATCTTGCTGCTCCTGGCGGCTTGCGTCGGACTCGCTTTTTTTGTGCTGTCGTCGACCGGGCCACTGGTGCAAGCCTGGTTCAGTCGAGCGATGCCTGGTAGATCACCATACCGGCTTTACTCGCTATCGAACGTCGGTTCGTTGCTGGCGCTGCTGACCTATCCGTTTGTCGTCGAGCCGGCTTTGGACGGCGCGGCGCAGAGTTTTTGGTGGTCGGTCGGTTTCGTACTATTTGTGGCGCTGTGCGGCACGGCCTGCTGGCTAACCTCCCGACTGCGGCCTGTGGCCGCTTTGGCGGCCGATGCGGCGGTCACTGGTCCTGTTGCCGACGTGGCAAGCGATGAGCCACCTTCGCTGGCCCGGCGGTTCGGTTGGTTGGCGCTGCCGGCGTTTGCTTCCATGCTGTTGCCGGCGACGACCAATCACGTTTGCCAGGATGTGGCTTCGATCCCGTTTCTGTGGGTGATGCCGCTGAGCCTGTACCTGTTGTCATTCATCATCGCGTTCGATCACGAGCGTTGGTATCGCCGGCTGCCGTATGGCGTGGCCGCGATGATCGCCATTTATTTGACCGCCGGCATGTACAGCCCGGAGGTTTGGAGCGCGGGCTGGCTGGGAACGCTCCATCGCTGGATCTGGGGCGGGGCGCCGGGCGAGTGGGAGGTGTCGTTCAGCCTGCCGCTGGAGCTGGCCTGCGAATTCAGCACGCTGTTTTTGATCTGCATGCTCTGCCACGGCGAGCTGTTTCGCTTGCGGCCCGCGCCGCGCTATCTGACGAGCTACTATCTGATGATCGCGGCGGGGGGGCCGGTGGGGGGCGTATTCGTCGCCCTGATCGCTCCCACACTCTTCGACTCGTATGTGGAGTGGAAACTCGGCATCGTGGGAGGCTTTCTGCTGGCCGCCTTCATCACATTCGCCCTGGCCGGAAGGCCGAGAACCGCTGGCACGCCCGCGCTGGGACCGAAGTCCATCGTCATGCTACGCCTCGGAGTCCCGGTAACGCTGATGGCACTGATTGAAATCGGAAAACTGATGCGTGGCGACGAATTGTCGACGCGGCCGATCCTGGCGCAAGTGCGCAACTTCTACGGCGTGCTGGCCGTGGCCGACGAAAATGCGGATAGTCCGACCGAGCACTCGCATGTCCTGTTTCACGGCATGACGAATCATGGCATGCAACTGGTCAACGCGGACCTGCGCCAAACGCCCATCGCCTACTACATCCCCGAGAGCGGAATCGGCCAGGTGTTGCGCTACTACGGCCGGCAAGAGGCGCTGCGAGTCGGCATTGTCGGCCAGGGGGCCGGAGCCCTGGCCGTTTATCTTCGCGGGCCGGGGCAGACGATGCGATTTTACGAAATCAATCCCGAGGTGCCGCGGCTGGCCGAAGAATACTTCACCTATCTGGCCGACGCCCGCGACCGTGGTGCGACGATTGAGCTGGTGCTGGGCGATGCGCGCCTGACGCTGGAGCGGGAATTAGTTCAACCGCAAGCGTTTGACGTGCTCGCGCTCGATGCCTTCAGTGGCGATTCGATTCCGAACCACTTGTTGACACAAGAAGCGTTCGATATCTTTCTCCGTCATTTGGCCCCCGACGGCGCGATGATCGTGCACATTTCCAACCGCTATCTCGATTTGGCACCGGTCGTTTACGGGCTGGCCGAACACTTTGGGTTGCAGGCCGTGCGCATCTTCTCGGTCGATGTGAAGCATGGCGGCTGGGGAGCCGACTTCATCATCCTTTCGCACAACCGCGCAATGCTCGACTCATTGCACCAGGTCGAAGGAGCATTGCCGCGCGATCCGCCGCTGCCCCCCTTCCCACTGTGGACCGATCAGAAGCACAATCTGCTCGAAGTCCTGCGATAACTGGGAACGAGCGTATTCAAGAATTGGGACGGGCGCCCTACGCCGGCGCTGGCCCGAAAACCTGGCCAGCACGAACGGGATAGCCGCGCAAGAATTCGCCGGCAGCGAGGACTCGCTTGCCGGCCGGTTGCAGTCGCTCGATCCGTAGCGAGCCGGTGCCGGCTGCGACCACCAACCGGTCCCCTTCGGCCAACAGCACCTGGCCGGCGAGTCCGCCAGCAGGGTTCTCGACGGTGTTTTCGACGGTGGCGGAATCCAAAATCAACCGCAGCGCGGGGCCATCCGGCCTGAGCCAGTCGGTATAGGTTTTGGGCCAACCGGCCAACGCACGAATTTGATTGGAGATCGCCGCCGCCGATCGAGTCCAATCGACCTGGCCGTCGGTCTTTTTCAGTCGCGGCGCGCGGCTGGCGAGCTGGGCATCTTGTTCCAAGGGACGCGCAGTGCCGGCGGCAAGGGCGGCGACGGTGTCGACGACCAGCGCGGCGCCAACGTCGGAAAGCCGGCTTTCCAATGCGATTGCCGTTTCATCGCCGCCGATCGACACGCGAGCTACGGCCAGCAGCGGGCCAGCATCGACGCCGACGGTGAGCTGAAAAACGCTGACGCCGGTTTCCGTCTCGCCATGATAGATGGCCCATTGCACCGGCGCGGCGCCGCGATATTTAGGCAGCAGCGACGCATGCAAATTGATTCCGCCCAGCCGGGCCGTGGCGATCGTCTCGGATTTCAGGATTTGCCCGTAATCGCAAACGACCAGCAGATCGGCCTGGCAGCCGGCCAGCCGTGCCCGCGCCTCTTCGGTGTTGACACTTTCCGGCTCGAAGATCGGCACGTTGGCCGAGCGGGCGACCTCGCGCATGGGATTGACGTCGGCTTGCTGCTTGCCGTGCAGCGCGCGCGGCGGGCGGGTGACGAGCAACTCCACGCGATGCTGCGTCTGGAGCAGCCGGCGAAACGTGGGGACGGCGAACGGCCCGGTCCCCATCATGATCAGCCGTAGCATCGTTTGCTTCCTTGGAGCCTTGGTGACCGTCTGAGCGTCAGGTTCTCAATTGCTCCAATTCCGCCAACCGGGCGGCGACCGCGGCATCGTCGGGAATCTCGCCCCGGTCGCGCTGACCGTAAAACTGCTCCTCGAATTCGATCAACGCCGGCTTGGCATCAAGCAAGCCGGTCGACGTCAGCCGATCGATAAACAAGATGCCGTCGAGATGGTCGACTTCGTGCTGCACGGCGCGGGCGAACAACCCGTCGAGCGGCATCGTGATTTCCTCGCCCGACAGGTCGAAGGCATTCAGCACAACGCGGTCGGGGCGCCGGACGTCGCCATACAGGCTGGGCAGGCTAAGGCAGCCCTCTTCGGCTTCGACCATGCCATGGCGTGAGCGCAGCACGGGATTGATGAACGCAAACTCTTGTTTCGGAGCCGCTGAGTCCGATTCCAAATTCAGGACAAACAGGCGATAGGGAAGATCGACCTGATTGGCGGCCAGTCCGATGCCGTTGGCGGCGTACATGAGCTCGAACATTTCACGCACGATGCGGTGGATTTCGGCATCGACGCGGCGCAGCGGCTTGGAGACGTGTCGCAGCGTCGGATGGGGATATTGAATGATCCGCAAGGCCAGGGTTCCTCAATTCTCTTAAACCGGTTTGCCAATCGCACTTGCCCCGCGGCCGGGGGTGCTTGGTCCGAGCCCGGGGGGCGAGGCCCAAAAGAAGCCCCGTTCTAAACAAATTGACGCCGTTCCGCGACCGTTCTTCGGTGTCAACGCGTAGCCAAAGAAGCGTCTTTCTCAGCAGGCCGCCCTGCCCTGCAGGTCGCGCGGGGCTCGGTCGCGCTGGCCGGCTGCCGGCTATCCGCCCTGTCCGCACACTTGCGTTGACTCGATTTTCCGGCGTCGGGTAGAATTAAGATTACGCCCCAATTCCTTTACTGACAAGCTGTTCCGGCACCGTCGAAATCTTTATGAGTAGCAATCCCGCCGCAATTGCCGACGATACTTCGACGCCTATCCGGGCGCCGGGGGCCATTCCCTGGCTCCTATCGGCATCGGCACATTGCCTGTTGCTCATCGTTCTGGCGGTCGGATTCGTCTTGAGCCAAGGACCGCCGCCCTCGATTGGTTCGCCCAACGGGCTGTCGCTGAATACGGCGATCGTGTCGAGCGACGGCGAAGGGCCCTACAGCGACGATCCGACGGGCGATCCCGAAGGCGGCGAAACCGAGGGGGGGAGCGGCGGACCAGGGAGCGGCAGCGGCGCCACGACCGAAGCCGTGGAACCGGCCGTGGCGACGGGCGGGGGCGGGGGGAGCCCGCTCAGCGACGTGCTGCAGTCGACCCCGCCGATGCTCTTTGCCGGCGCTTTGCCCGCGGTCACCCCCGGACTGGGTGCCGGATCGCTCGAAGGAGGTGGACTGGGCAGTGCCCAGGGGACGACCAAGGGGAGCTCGGGTACGAAGAATCTGCGCGGCGGGGGCTACGCCCGCACCGGGGTGTTCGGCATCGAGAGCGAGGGATACAAGTTCATTTACGTGTTCGATCGCTCGGGGAGCATGGGCGGGCACGGCGGCGCGCCGCTGGCCGCGGCCAAAAAACAACTCATCGACAGCCTACAACATCTCGGCCAGACACACCAATTTCAAATCATCTTCTACAACGACGATCCCCACGTCTTCAACTTGACCGGCTCGCCAAGCCGATTGGTCTTTGCCAACGACCAGAACAAAACTCTGGCCGAGCGGTTTATCGGCAGCATCACCGCCGACGGCGGTACGGCACACGAGGAAGCCTTGACCAAGGCGCTGCGGATGGGCCCCGACGTGATCTTTTTTCTGACCGACGCCGACGAGCCGCGATTGGGCGCCACGGAACTGCAAAGGATTGCCCGGGCGAATAAAGGGGCCGTGATCAACACCATCGAGTTCGGCTATGGTCCGGCCTTCGAGAACGACAATTTTCTGATCCGGTTGGCGCGCCAGAACCGCGGCAAACACGTATACGTCGACATCTCGCAGTTGCCGCGTCCCAGCGAATGAAGCGCGGGCGAAAATCATGCCGGGTGACGTGCAGTAACTCCGGCGAGCGTTTGGGCTCGCCGGGCGACCGTCGATTGCTTCACCACGGCAGTTTGGGATAGGGGCGGCATGAACCCGATCGACCAGTCTATCCGCCACATGCCAACGCTCGTTCTCAGACTGCCGCCGGCAAGCGTGCTGTTTGCCGTGATGTTGATCGGTACCCTGCCCAGCGGCGCCGGGGCGGCCGAAACTCCGACGGCCAAAGGGGCGGATCAGGTCGTCGTGGCTTCGGCCGATGGTCGGACCCCGCCGACGAAATGGACCGGTGAAATTCTCGACTACACCGGCCACGAGCTGCGGCTGAAACTTCCCAATGGCCACGAAAAGGCATTTCCGTCGGCGCGGGTCCTGGCCGAATCGACGCCGATCAGCCCCGAACAGCAGGCCGGCGATACGGCTTGGGCCGAGGGAAATTTTCGCCGCGCCGTGGGGCACTATCGCGCGGCGCTCGAGGGTCAGCACGAAGCCCGCGAATGGGTGCGCCGGAAAATCCTGGCCCAGATTATCTGGTGTTACAAATCGCTCGGTGATTGGGAACCGGCCTGCGATTATTTTTTGATCCTGTTGGCCCGCGATCGCACGACACAGTATTTCGATTGTCTGCCGTTGGCCTGGCTGTCGGAGGAGCCGAGCCCAACGCTCCAGCGCAAGGCGAAAGAGTGGCTGGCCCAGGGCGAGACCCCCGCCGCCACGTTGCTGGCGGCGAGCCATTTGCTTCCGACTGCCGATCGAACGGCGGCGCTGGCGGCGCTCGGGCGGTTGTCGACCGATCGGGATGAGCGGATTGCCCTGTTGGCCCAAGCCCAGCAGTGGCGGACCGTGGCATTTCAAGCCACGGACAAGCAAGTCGCCGCCTGGCGCCAGGTGGAAGCGAAGCTGCCTGAAGCGCTGCGTGCCGGTCCCGATTTCATCATTGGATCCGCCCTGGTCGGCCGGCAACCCGAAGAGGGAGCGCTGTGGTATTTGCGTGCGGCGATTTTGTATCCGCGCGAGCGGCAGGTGGCTGCCGCGGGATTGGCAGGCGCCGCCGCCGCACTCGACAAACTGGATCGTCGCGAACAGGCCCAGGCGTTGTGGGCTGAGATTATTCGGTCGTATCCCGACCAGGTGGCCGTCGCCAAGGAGGCCAAGGAACATGTGGGGACCGCCGCGCTGCGCCCGCCGCGGGCCGGCAGCGCGGACGAGGATTATGAGCCGGCCGAATCCCGTTTTTTGACGGGGCTGCGCCGGCGCGGACTGTTCGCGCTGGCCGAGACTTACTGCCGCGACCGTCTCAAGGACGCCGGGTTGGACGAGGTCGATCGGGCCGAGTTGGTCATCGGTCTGGTGCGTACGCTGGCCGAGCACGCACTGGCGGTTCCGGCCGACAGCCGCGCGCCGCTGTGGCAAGAGATCGCCGCCACGACCGCTAATTTCCAACGGCAGCATCCGCAGAATCCGCGCGTTCTGCTGGTGCGGATGCAAGCGGCACTGGCCCTGTTGGCCCGGGCGGAACTGGCACGGCAAGAAGCAGAGATCGGCGACGCCTCGTCTCACTCGAGCGACGAAGTGCGGGCCGAAATTCGCGCGGCGATCGTCGGGCTGAAACAGCTCGACGACGATCTGGCCGGCGAAATTCGCCGCCGCACGCGACCGGCCGGACCGGCGGCCGGCCTGTTGGGCAATGCCGAGCTGGCGTCGATCGAAGCGAACGCGCGCTATCAACTCGCACGCGGATTTCGTAATCAGGCGCTCGCCTATCCGGCCGATAGCAACGATCGGCTGAATGCTTTTTCGCAAGCGATCGAATTGCTCACTCCGCTCAGCAAATCGCTCGATGACGACCCGCTGGCGTGGCCCAGCCGCGTCGAGGAAGTCGCCTGCCTGCGGCAAACCGGCCAATTGTCCGAGGCGACGCGACGCCTCGGCGAGCTGGAAGCGAGCAAACCGCCGGCTCCGTACGTCCGCCGCGTGCGGGCCGAAGCGATTCGGCTCCTGGTGGCCAAAGGACGGCTCGTCGAAGCGCTCGCCACCGCGGGAGCGGCCGCCGATGACGACGACTCAGGGGCGGCCGACCTCGATTTTGCGCGCCTCGAGGTGCTCGTCTCGCTGTGGCAACGCGCCGCCAGCCAAGGTGGCGGCAGCCGCGGCGCCGAGGGCGACAGCGAGGCCCCCGGCGCCAAGGCGGTTGCCGAGCGGACACCGGAGCATTGGCAGCGTCTGGCCACCGAGCAGGTGCAACACATTGAAAAGGTTCACGGACCCTACTGGATGCGCCGGGCCGAAACCTTGCTGGCCGGCGCGCTGGCCGCCAACGCCGCTCACCAGCCGGCCGGCGCCGTCGGAAACCTCGACAGTGCGGCCCGCGCGGCGGCCGCCTACTGGCGTGCCGGGCAGATCGACGAGGCCCTGGCGACGTATGACAAGGGGGCTCGCCAGGCGCTCGAGTCCGGCCAGGCCGACAAAGCCTTTGAGATGGGATCAACCGCGGCCAGCATCCAAAACCAGCGAAAACAATTTCGCGATGCTCAGCGGCGTTTCGACCAGCTCGCCACGTCCCTGCCGAAACATCCGCGGGCAGCCGACGCTCATCTGGCCGCCATCTATAACCAGGCCGCCGCCGCGGCAGCCGAGGGGAAACAAGCGGACGAACAGGTGCTGACAGAATATCGCCAGATGCTGGAGCATCATTTGAGCACCTGGCCCCAGGCTCCCTCGGTCGGCCAGGTTGCCTGGTGGCTGGGCCGGTTGTACGAGCACGACGGCCAGTGGGCCGACGCCAAAAACGCGTTTCGCCGCGTCCCCCCGGAACATGCCCAGTATGCCGCCGCGGTCGAAGGAGCCGCGCGGGCCTACCAGCGGCTGTTGGAACGCTCGCGCGCCGCGGGCAAGCCCGACCAGCCGACTGCCGCCGAAGCCGTCGAATGGCTCAAGCAGATCATCGCCGATTCGCGCGACAAGCCTGACCGGGCAGCGCTCGGCCGGCAAGCCACGCTCTGGGCTGCCAGGATTTCGATCAGCGATCTGCCGCGAGGAGCGGGGGATGCCGAAGAGCTGCTCAAACAGGCGCTGGCCAGCCCGGGGGACGCGCCGGCCGATTGGCAAGGGGCGGCCAATCTGCTGCTGGTCGCGGCGCTCGTGGAACGCGGGCGCTACGACGAAGCGGCCGCGATGCTCGGCAAAGTGGGGACCGGCTCGCCGAGCGACCTGCTCTCATTGCTGGAAAAGCTGATCCTGGCCGCGGCTCAGTTGCCCCTGGCGGAGCGGCGAGGGCTGGCCCAATTCGAGCAGCAGACTCTCTTGGCGCTCGACGCCCAAAAGCCTCAGTTCGACAAAGCCGGTCAGCGGCGGCTGGACATTGCTCGTCTGCGAACGCTGGTCGATACCGGTCACGACAAGCGTGCACTGGCGCTCGCCGAAACGTTGGCGGCAAAATATCCCGACGAAGGAGCGCTCCAAGAAGATTTCGCGCGGCTGCTCGGTCAATCGTCCGATCCGGCCCAGATGCGCACGGCGCTGGCCCGCTGGCGCGAAATCGCGGGGCGCAGCCGGGCGGGAACTGCGCGCTGGTTTCGCGCTCAGCTCGGCATGGCGACCATGCAATTGGCGCTCGGCAATCGCCCACAAGCCCGCGCGATCGTCAAAATCGTCGAGGCCAGCTATCCCCAGTTTGGCCCTGCCGATGGCAAGGCTGATCCCGACATGCGGGCCGCTTTTCTCGACGTGCTGGCCAAGTGCGAAAAGCCGTAGCGTGTGGATGGCGACGTTTGGGGTTTAGACCAACTCGCCGATCGGCTGGTATTGATCGACCAGGTACTGCGGACGGCCGCTGAGATCGCGCAACGTGGTCTGGACCGTGTCGATGCCCATGCAGTGATAGAGCGTGGCAAAGACTTCCAGGTAATGGACGGGCCGATCTTTCACTTCGCCGCCGATGCGATCGGTCGAGCCAATGACCTGGCCGGTGCGCATGCCGCCACCAAACATCATCGCGCCATTGACCGCCGGGTAATGGTCGCGGCCGCCATCCTTGTTCACCTTGGGCGTCCGGCCGAATTCGCCCCACACCAGCACCGACACGTCCTTTTCCAAACCCCGCTCGTGCAGGTCCTGAATCAGCGCGGCAAGTCCCTGGTCGAGCATCGGAATGTCCTGCCGGCCAGCCGGGAATGTCTGGCCGTGCCAATCCCAACGGCTGAAACCCAGGGTGACACAGCGAGCGCCAGCCTCGACCAACCGCCGGGCCATCAAGAACTGCTCCATGAGCTTGGGGCCGCCGTCGTCCCGGTTTTTCGGGTCGCCGTGGCCATAACGCTCGCGGATAGCCGGATCCTCACGTTCGATATCGAGCGCTTCGAGCAGCCGCTGCGACGTGAGAACATTGAACGCTTGCTCGTTGAACCGATCGAGCCCGGCCATCATGCCGGTGGCGTCGGTGTCGCGGCGGAAACGATCGAAACCGGCCAACAGCGCCTTGCGGTCGTTGAGCCGATCGAGCGTGACGCCGTTGAGGACCATGTCGGCGCGCCCCTCGCCGACCGACGGCTTGAACGGGCTATAGGGGACGCCCAGAAAGCCGGGCGTGCCGGAATCGGCCCAGGGCATATGTCCCATCTTCGGCGCCAGACCGATGAATGGCGGGACGGCCGGATGGGCCGGGCCTTGCAACTTCGCCACGACCGAACCGATCGACGGCCAGCCGCCGGGAGCCTGATTTCGGCTGAGGCGACCGGTCTGGCATTGAAACGCCGCGTGCTCGTCGACCGCGCCGACAATCGAACGCAGGATCGCGACCTTGTCCATCATCGTCGCCAGCCGCGGCATGTATTCGCAAATTTCGATTCCCGGCACGTTGGTTTTAATCGGCTGGAATTCGCCGCGGATTTCGACCGGCGCATTCGGCTTCATGTCCCACATGTCGAGATGCGGCGGGCCGCCGGGAAGGAAGATCATGATGACCGCTTTGTGCGATCGGGGCGCACCGCTGACGGCCTCGGCCTGCAGGATCTGCGGCAACGACAGGCCGCCCATCGCCAGGCCGCCAATCTTGAGAAAGTTGCGCCGCGTGAGACCGTCGCAAAAACCGCGCTGCGATTTGCCGAGAATGGTCAACATGCCTTTTATTGCCTGTCGGGCTGTCGTGTCGCACCGATTCAACCGGCGCGGCAAGCGAACTATCTTGGCTGGTCAACGGAGAGTGAGCCGAACTTCTTTCAGCAGCAACTTGGTCGCGGGACACCAGCACCTCTTTGCGGAGAAGTGCGCGGTGCGGGCAGCAGGTGTAAGGCAAGCAGTCGTTGCCTGATGCAGCGAACCGAGCGGGAAATTGCGGATTTCCACCCCGCCAACCGAGCAGTCAGAACGCATCAGGCATCACCGATGAATTGTAGCGATTCTCGCCGCCAGACGCTACCGCTTTCCCGACATTTTTGCTGGACGATAACCGGCCGGATTGTGTGCTCCGGGGCTTTCTCGCCCCGACGATTGGCCATCGGCGGCGGAAATGCTCAACCTCTCGCTCAAACCCCGCCGGCGGCTTTCGTCTGGGATTGCGGCAGCTCGGGTGCTACGATCGGGCCGCAGAGACTTTGCCGACACCCGGGTGCTTCCGATCCACGGTGCAACACCGATTGAATGGACTGCAAATGCAGATCGAAGGAAACACATTCTTCATCACCGGCGCTGCCTCGGGCCTGGGCGCCGGCGTGGCACGCGTGCTGGTCGCGGCGGGGGGCCGAGTGTTGTTGGCCGACGTGGATGCCGCGGGGGGCGAAACTCTGGCGGCCGAACTGGGCCCAGCGGCCGAATTCGTGCGCACCGACGTGACCCAGGAACACGACGTTCAGCGGGCGATCGATGCCGCTCGGCAATCGCTCGGCCCGCTGTCGGGAGTGGTGCAATGCGCCGGCATCTTGGGGGCGGCACGGATCGTCGGCAAGCAAGGCCCCCACGATTTGTCGTTCTTTCGCCGGGTGATCGAAATCAATCTGATCGGCACGTTCAATGTGCTGCGGTTGGCCGCCGCGGCCATGAGTGTCCAACAGCCCAACGCCGAGGGCGAACGGGGCGTGATCATCAACACGGCGTCGGTGGCGGCATTTGACGGCCAGATCGGCCAGGCGGCCTATGCGGCCTCGAAAGGGGGCGTGGCTTCGCTGACGTTGCCGGCGGCGCGCGAGTTGGCCCGCTTTGGAATCCGCGTGGTGGCGATTGCGCCGGGAGTCTTCGAGACACCGATGATGTCGGCGCTCGCGCCCGAGGCGCAAGCGGCATTGGCCGCGCAAGTCCCCTTTCCGCCACGAATGGGTCGGCCGGAGGAATTTGCGGCTCTGGTTCGCTCGATTCTGGAAAACCCGATGCTCAATGGCACGGTCGTGCGGCTCGATGGCGCCATGCGGATGGGCGCCAAATAGCCGGGCGCGCGGGGCAAAGCGCGCCGCGAATCGGATCGGCCGGATTTGACCGCCGGCCAAATCTGACCTATGTATTTCAATGGCGGATCGCTGCCGCCCACATTTCACGTCTGACGATCTCTTCTTCGATCTTGTCTCTTTCGATCCCAGGCGATTTCGATGAGTACCATCTCCTTGCCAACTTTGCCGCTGTCCACCCTGTCTGGTGGAATGGCGACCGATGTTTCCTTTACGGGCCAAGTCGTCCCGGCCAGCGACCATCCGGTGCGCCGGCAGGTGTGGAATCTGCTCGCCGGACTCCATCCTCCCGGTCAATGGATCGAACGCCGGTTCGAACAGCGGTTTCCCTATCCACACCTGCTCTACCTCACACCCCTGGCCGAAGATGGCGTCCAGCCGATGGGCGAATCGATCATCGTGGTGGGCAAACATCTCTCGGAAAGCGGCCTGAGCTTTTTTCACCAGCAACCGTTGCCTCATCGCCGGATGATTGCCTCACTCGAAGACCGCGGCAGGCGGTGGGTCGGCTTCGTGATCGACATCAGTTGGTGCCGCTTCACGCAGCTCGGTTGGTACGACAGCGGCGGCCAGTTCCTAGAGACCACGCCATCACCACTCGACTTCAGATAAAAGGCCGCGGCGGCGGCGCAGGTCGTGTCCACGATCGACGCCTGTCAGGCCGATTGCCCGTGTTGATGGCCGGCGAACTGGTCGTCGAACCGGCGCCGCAGATCAGCCGCTCGGTCGAGGGTCCACCAGGCGAGAAAGTCTTGTCGCCCTCGGTCGATCGCCCGATTTTCATCGTCGATCAGCGGTCGCAACAAGTCGGCGATTTCGGGGTCTTCGACCCGATCGAGCCAGCCGGCGTATAAGCCGGCGGCCGTGAAGTGGTCGTTGATTTTGCCGAGCTTCTCCTGAATCTCGGCGACGACGGGGTAAATCTCCTGCCGCATTTCGGGTCCAAAGGCGCCGACGAAAATTTCCATGGCGTAGCGAACTTGTTTGCCGCAAATGCGCAAAGCGTGCAAAGCACCCACCTGGCTGAGGTCGGCCGCGGCGGCGGTAAAAAAACGATCGACCAGCGGTTCTAAACCTTGCCTGGCGGCCGCGGCAAACGAGTGCTGTTCCTCCGACCCGTTGGCCGAGCGGATCCGCAACCGGGAGATGAGCGCTTGCGCGCGGCGGGCGAACCGATCGTTACTGGATAAGTGAACCTGGATCTTCTCGATCGCCGGCTGAGCGTGCTTGCGCAGTCGATTGACGAACTGCTGCAATCTGGCGCTGCGGTCGGCGTCGTGTGAGGTTTGGTCTTTTTTCAGTCGCGCCGCCAGCACGTCCAAGTTGCGAGCATCGCCGGCCGCTCGGCGAATGCGTTTCAACTGTTTGACCATCTTGCGAGCGCGACGCCGCGGCAGCAACGCTTGGAAGATGTGCAGCGCAGCCATCGCTCGCCGCGTCGCGACGCGCAATTGGTGCACGTCCTCCGGCTGGTGGTCATCGGCCACCGCACGGGACAAAAAATGCCAAACGAAATCGAGCCGGCCCGCCAGTGTGTTCCGGGCCACCTCGACGACCTGGTCGTCGGAGGCGGAATGATCGATCCATTTGGTTTTGCGGACCATTGGCACGGTTTACCGAGGGAAGGTTTGCCGGTAGACGGCGGGGTCAAGCAGCAATTCGCCAGACGAGCAAGGCCGGAGCGCGAAAGAATGGCGCCGGTGTGCGTGGAGGATCGGCATTGCCGGCCGTGTGAGTATACATTAGTGGAAACGGTAAAGCGAAATCTCCAAGGTTGCCGCCCGGAAATTCGCCGAGGCGCGGAATTTCCACAACCGGGGTCGATCTTTTGATCGGGCCAGCCGACTCGTGGTGGTGGCGAGGCGCGAAAAACGAACAAGAATCGGCGTTGATGATGGCTATTTTAACCGAGCGATTTGCCGAAGCGTTGGCGTGGGCCGCCACGTTGCATCAATCCCAGCAACGAAAAGCCAATAGTTCCCCCTACGTAGCGCATCTGCTAGCGGTGGCGGCGCTGGTGTTGGAACACGGAGCCGACGAGGACGAAGCCATTGCGGCGCTGCTTCACGATGCGATCGAGGATCAAGGCGGCCACGCCACGCGGCAACAAATCGCCGAGCGGTTTGGAGCGCGCGTGGCCGCGATCGTCGAGGGAGCCACCGAGAGCGACCTGCAGCCGAAGCCTCCCTGGCGCGAGCGGAAGGAGGCGCATCTGGTCCGACTGCTCACGGCCGATCGCTCGGTGCAATTGGTCGTCGCCGCCGACAAGCTGCACAATCTTGGCTCGCTGATTGCCGACTATGGTCGGCTCGGCGAGGAGCTTTGGTCTCACTTCCGTGGCGGCAAGGTGGGAACGCTGTGGTATCTTCGCGCGGCCACGGCGGCGCTGACCAAAGCACCGCCTGAGCTGATCGCCCGTCTCAGTGCGGGCATCGCCGAGTTGGAACGCCTGTCGGCGGGTCCGGCGTAACCTACGTCGCGCATAGTGCGCGCTGCACCGCACATTACAACGCACCCGTCGCGCGAAACGTGCGCGTCGGGTCAGAGAAGCTGGGCGGGATGGCGCAGCATACTCGGGCGAATCTCACACAATCTGCATCCACTTCTTGTCGGTTGTTAGTTCGCAGCTAACATTCGTCCGCGAAACTCCCAGGCAATGTACCGCGATTCTGCACATTCCGAGCAGGCGGTCAGAGCCGTGCGCCTAGACCGGCGACCCGAGGGCTGGCGTCGACCTGGTTGATTTGGAGGCAAATTGTGTATGCGATTGATTTCGAAACGTAGCGGTTTTACGCTCATCGAGCTGTTGGTGGTGGTTGCCATCATCGGCGTGATGGTCGGATTGCTGTTGCCGGCGGTGCAAAGGGCCCGCGAAGCCGCCGCCCGCAGCCAGTGTGCCAACAACCTGAAACAAATGGGCTTGGGCCTGCAAGAATACGCCGATCGGAACAAAGTTTTTCCTTCGGCGAGCGAAGGAACCGACTATATCCACCTGTCGGCCGACACGATCCCCTCCCCGCAAACGGTTTTCGGCCAGGATGTGCTGGGAGAAAACCCGAATGCGGCGGCGGTGAGCGGCCCGTTCACCAACCCTGCCGATGCCTATTCGGTGTTCGTCTGGTTGCTCCCCTTCATGGATTATGAGGACGTCTACAACCAGATCGACGTTCGCACCTATTACAACAACCCGAGTTTCAACGGCGTGAGCAACAGCAATATCGCGGCGGCCAAGAACGTGATTCCGACGTTCCTCTGCCCGAGCAATTCGCTGCGGCCCAAGACGGGGATGGATTCCTGCGGCTATGGCTACACCGATTACGGCGCCACGGACTACACCGACATCGATCCGAATTGGGGTGGCACCTACACGACGCCGATGCGCAACAGGGCCACGTGCCAGGAGGGCGGCTTACACCGCGGGCGCATTTCGTCGGGCGACGACGTCAGAGACGGCATGAGCAAGACGATTGCCATTGCCGAAGACGCCGGCCGCAACGAAACGATGCCGGGCACTTATCCCGATCCGGCGACCCAGCATCTGGGCCTGACACCGACTGATCTGCCGGTTGCTACCAAGACGGAGAACAGCAGCTATGCCGCATTCACGATTACGATCGCCGGCGGCACCACCCGCAGCGTGAACGGCAACGCTGCGGCGGGAATGCCGGTGCGGGCATTCTGGCGGTGGATCGAGCCCGACAACGGCTTCGGTGTGTCGGGGGCTCCGAATCAGGGCGTCAACCCGACCAGCTATAGCTCGCTGGTCGCCAACCCGAACGAGACGGCCATCTTGTCGCAGCGGGCGATCAATAACAACAAGCTGCCGCACAACGGACCGGGCGGCTCATTGGGGGCGGCGAACACGGGTTTCCCAGAGTCCGATGGAAGTTGCACCTGGAAGGATTACACCAATTGCGGCCCGAACGATGAAATCTTCGGCAATCATGGTCCGGGTGCCAACGTGGTCTTCATGGACGGCCACGTCAATTTCCTGGCCGAAGACATTAACCCCGTCGTGCTGCGGTATCTGGTGACTTCGCACGAGGGAGTCGCGCCGGGCACGGGAGGCTATTAGTCGAATCGCTGGGGTTTTGAGCGACCGATGTGCCGATAATGGGGGGTGGGGCGCCGTGCGTGCCCCATCCCCTTTTTTCGTCGACCGAGGCAGTGTCGGCCGAATGCGGTGGGCCAACGCTAACGATCTCGCCAAACTTCGCCGGTTGAGCAGGCGGAAAAGGAACGATCTTGGCCGTCTCGGCGCGTGACGGCATGCGAGTTGCCAAAAGTTGCCGTCAGGCGTTGGAAACCCATCTGCGACGACGCATTTTGCCCAACAAACGGTCGCTGCCCGCTATGAGAATAGGCAGCCGACCCGTGGAGGGTCCGTCTCGCTTTTGACAATTCTCACGTTTGTGGCCGGCCGCTGGGTCAGGCCGGCAATTATTTCGAGAACGGTTACAATGGCGGCTGTTTTGCTTTCGACCGAACGACCCGGCAAGCTGGGCGGACGCAAGCAGAGGTGGATCCGATGATCTCTCAAGTGGGCCCTGGCAAGATGCGGCTGGATACCTATCAGACGGAATCGTTCTACGACGAGATGTTCGAGGCCGACGGCCAGCCGCGACCGCGAAGCACGTTGCTGGCACAGCGACTGGCGGCGCTATCGGAGGGGGAACTGGAGCGGCGGCAGAAGGCGGCCGACCTGGCGCTGTTGAACATGGGCATCACCTTCAACGTTTACGGCCATGCGGCCGGAACGGAGAAGGTCTGGCCGTTCGACATTCTGCCGCGGATCATCGAACTGGAAGAGTGGACCCGCGTCGAGCGCGGTCTGAAACAGCGGATCCGGGCGCTCAACCTGTTCATCGACGACATTTATCACGATCAAAAAATCATTCGCGACGGCGTCTTGCCCGAGTGGTTGATTAACACGGGCAAGTGTTTTCTCAAACCCTGTGCCGGCCTGAAGCCGCCGCACGGCATCTGGTGCCATATCACCGGTACCGACCTGGTGCGCAACAGCGACGGCCGGCTGTACGTGTTGGAAGACAACCTGCGCTGTCCGTCGGGCGTGTCGTACGTGCTGGAAAACCGGGAAGTCATGAAACGGACGTTCCCGCAGATGTTTGCCGGGATGTCGATCATGCCGGTCGAGAATTATCCCGAGCACTTGCTGGAGATGTTGCAGTACATCGCGCCCGAGGACATTGCGAATCCGACGGTGGTGGTGTTGACGCCTGGCGTTTACAACTCGGCCTACTTCGAGCACTGTTTTCTGGCGCAGCAGATGGGCGTCGAATTGGTGCAGGGCTCGGACCTGGTGGTCGAAGACAATCATGTCTACATGCGGACCACCAAGGGACGCCGGCGTGTCGACGTGATCTATCGCCGCATCGACGACGATTTTCTCGATCCGAACACGTTCCGCGCCGACTCGGCGCTGGGTGTGGCAGGGCTGATGGACGCCTATCGGGCCGGCCGCGTGGCGCTGGCCAACGCACCGGGAACGGGCATCGCCGACGATAAGGCCATCTATGCCTACGTGCCGAAGATCATCAAGTATTACCTGAACGAGGATATCCTGCTCGACAACGTGCCGACGTTCATCTGCGGCGACCCGACCGAATGCCAGCACGTGCTGGCGAACCTCGACCAACTGGTCGTCAAGCCGACGAACGAGTCGGGAGGTTATGGCATCGTGCTGGGACCGCGGGCCTCGAAAGCCGAACTGGATACGGTGCGCCGATTGATTCAAGAGAACCCGCGCAACTACATCGCCCAGCCGATGCTGTCGTTGTCGCG
>Ga0182024_10011009_pt1 | contig 18288 bp, 9 predicted proteins | sample P32metaG_FD_120480 | JGI IMG/M metagenome (GOLD analysis project Ga0182024, IMG submission 120480) | Permafrost microbial communities from Stordalen Mire, Sweden - P3-2 metaG (Illumina Assembly) | ecosystem: Environmental > Terrestrial > Soil > Wetlands > Permafrost | place: Sweden: Stordalen... | reverse complement strand
TTCCAGAATCAAATCAACAGTGTGTTTGTCGCGGTCGCCTTCTAGTCTCGCCTTGACATCAGAGGGCGCCCCGTCGAGTAAGATCTGGCCGAAATCTGGCGACGAGATCAAGGCGGGCAGTTTTCCGCATCCATCCTCACACCAGCTTTGCGGAAGAATCGTCGTCGGGGTAACCATAGGATCAAAAGGGAAGAGCATTTCAACTGCTTCTACGTCGCGAATACGGTGGCCTTGGCCAGACACGGTCATGATAAAGCGGCTTGGAGATGGACGAATGGTCCAATGGACTTCAGCGTCGGTTGCAACAGTAAACGCATAGGAAGTTCCACCGTCCCGATGGTCTTCCCTGCGAGCCTCGATATCCCCGCTGGTGCGCCACACTCCGCCAACACGAACACGGAGGACAAGAGGGGAGTTAACCCGCAGCAGATTTGTCTGCGCCCTATTTCCTCCTTCTGTGTCCCAGCTCAAGACCACAACCTGAGCGTGCTGGGCATCCGGTTCAATGCGAAGAACCGGTTTGACACCAAAAGCTGATTCAGGCTCTTTCCTCTTATCGAAAGGGAGGGAATGTGCTGCAGATTCCAGGGCGGCGGCGCCCAAGCTAACTCCAGCAAGCTGTAAGAATGAGCGACGATCAATCCCGCTGTTCCACGCGCGCATCACGCAGTTCCTTCCTTATGAATGTGTTTTTGAACCAGGAATGCATGCGAATGCTCGAGAGATCGCATATCTTGTCGCGGGCTTAACTTGCTTCCGTCAAGCGGCGAATTTGCGATTCCAAAGCACGCCGGAGCAGAACGGTTTCAGAGACGTTATCAGTGCGATTACAGCCATTCCAGTCTACCCACACGTATTCAAGGGCGAGGAAGCCGTCAAAACCGAGCTGTTTCAAGCCAGCCAGCATGCCAGTGAAATCGATTGCGTTTTCTTCGACGGAGGTTTGCAGCCGATCAGGGGCCCCTCCGCGCACGTGTATATGAGAAGCGAATGGGAGCAAATCGTGTACCAATGCAGAGCTCTCGCCCGCCATAACGAAGTGCCCATAGTCGAGCGTCAGCGTCAACCCTTCAACCCTGCGCAGAAATGCCCGAGCACTTTCCACCTCCTCGCAAATTGATCCGACATGCGGCTCAATTGAATACTGAACTCCCGCGCAGGCACACTCCTTCATCCTCCATGCGGTCTCCTCGGCAGCGGTTTCTAAGTCCCTCTCCCGGGCGTTCGTCGAATGAAAGACGCCTGGAAGACCCGTTAAATGATTGCAACGCACCGCAACGCAGAGCTCGAGTGCACGTAAAAAGACCTCGCGATTCTTGATTCTTATGTCGGAACTCGGATCGTTCGCAGCTCGCTCGGATGGATCGACTCCGATCTGGACAAATACATCCGACGCTCGTAACTCAGCGTCATCCAGATCCTGCAGAACTTGCGCGGTGTAGCTCTGCGGAGCGGCCTGCAGGTCAATTGGCGAAAAGTGTGTGCTGCGCACGAATAAACCAATGTCCACGTGGTCGAACCCGAGTAGCTTCACCAGCTTCAATGCTGCGGTCCTCTCCAAGACGGGGAAAGTGAAATCCGCACACGAAAACTTAAACATGCTGTATTCCCCCTCTTTGACTTGCGCGATACAGAACGTCTATTTGTTCGAGCGCCTTCTGCGTGTTCCCATGATCCCTGGAATATTCAATAATGGCCTCTCCAGCACGCTCTTGCAGGCCTACATAACAGGGATATCGGGGGCGGACATAAGCGGTTTCAATGCTGGCCACAGTGCGCAAGAAGAACTCGTCGGTCATCTGATTGAGAAGCGAATCATGCCAGGCGCTCCGTCGTGCTGGTTGACCGCCGCATATCCCATAAAGTGTGCGCTGGCAGGTTTGACCGGCAACGAACAGGCTGTACTCAAGAGCGAGAGTGGTGTCCTTACAGCCGGCAGAGATGGCGATCCCGGTACCCCCAAGCACGGTACGCATTGGCGTATGTCTATCCATAGCGACCGGATTTGAGAATCGAACATGATTCGCTCCAAAACCCTTGCGCGAATAATTGCTGTAGGTATAAGCGAATGGGCAGTAGGCGACGGTTTCTTCACTCGCCATTCGCTCGTACAGGGCGATCGGATTCATACGGTATATTTCGGCAGGCATCAGAGCTGTAAGCTCATGAAGAAGCTCCAGGCAATGGGCGCCGATTTCATGGTCGACTAGCTGCTCAGGATTGCACGCTATGGCGCCTCCTAGTGAAACGCATAGCCCCATAAAGTTGAGAAAGATGTCTGCGGAGAAGGCCGGCATCCGCACCCACCCCAGCCGTGCCAGGGAAATCACGTCCGCCCAGACTTTTGGTTCCTCGAGGCCGTATTGATTCAGCAAGTCAGGACGAAAGCTCGCGGCCGGAGCAGAGGCGTCGATCGGCAGTGCGTAGAGTTTGTCGTGGTACGAGTAGCTGGAAAAGGACGAGCCAAGCGAGTCTTGTTGAAGGTCCTTGATTTCTTCGGAAGAGAGCAGAGGAAGGAGATCGGTCAGCACGCCGGTCGCCTCTGCATCGCCTGCCATAGGATGATCGATGACGAGCAGATCGAAATTCTGGGCGAGAGTGACAATGTCCGCATGCCCGAATTCGTGCAGACTTCGCTTTTCCCATTGGATCCGGATGGCCGGATGCTGTTCCTCGAAACGCTGTGCCGTGGCGACGAGTGGCGGCAGGGCTCTGCTGTGGTTCCAGGTGATGCCACGCAGCGAAACCTGCTTCATGCGGGCTGCTCCACGAGAGAGGAAATAAGAACATTATTGCCGCTCTTCACCGAGCGGGTTGCCCCTTCGATCACTTCCATTGCAGCAACGCCTAAAGTTGCGGGTGACTGATTGCGGAGCGGATTCAGGACGGAATCAATCAGATTCGTTGCTGGAGCCCGATGAGGATATACCGCATCCTCTTCCAGATCAGGATAGACACGGGGCTCTCCGACAAGTGGTACAAATTCCAATCTTCCCCGCCACAGATCGAGGAATAATATTCCCTTCGTTCCGAAGACCCGCACTTCGAAGTCCTTGCGTCCAAGACTGGTCGCGCCCGTGCTGGCAATGGTGACAATCGAGCTGTCGTCCATGCGGAGATCGAGCACATCGTAGATGTCGAGAGCAGCGCCGTCGTTGTGGAAGCGCGCGAAGACTTCGCGCGGCCGCGCGCCTGTCAGAAATGTCAGGTAGGCCGCTGCATGACAGACTTGCGCGTAGATTTGCCCCCCTCCAGCTACCTTGGGATCGCTGTAAGTCCCCGCGCGGGGATGCATGTACGGCTTTCCGTGTGTGGGCTGCGTGTTGGCGCCGCGAAGAAGTTCGTCAATTGGATTCGTCATCAAGACGCTAATCATGCGTATTTGGCCAAGAGTTCCGTCATGTATCAGGCGCTGGGCCTCGATGGCATGGGCGGTATGATGCCAGGGACAACTGATAAGAAACTGGACACCGTTCTCATCGGCCATCTTCACCAAATCCATTGCTTCGGCGGCAGTGAGCGTCATCGGTTTTTCAATCAGGACATGCTTTCGCAACTCGAGAGCCGCGAACGAATCCTCGTAATGAAGGTGCGGGCTACTGCTGACTACGATTGCAGAAATACCTTCGATGGCAAGCAGTTCACTCGCGGTAGTGCAGGCGAAAGGGATTCCAAAATCATGAGCAATCCTTTTTGCTTCCAGCGGGTTGTTATTTTGAATTGCGACCAGTTCGGCGTGGGGATGGGCGAGGAGCGCAGGGATGTGGGCGAACGTCGCCCACCATCCCGCCCCAATGACTCCGCATTTGATCTTGTTCTGCACAGGGTGCTCCTCTAAGCCTGGAAGTCAATGGGCGCCAGCAAGTCGCGATTGAGTTCAACGCCGAAGCCAGGGCTCGCCCCAAGCGTGACATGTCCGTTGACAGGGAGGGGTTCCCCGACGATCGCTTCGAAGATGGGACGAACTGCCGTCCCATCCCCGACCGAAAGATACTCGGCGAATGGTGAGTTCAGATTCGATTGCACAAAGTGGTAGTTGTATACGCCAGAGCCGTGCGGAATGACGGGAACATCGTAGGGTTTGGCCATGGCAGCTATCCGCCGAACCGCCGTAAGGCCTCCGCACCATTGCATCTCGGGCTGGATAACGTCGCATGCCCGCGCAGCCAGGATTGCAGCGAAGGCTTTAACGTCATATTCCAGATTTCCAATGGCGACTTGTATCGGGTTTATGCGCGTGCGCAGTTCTGCATTCATGTGCTCCGCCCATCCATTTTGCAGCGGATCTTCAAACCATTTGACGTCGCAATCGCGCGCACGCTCCGCCAGTCGCGACGCGAATTCAATATCCCAGGAAAGATAACAGTCCACCATCAGTTCCATTGCGTCGCCAAGCGCAGACCGGCAGTCTTCGAGGCATTTCTGCATCTTGATCAGGCCCGTACGGCCGTCTGCCATGCCCCAGGGAGCTGCAATTTTTACCCCAAGGAAGCCGCTGTTTTTCCAATGCGAGACCAGGTCCGGATGAGTAGTCACGTAACAAGGTATGGTCTCTTTAGTTTGACCGCCAAGCAAACGATACACAGGTTGGCCCGACGCCTTTCCCATCAGATCCCACAGCGCCAGGTCTACGCCACTCATGGCCATCGCTGTCACCCCGCCGAGCCCGTATGGCATCGTAGAGCGGTACATCTGATCCCACAGAAGCTCTATGTTGAAAGGATCTTGTCCAATTAGAAACTTGCTAAAGTGCTGTTCGATGACGGCACAAGCGAAATAGCCGCCGCCATAATTGACGGCACAGCCCGTGACTCCTTCGTCCGTGAAAATTTCAATGGCATATGGGTCTTGCCCCGGACCCATCCACAAAGTGCGTACCTGCGCATACTTTGGATAGATAGACATAGGGTTTGCGATGTGTGAACCTGTCTGCCAACCGCCTCCCCAATATTGAGACTCCCCGAACCGCGCACCCTTTTCGCCGGTATTCCCAGATTTGATCCTATACAGCTTGATTTGCGAGATCTTCATTCCGTTGCCTTCTCCGTTGGGGCAGGTTCCATAGCCTCGGATCATAGACAGCGGGTGTACTCATAGATCAAGACTAAAAGCTAAGCATGACGTACTTTGCGCATAGCGCAATTTTAAGTCACCTTCGGGACACTGCGGTTTATGACCATCCGTACTGCAGCCTGGAGAATCACGGCCGCTCTGGAGGGCTCCATAGCTACAGTTCCTTATCGGCGTCAGCAAATAGAGTGCTCGGGTAGAACTGCTCAATGTTTTGTGGAGTGAGAATTTGCACCGGCGCATAAATGGCCGGCTGAACCGGCTTGTGATGCAGGATATCGAATGCGACCTGAATCAGGTTTTCTCCATACCGTTCGGGGAATGTTGCGATGGAACCAATCATCCTTGTTTGTGGAGAGCGCAATTCTCGGCGCGCCTCCGGGAAAGCACCCACTCCCAAGGCTAGGCAGAACTGGCTCCGGCCAACTTCCGCGAACGCGCGAAGTGCGCCCAAAACAGCGAGATCATTGACGCCGAAAATAAGTGTCTTGCGTTTCGGGGAAAACTGTAGATGTTTGCGAACGAGTTCAAAAGAGCGCTCCAACTCGCCCCGCGAATCGAGATGGAGAATGTGATAGCTTCCCGGTAGTAGTTTGCGAACCGCCGATTCTGCGCCTGAAACACGAAGGTGGGGAAGGGATCCGGCAACTTCAAGATCGAGCATCAGCAATTCATCGATTTCCCCGTGCCAGTGTTGTCGGGCGGCCTTGACCAAAGCCTTGCCGGCCATTTGGCCGACATTATAGTTGTCAATGCCAAAGAAGACCGCGCCCGGTTGAGGAATCTCCACCGCGATAACGGGGATAGAAGCTTCTTCATATATGGTCGATAGCTGGAGCCCGATGCGCTCGTATACCTGGAATTCGATCGCCAAATCAACCTTCTGTTGTGCCAGTCTGTGCGCATTGCGCAAAGCAGTCCTGGCGCTGTACAGGTTCTCCACCTCAATCAGATCGACCTGGCGTCGAGTAGCGGCCCAGCGAATTCCGTGGGTTACCGCCCTGGAAAATGAATCGTTATTTTGTGAGGCGTAGCCGATCCGGAATCGCTTCTGATTCACAATATTGACGTTGGAAAAATACCGTCGACCTTCAGGACGACGCAACAGTCCTTCTTCTTCCAAAGTCTTCAGGATACGAAACACTATTGTGCGCTCGAATCCAGTCCGCTCCACAACCTCGCTGAGGCTCAACGATTGCTGGGCATCTGTGAAATGGTGCAGGATCGTGCAAGCCCTGGCTACTGTCTCAAGCTTGTATTGGGAATTGTCCCGATTCGCAGCACACATATCTACTCCGAACAGCGGAAACACACCGCGTCACTTAGGAAGATCGAATCCTCCCCAAATCCGGAGTGTAGCACTCATTGCGATTTCCGCAATTTCTTAAACCGAGACATTTCGCCGTTGTCAACTGCGCCTCCGCTGTCGCCTCCTCTCGTTAATTCATGGCAGCACGCAAAACTGCCCAAGTGACGCAAATTTGGAGGCCACACCGATGCAACAGCTTCTTCGCAGCAAGATACTGCAAATTGCAGCCTTCCTTAGCTTCTTGCCAATCGCAGGTCCCTTTCTGCACGGTCAGGTAAGCGCTGGCGCGATCTCTGGCACCGTAACCGACACGACACAGGCCGCCATCGCAGGTGCCAAGGTGACGATCACCAACCAGGAGACTGGCGTCTCGCATGCCCTAACGACAGATAGAAGCGGCTTCTACTCGGCGGAGGGGCTTCCCGTTGGTCAATACTCGATTGACGTTACAACACCCAATTTCAAGGAGAGTGTTACCAGCGGTATTCAGATCGATCCAGGAGCACGCCGTGCCAATAACGTCGTACTCGAGGTTGGCAGCGCGACCGCCCAGGTGACGGTCACGGCAAATACGGAGCAGGTAAACACGGAGAGCTCCGAAAGCGGCGGTACCCTCACCAGCACACAGATCGATAACCTCATGCTGAATGGCAGAAATTTCCAAACCCTTGCCATCTCCGTTCCCGGTGTCAGCAGCACCAACGGGGCCGATGGATTAGGTGGCGGCGGGCTCTTTGGCGGCACCAAACTCATCGTGAACGGAAATTCTGTAGAGTACACCACCTATACCATCGATGGTATCTACAATATGAATTCCGGCAATTTGGCTAATATCGATATTCTGCCGGTTGTCGATGGAATTTCAGAATTCTCAGTGCTCAAAGACAACTACAGCGCGAAGTACGGATTTGCGGGTTCCGGCCAGGTTGTCGTCGTAACAAAAAGCGGAACCGACACGTTCCATGGAAGCGCGTGGGATTACCTGCGCAACAATGCCTTCGACGCTGACAATTATTTCTCGACGAGCACTCCGGCGCTCCATCAAAACATTTATGGATATACGCTGGGCGGCCCAGTCATCATTCCTAAACTCTACAATACAGATCGGTCGAAAAAGACGTTCTTCTTCGCGTCCAATCAATGGCAGGCAATCAGCGCCGCATCGGTCCAACGTGGCGCGGTCTTTCCGCAGGCGATGCGGAATGGAGATTTCAGTAACAGTCCGACACTAACTGGGAACCTGACATTGGATGCACATAGTCAGGCGCTCCTGGCTTCGGAAGGAAAGACCAACTGCATTGCTGGTCCCACAACTCTCAATCCAGCATGCTTCGATCCGGTCGCGGTAGGGTTACTGAATGCCTATGTCCCGCTACCGAATAACGTATCGGGAGGATTTCAAAACTATATTAATCAGAATCCGGAAATCACCAGTCAACTTGACTATCAGTACCGAGTGGATCATGAGATCAATCGTAATAACCAATTGACAGCTCGCATTATGTACGAGCCAGTCAGTAACACGTTTCCTTACGACTGGTGGCAAAATACCCCTTTCACTACCATCACTAGCAGCGTCTATACGACAGGCTTCAACGGATTGCTGCGTGTTCAGTCGCAGATTTCGCCCAATCTGATCAATATAGCGGGCGTGGCCTACACAGATGACCGGCCGCATATCCGTGTTACAAAAGGTGGTCAGCTGCCCGAAGGACTCTCGATCATTCAGTCATTTCCTGATGCACCGGCCAATGGCCGGATTCCGAATATTTCGATCTCCGAAGGGTGGACAGGAAATGGGGTCGGGTCTCAACCAATTTCCGCTTCGGATGGGGAAGGCGTCATATCGGACGATGTAAGCTGGGTTCGAGGCAATCATGTTCTGCAAGCAGGTGCGGTGTATATGTTTGGCATCAAACGGCAGACCGTGTTCACGAACCCGCAGGGTACCTTTAACTTTAGTGGCGTGCATACAGGGGACCCAGCCGCAGACTATATGCTGGGACTGGATTCCAGCTACTCGCAGGCCAGCTCGGAGAGGGAAGGAGCCTTTCACTATCGGCAAGGTGAAGCTTACGCGCAGGATGATTGGCGAGTGACGCATCGCTTGACGTTGAACCTGGGCCTCCGTTGGGTGTATTTCTCCAACGACACCGTAAGTGGCGATCAAGTGAGCAGCTTCAATCCAGCGCTTTACCAGTCTGGACAAGCTCCCGTCGTGAACTCGAATGGATCCTTTCAACTCAATAGCTCGAATCAACCTCTGAATGCGAGTGGGGGACCTGCAAATCTTCTGAATGGCCTCGCGTTCGCTGGGCAAAATGGAGTCCCGAGCGGCTTCTTTACTCCCGTTAAGACAAACTTCGGCCCCCGAGTTGGCTTCGCATACGATGTATTTGGAAATGGGACGACGTCGCTACGTGGCGGGTACGGGATCGGCTACTCGAGAATCCCGACGGCGGTGATCTACTATGCGTTCGGTCAGAATCCGCCGTACAACCAAAGCGCCAATATCCTGAACAGTCTGCTGAGCAATGGAACTGCAGGGGGTGCGGCAGTAGCACCCACACCACAAAACCTGAACAATGTGCCGTTCTCTTTCACTCCAACACAGATCCAGTCGTATAGCCTGACATTGGAACAACAACTCAAGAGGAATATGGTGGGAGTTTTGGCTTATGTAGGCAGCCAAACACGACACCTGACGTCAGGTGTGGGTGGTGGCAATGACATCAATTGGCCGCTGGCGGTAACTTCGCCGAGTGTCCCGGGTTGTCTGCCGGCAGGCCAGGCGCCTTCCGCTTCCTATGACTTCGACCCCTGCATCAATAGCGGATCCTCCTCATCCAACTTCACTCGTCCATATCTAGGCTACAGTACGATAAACCAGCAGTATGACCAGGGAACTGCAAACTACAATGCGTTGCAGTCCTCAGTCAACTATCGGGCCGGCGCGTCACAGTTCAGCCTGGCTTATACCTGGAGCAAGACTCTGGCTACGGTGGCTGGACACGGTTCCGGCGCAACGACGTCACAAGGTTCTGGCCCACAAAATCCGCGCAACTGGGCTGCAGAGTATGGTCCTCCGTCCTATGACTTCACGAATAACATAACTGGAACGTGGGTGTACGCTATTCCATTCTTCAGTCACAGTAGCACGCTCATGGCACTCGCCTTGGGAAACTGGAGCCTCCAGGGTCTGTTCCTTCACCAAAGCGGGTTTGCATTGAGTCCGAGTCTGACCACATCTACCGCAGGCGAAGCTAATCGACCGAACGTGGCAGGACAGAATCGGAAATTGGGTCAATTGAGCGAATGGTTCGATACCAACGCGTTCGCGGCTCCCGCCTACGGCTTCTATGGAGACGCAGCCAATGGAACAATTCGTGGACCGGGCTACACATCCGTCAATACGTCTCTTTATAAGACGTTTCCCCTTCGTGACCGTTTCAATCTGCAGTTCAGGGTTGAGGCGTTCAACGTATTAAACCATCCCAACTTTAACAATGTAGATACCGGACTGGGCGACGGAAATTATGGGCAAGTTACAGCTGCTGGCGACCCTCGAATTATGGAGTTCGCATTAAAGCTGTTCTTCTGAAGCGTGTTGACGGTCTGCCTGGCGAGGTGCGGGATCTGCGGATCCTGCACCATTGTTTGCCCGAAGGGCTGAGGCCATCGGGCCCTATAAGGTCTGGGAGCGCCGACCCGTTGTAACCTGCGATCGAACCTGGAGAGGCCAGAAGTGAAGCGATCCGTCATTCCGTTTGCCTTGTTAGCCATATTGACTGCGTTGAGCGTCCACTGTTCGGCGCAGAACCATGCCGTTGAAGCGACTCCTCTATATCAAGGCTTTCTTGATCCGCCTCACGATTTCTCTCTGATGCCCTTCTGGTTCTGGAACGGCAAGATGCAAGGCCCGATCATTCAGCAGGAGATCCGGGACATGGTCGATCAACACGTGTACGGAGCCTTCCTCCACGCGCGCGACGGTCTCCAGACCCCGTACCTCTCTGAAGAGTGGTGGAATGCCATCGGTGCCGGGCTCGAAGAGTCCAGGACTTCGGGATTCGAGTTCAATTTTGTGGATGAATACGACTGGCCTAGCGGAGAAGTACGTAACGTATGGATGGCCGGCAATCATCAGAGCGAGGTATTGGCGAAGCGTCCGGACTTACGCATGAAGACGCTGGAGTATGAATCAAAAATCATTGCTGGGCCACAGATAGTTGATGTAGCGATCAATGCAGATTCTCAAGCCATCGTCGCCAGCCGCTGGCTCGGCAAAGATCAGATCGACGCGACCACTCTGACCCTGCTTGATTCGGCTGGGAAAGGAGAGCACATCCAATGGTCCGCCCCGCCAGGCCAGTGGGTCATCACGCAGTTCAGTCTCAAGCCGGCAATGGGTTTCGATGGGGGCTTCGTGGACCTCATGAATCCAGATACAACCAACCTCTTCTTTAACCTCGTGTACGGCGAGTACCACCGCCGCTTTCCTTCGTATATTGGAAACACGATCCGCTACGCGTTTTCCGACCACGAAGGTGACTATGGGTATCGAATCGCCTGGACGCCGCAGCTGTTCGCCGCTTTTCAGCAGCGCACAGGTTACGATCTGCGTAAGACGTTGCCGCTGCTCATATACAACGGCGGCGATCTGACCACCAAGGTCCGTACCGATTATCTCTCGACGGTGACCGATCTATACGGAAGCTCCTTTTGGCACGGCATCACCAAGTCGGCGGAGGAGATCGGCCTTCATCGAACCGGTCACGCGTGGGAGGAAAGCCTGCAATGGGCTGCCGCGCTTGAAGGGAGCCTCTTCACCGTAGAACGAGGGCTCAATCCAGTCGGAGTGGACTCCCTCTTCGACTGGGGCCGGCAGCCTTTAAACTTCAAGGTCGCACAATCGGTTGCCGATTTTGAAGGCCGCCGTCTTGCCTGCGAGAACCAAGGGGTTCAGGGAACGGACTCTTATCTCGACCTGGAGGCGATTCGCAAGGGAACCAATGGCATCGGCGCATCAGGTGTGAACTTATTCATCCCTCATGCCTTTAATTATGATCCGAGCCGGGCCAATTATCCGCCCGACTGGATGCATCAACCCTATTGGTCCTATTTTCACCTCTTCGCCGACTACACACGGCGCATCAGTTACATGAACGCCGATAGCCGGCATGTAACGAATGTATTGCTCTACTATCCGATCACCACGATATGGGCAGACACTCGCCCTCTGTTCTCCGGAGACACCGATTACCAAAAGATCGGTTTGCCTGCAGCCTGGAAGAATCAGACAATTCTGATCAACGACTATTACACCCGGATCATTCTGGAACTATGGAATCATCATTGGGACTACAACATTGCAGACGACCAGTACATGGAAAGCGCGCGTGTCGACGGCAACGAGTTGGTAATAGGACCGCAGCGCTTCCGCGCTATCGTTCTTCCTCCGATTACCACCCTCAGCCGAACCACGCTGAAGAAACTTGAGCAGTTTCACCAGGCTGGCGGCATTATTCTCGGCATACGCCTCCTACCGACAGCATCGCCAGAAGCCGGCGGCAACGACCCGGTGATCAAGGCCGGCATTGTGTCGATCTTCGGCCCCGGTGTGGATGGCGTGCAGACTTCTAACGCTGAACAAGTTGGATCGAGAGCTGCTGGCTCTTTTTATATAAACGACTCTGTCGATGCCATGATTGCCACTTTGGATGCGGAAGTGCCCAAGGACGTGCAAGTCGTTTCCGGACCAGCTCAACACCTATTCTTTGAGCATCGCCGCAAGCTGGATGCTGACTATTATTGGGTCGTCAATGACACCGATCGGAAGCGGGTGAACGAGATTCACTTTGCTGCCAAGGGAATCCCGGAGAAGTGGAATGCTCTCACGGGAGCCCAGGAGCCGCTCTTCTACGTGAATGGACCTTCCGGTACGGAGGTACGTCTCAATCTTGATCCGTGGGATGCCTTCTACGTGGTGTTTCGTCCCCTGACCGGGCCTCCACAGGACACGGTTCTGGAAGCGACAAATGCGGAGAGACTGGATGGCGTTTCTCGCCACGGTGCGACAGTGAACGTCCATGTGTCAGCAGCGGCGAGCGCATCTGAAACTTACGTAGAGCTTCGTAGCGGCACGCAGCTCTACAGGGGTGCAGCGTCGAGCGGCGGCGCACGGCCACTCACCTTGAGTGGCAATTGGCAATTTCGACCGAAGCCTGACCGCGTGTCCGCTCCATATGCCAAGGTGAGCGATGCGTCAGAGGCGACAGGCGTCAGGCTGGGTTGGGCAGCCTCGAGCTTCGATGACCAAGACTGGCCGGAGGCTTGGTTGAACGAGGAACAGAATACGGTCCGGCAGTGGAAAATGATCGGCCCGTTTCCGAACACTGACAACGATGGTTTCGCCAAAATTTATCCACCGGAGCAGGAATTCGACCTTCAAAAAAGGTACGAGGGGCTCGATGGGCAAGTTGGCTGGGAAGATTACAACGGCAACGAGCCTTACCTCGTGCCCGGCCAATGGAACCTTTCGATGAAAACCGAGGGCGGCAGCTCCTCGGACTCTGGGTATATCGTGAATTTCAATCCAGAGCTGTTGACAGATGCGAAGAGCTGGATTGTGAGCTATGCCCATACCTACCTTTACTCACCGAGCGATCAACATGCGCAGTTCATTGTCGCTGCTGACAACTGGGCCGGGATCTGGCTGAACCAAAAACAGGTATTCGCGCAACTACGAACTCCGTTCTGGTACGAACTCAACGACAGCTGGGCCGACCGTGTTCCCGTGGATCTCCACAAAGGATGGAACGAAGTCCTTGTAAAGGTCGGAAAAAGCAGAGGTACACCCAGCGGTTTCTATGGGTTTTCCTTCCGCGTCGCCGATGACAATGGAAATACTCTTCCTTACGTGGTGGCCAGCGCGTCACCGAATGATAAGAGTGAACCGGGCACTGTGAAGGATGTTATGCACTTCTATCGGATAGAAGTGCCGCCCGGATGCGTGGCTATTGTGCCACCGGTCTTACGCGACTCATATCGCATGCTATTGAACGGACAGGAACTACCCCTCAAGGGCGGCGCTTCCATCGATATACAAGCACGTCTCCGCGAGGAGAAGAATACGCTGGTCATTATCGCCAGGAAGGACGATCCGCTGGTCTCACCAGTTCAGTTCGTTACCGGCAACACACCCTTCTTGCTCAAGCCATGGACGCAGACCGGGCTGGCCAATTTCTCTGGGACAGCTATCTATACCAAGACCTTCACAATCCCGGAGACTTATCGCGACAAGCGAGTGATGCTCGACCTCGGGCGCGTAAGTTCAGTCGCGGATGTATTTGTGAATGGCGAGCATGCCGGCACCCTGGTGTGGAGGCCGTATCAACTGGATATTTCGAGGCTGATCAAGCCGGGCGAAAATGAAATCAAAATCCTGGTCACAAATACGGAAGCAAATCAGCGCGCAGTGGGGACCTGGCATCATATTTTGGCTGCGATCGACATCTGCGGAATGGAAGGGCCAGTACTACTGATTCCCTATATCAATCGGGTATTGACGTTGCAACCAGTCCAGGACAACAGCAAACGGCAAACGACGCGCGGGAAGTGAGCCCGCGTTCCAGAGTCTTTAATTGATGGCCCCAAGCGTGTTGATTGATCGGTCAGCAATGCTTGCAAGGCACTTCTGTTTTTATGGGCGGGGAGGGAGGCACGTTGTTGGATGCGTTGCTATCGAAGAAGCCATTGGGCTTGAGTAGGAAACCGATGTAGGCCGTGGGCATGACCGGATAGTCCTCGCTGCGCGGTATATGGGTGTGCCCAAAGGTATACCAAAACACAAGGTCCTGGTTTTCGATCGATCGATTCAGCTTCGTCCATTGGACGAGACCATCGTCGCCGGCGCTTTGGTTGGGATAATCGCCAGCTGCATATTTCTCGTCTTCGCGGTAGGGAGTCACCCAAACATGATGATCGACAAACCTGGCGCGGCGGCGCCACCACGCGTTGGCCGAAGCAAACGGAAATGCGTTGTCCCCGGGGAAGAATTTGTAACCAGTGGGCGCGCCCATCGCATTGCGAGCTGAAGGGTTCACTATCTTCCATGTTCTGGATGTTTCAAGGTTAAGGTTGGCAAGAGCCTGTTGCTCCGTGGTTAAGTCCGTCACCTTCGCGTGAAATCCATTCTCGAAGGGGTTGTCCTCGCCAGCCGGGTCGGCAACGATATCAATCTGCTGGATCGTATTTGCGATTCCGTCGATGCCGAAATCCAAACGAACATTGAAGAAATGTTGGTGGTTGGGGGCGTAAAGGAGTGGGGCAATCATCGTCCCATGTTTGGGCTCTTCCCCTGCGCGGACCGCGCCCAGCGAAAGTATTCCAGTCAACTTGATTTCAAACTGAATGTTGCCGTCCTGGTAGAAGTACCAGAAAAAACCGTATTCATAGTTTTCGACAGTGGATATCGACGACACGACCAGCCGGCGGGACCGGCGCACTTCGGGAGCGTGCGGCAGCCGGCGGTCGGTGTGCTTCCAAAGAATTCCATAATCTTCTTCATGGATACAGATTGCATTTTCAATCTTCAGCGCGCCGCCCTTGGTATCGCACAGATCCGCATCGAGATAGGCAATGTGGCCGACGCAATCGCAGCCCAGCTTGAGGCTATTGGCGCACATGCCCATGCCATATTCGCCAACATCGAAGGCGTTTTTCCGGGCCTGTGTCGGCCGCGGATCACCGTAAGGGACAACCATTTCGGTTAGGGAACCACGATAGAGGATGGGACGATTCCGCCCTTTATCCAGATAGCGAAGATCATGGATGGTCAGCCCCTCACGGGCGTTAAAGCCGACTACCAGGCTCCAGTTTTGCCAGTGAAGATGCTTCCCAGCCAGCGTGAAGCTTGGGCCCTCGGGTTGAGTTATCTCCAACGGCTTGATGTCAGGGCGTTGATTCGCCACCCGGCCGCTGGCGTAGTTGCCGGGCTGTAGGGGCAACGGCCATTCCCCATACTCTTCGACACGAATGACCTCCATGATGTTGATGTCGACGACCGGGCGAATGCCTTCGATCGGACGCGCATACCCGTTGTCGGTTGGATCACTGCGCAGAAAGCACAAAGGCCGAGTCAAACGGCGCGAACGATCCTCTTCTGAGCCATAGTTGCCGGCGCTCCAGATATCGACCATAACCAGACTGGTATCGGAAATTCCATAGTGCCGCTGGAGCGCATCGCGAAAGAGTTCGCTAGCCAGCACAGCTTGCTCGCAGGCCACCTGCTCATCCATGGAGAGTGTCGGTTGCGCTCCCTCCGGCGCTGGCCGCCACTCTACAATCGCATTTGCTGTGAGATCGAGCCTAACGGTGAACGCGGCATTCCGGGCATTATCAAAGAGAACCGCGTCTGCCGAGCGAACGCCTTCCTGTGTTTCGTTCCACGCATAGACCGCAGTCTTGGTCGGTTCGCGCAACATGATACTGATGATTCGCGTAGTTGGAGTGAAGCAGGGGAGCGTTTTGAGCAAGCTGACGGCTTGCATCACTTCCGAGGCGGCCAATGGTTCAAGTGGATGCAGAGGCATATTTCAGAACTCCCTGGCATTTGGGGACGCTCACGCAGTCGACTGCTGAAAGCGCTTGCAGAAGTATTACATTTCGGGAGACCTTTACTTTTTCCAACAGTTCTGAAGCGGTACGGCGCTTTCCATTCCCCTTTGATCAGGACAGCTATACATATTCGGTAAAGTCGGCTGAATTGGACAATGACGGTGAATCCGCGCCTCGATACGAGCCCGGAAAACTATCAGCGAGTGAAATGCAGAGAGAAGCTCGAGTCGTTCGCGTTTGTTTTGGGTCGTCCTGAAGCAGATAACGCAAGATGATGTTGGTATCGAGACCGATCATCGACGGAAACGTTCCGTCGCGCCGGCCTCGATGGCGGTGTTCATCTCCTCAATGGAGATCACCCGGTCGAGCTTGGGCACGCTGCCTGTAAAGCGGAGGGAACGGAGCAATCCACTCTCAGCCTTGCCTAAATCGAGTTTGGGGCAGAAAATGATCGCGTTAAATCTTCTAAGGCGCTGTGTGTTTCGCACGGAAGGGAAGCCGTTCTCGTCATGGGAGCTATCCGTCGCTCGGACCGAAAATCGCCGCCCATTTCGGAGATAGACGTCCTATGGATAACCGCAGGCCTGGGTTGCGACGGGGACACTATCGCCATGACGGCAGCGACGCAACCCAGTATCGAGGACATTGTCCTGGGTGCTCTGCCGTGGATTCCCAAGGTGAATTTCCATAATCCTTTTCTTTCCTACGATGTTGGAGAAGACTTCATGGAACATTTTCATCGCGCGGCGGAAGGGAAGTCGAACCCTTTCATTCTCGTGATGGAGGGTTCGATTCCGGATGAAACGAACAAGGAAGAGGGCTATTGGGCATCCTTCGGCACCGATCCGTTGACTGGTCAACCCATCACGACATGTGAATGGATCGACCGGCTGGCGCCGAAAGCATGGGCAGTCATTGCAGCGGGAACCTGCGCGACCTACGGCGGAATTCATGCCATGGAAGGCAATCCTACCGGCTGCATGGGCCTGCCCGATTATCTGGGTTGGCAGTGGCGATCGAAAGGGGATATACCCATCGTTTGCGTTCCCGGATGCCCCGTTCAGCCGGACAATTTCATGGAGACGCTCCTCTATCTGCTCCACATGGCAGCCCAGCGCGCCCCCATGATCCCTCTGGATGACGCCCTGCGGCCCACCTGGCTCTTCGGAAGTACTGTCCACGAAGGTTGTGATCGCGGCGGCTACTATGAGCAGGCGCAGTTTGCGGAAGAGTATGGGTCGCCGCTCTGCATCGTAAAGCTGGGGTGCTGGGGACCCGTGGTGCAGTGCAATGTGGGTAAGCGTGGTTGGATGGCGGGCCTTGGCGGATGCCCCAATGTTGGAGGTATCTGCATCGGATGCACGATGCCAGGGTTTCCAGACAAATTTATGCCGTTCATGAATCAGCCCCCCGGCTCATTGTTGTCTTCCGCCGCCGTCCAAACCTATGGGCGGGCCATCCATGCGTTGCGCCGCTTTACTCAGGCATCGCTCAATAAGGAGCCAACCTGGCGGCAACGGCCCCGCGGCCCGAGCCAGCAGAATCATTCTGCGGCCCATCGTAATGGCGGGAGATGAACGGGCGAACGTACGGTGTTGGGAGTGAAAATGGCTTCGTCTGCGCGAACAGTCCGAAAACCGAAGAGCAGCAAAAGTCATTTCGCTGACGCCCATGCGGGCCTGCCGGATATTGCCGAGGCGGAAGCCGTCCTTCTCGATCTCGCCAGAGTCTATGCCGACTCAGCCGTGAACCCTGTCCTCGATCACTTCGCTGATCATTCCCATGGAAATAGCCACGAACCGGCTGCGGATGCGCCCGTGCCTAACCTTGAGGACAAATACCGTGCTTTATTGGAGCAGATACCGGCGGTCGTCTTCATGGCTCATCTCGACCGGGGCATCAGCGAGGCCTATGTGAGCCCCCAGATTGAAGCCGCCCTGGGATATTCGCGAGAAGAGTGGCTGGAAGATCCGGTCCGCTGGTACCAGCACATTCACCCCGATGACAAGCAACGCTGGAGCCTGGAAGCTGCCGGAATGTTCCTCTCGGGCAAGCCTCTGCGCTCGGCATATCGGGTGATTGCGCGCGACGGTCGCGTTATCTGGTTTCACTGCGACGCCAGAATGATGCGGCGGCGTGACGGTCGCCCCTGGTGTATCCATGGCGTCGCTTTCGACATCTCCGATATCAAACGCATCGAAGAGGAGCTCCAGGAGGAACGTAACTTTGTCTCCGCAATCCTGGACACGGTTGGAGCACTGGTCGTTGTCCTCGACGACGAGGGACGCATC
>Ga0182024_10011008_pt1 | contig 18290 bp, 14 predicted proteins | sample P32metaG_FD_120480 | JGI IMG/M metagenome (GOLD analysis project Ga0182024, IMG submission 120480) | Permafrost microbial communities from Stordalen Mire, Sweden - P3-2 metaG (Illumina Assembly) | ecosystem: Environmental > Terrestrial > Soil > Wetlands > Permafrost | place: Sweden: Stordalen... | reverse complement strand
GCGCGGGCGCTTGCGCGTGGTGCTGGCCAGCCGGATGGCCGCGATGGATGCGGGCCAGGCGCGCCTCGAGCAGGAGATTGCCGCGCTCACCGAGCGCATCAACACGGCGGCGGCGGAGATCGAGCAAACTGAGTCGAGCCAGCACACGCTCACCGAGCGCGGCTATGAGCTCGACCGCGAAGGCCAGGGGGCGCAGAACAGCGCCAACGCGGCGGCTGTCGAGCTCGAACGCGCCGCAGCGCGCGAGCGCGCCAACATCGAGCGCGTGAGCGAGCTTAAGGCCCGTACGGCAGCGGCGGCCGCGGAGCTTGATGCAACGCGCACGCAACTGGCTGGCATTGCCGACGAGCGCGCCGAGCAGCGCGCATTCCTTGAGACCGCAGCCGGCGAGGCGCGCGCGTTTCGGCAAAAGGTTGAGGCGCGGCAGCAGGAGGCGCGCTCGGCCGCAGAGGAAGTGTTCGCAGCCGAGCGGCAGCTTGAGGCCGCGCGGCGTCACACCATGCACCTGCTCACACAGGCCGGCAACGCGCGCAACCAGACGGCGCAGAGCGAAGAAAGTCTGGCGGCTCTTGAACGCGAGGCCGCGCGGCTGGCCGCGGAGATGAGTCAGGCGCGCCAGGAGCAGGAGCACCTGGGCGCGCAGAGCGGGCAGGCGCGGACTCGATATGAATCGGCGGCCGACGCGCTCAAGCGCCTTGAGAGCGAGATCGCCGCGATTCGCGATGGCTTGCAGGCGCGCCGGGCCGACGAGAGCGCGCAGCGCGCGCGCGCAAACCAGCTCCGCGGCGAACAGGCCACTGCAGCCGGCCGGCGCGATGCGCTTGAGGCGCTGATTCGCAATCACGGCTATTCAACGGACACTGTGCGGCGGCTGCTCAAGCCCGGCGCTCTCGGCGCGGGCATGGCGCCCGTGGGCACGCTGGCGGATTTCCTTGAAGTGAGCGGCGCGTATGAGGGCGTGGTCGACGAGTTCCTCCGCGATGAGCTCAACTACGTCGTGGTCGAGAGCTGGGTGGCGGCCGAGCAGGGCGTCCGCCTGCTCAAGTCGGGCGTCGATGGACGCGCCACGTTTCTCATTCATGAAGCCGATCCTGCTCCGGGGAATAGCGCTCCTGCGGACGGCAGGCCTTTGGACGAGAGCAGTGGAAGGATCGACGCCCCAGGCCTGACGCCACTCAAGAACGCAATCAAGGTGCTGAACGGCTTCGGCAATTCGCTTGAGTCGATTTTGCCCAAGCTCAGGCACGGCTATCTGGTTGAAGATTCCGGCGAAGCGCTCAAGCTTGCCGGCCGGTACACGCATGCATTTTTCCTCACGCCGGGCGGGGAGTGTTTCCACAATTCGACGGTGACGGGTGGCAAGCCCGCCAGCGAAGGACCGCTCGCGTTGAAGCGCGGGCTGCGGGAGACCGAGGCGCAGTTGGCTCGGGTCCAATCGGGTCTGGCGCTGGCCGAAGACGAGGCCGCTGAGCTAGCCCGGACAATTGAAGCGCAGGCGTCGCGGCTTGAGTCGCTGGGAAATGAGCGCCGCCAGGCGGAGAGCGATGCGGCTAACCAGGGCGCGGCGCTCAAGCAGATGGAAGCCGAAGCGCAGCGCGTCAATCGCCGCCTGGAAGAGTGGACTCAGCAGGAGGCGCGCAACAAGGATGCGCGCGAGGCCCGGCAGAATGCGATCGGCCAGAAGCGCGCAGAGGCAGAGCGGCTGGAGGCCGAGCACGCGCAGGCAGAAGCCGGACTGGATGAGTTGCAGGCCCGGCTGACTGCCCTGCGCCAGAGCCGCGAGGCGCTGCAGCAGGATGCGGCGCAGTTGACGGCTGAGCTTGCGGGCCTGGAAGAGCGGCGGCGCGGAGCGGAGGCGGCTTTCCAGCGCATAGACCGGCTTCATGCCGATCTGGAGCGGCGTGTGCTTTCAATCGAGCAGCAGCGGGCCGCGGCTGTGGCCGAGCGCGAACAGCGTATCGCCGAGAGCGCGGAGCTGGCCGCGCGTGGCCAGGAGCTGACCGCACTGCGCGCCGATGCGCTGGCGCAGGCGAAGACGCTGGCCGCACAGGCGCAGGCATTGCGCGTGCAGCTTGCCGGCCTTGAGACGCAGCTCAAGACCGGCCGCGCCGCGCTTGACCAACTGCGCGAAGACCGCGCCGCGCGCTCCAGCGAAGTGGCCAAGCTGCGCTCAGACCTCGAACATCTCGAAGGCAGTTGCCTTGCCGAGGTCAACGTGGAAGCGGCTGTGCTGCGCGCCGACACTGGGATCGAGCACTTGGCCGATGAAGCGCTCGCAGCCGAGGAAGAGACCTGCCGCGCTCTTCGTCAAAGAATGGAGCAGATGGGCCCGGTCAACATGATGGCGCTCGAAGAGTACAACGAGACCGCGGCTCGCCACGGCTTCCTCGAGGCGCAGCGCAAGGACCTGATGGAGTCGATCGAGAACACGCAGGACACGATCAAGGAAATCGATCGCATCTCGCGCACCAAGTTCGACGAGGCCTTTGCGCGCATCAATGAGAATTTCGCGCACGTCTTCACGCGGCTGTTCCATGGCGGGCAGGCGTTCCTGCGCCTCACCGACCAGGAGAACCAGGCCGAGAGCGGGCTCGAAATCGTCGCCTCGCCGCCGGGCAAGAAGCTGCAAAACGTGCTGCTGCTCTCGGGCGGCGAAAAGGCGCTGACCGCGCTGGCGCTGCTGGTCGGCATCTTCGAGTTCCAGCCCAGCCCGTTCTGCGTGCTCGACGAAGTGGACGCGGCTCTCGACGAAACCAACGTCGGCCGGCTCGCCGACCTGCTCCACTCGCTGAGCAGGGAGACGCAGTTCCTGCTGGTCACGCACTCCAAGCGCATGATGCACGCCGCCGACATGATCTACGGCGTCACCATGCAGGAGCCCGGCGTATCAAAGGTTGTAAGCGTCAAGCTGGGCGGGCATGAGTTGCAGCGGGCCACGGCGTAGCGCACCTTCGCCGCGCTAAATCAGCTGGTCATAGACCTTTCTACGGAACTTCTTTGTCTTCCAGTACTGGATGTGCGCATAGAGTGGAACCCATGCTCCCCAGTCGATTTCGTTCGCTACATGTTTTGGATCGTCCTCTGGAACGGCGAGATCGTCGTAGTAGCCAAGATTGCCGCTGATGATGTCCATCGGCGACCAGAGATTGATCCACAGCGGGCCTTGCGGGTCTGAGTTTGGATCGTAGCGGAATTTGTAACTTGTGATTAGTGGCTGGAATGCGCATGCGGCAATTTCGCGAAGCTTGCCGTCCGTCGTGCCGCGCTTGAACTGGGCGCGAAAGATGAATGCCGACTTATCCAGCGGCGATCCGAAGGTGATAAGCGCTTTTGTGCGCTTCACTGCCGTATTTGGCGCGCCCGCGGGCAAGCTGGTCTGCTCCACGTTGAAGATTGCGTTGAGCGTATCGTAGGCAATCACGGTTCCCAACGAGTGGCCCACGATGACGATGTTTTCGTAATTCGGAATCCAGCCCGCGGCCGCCGGGTCGCGCGCGCCGTAATAGATCAGCCGCGCCGCATCGAGTCCGACCGTCTGGATGTCGCCGCGCAGCTTCTCAAACTTGCTGTCTTTGTAGGGAGAGAGGTAGGCCGCCACGCTGCCTACATACTCAATGATGAAGTTCCGCACAAAATACGCGGCCCAAATCAGCGCGAGCCACACTATGGTTGCGATTGCGTACTGCCAACGTGGAACCAGGCTTCCAGGGCTGGCGAGCGCCCACGATCCATGTCCGCAATGGTTCATCGCCCAGTTCCATGGCGGGGCGATTTGCATATAGACAGTATCGAGAACCGCCTGCGCCGCCGCCAAAGGATTTGCCCCTGTAAGGTGGCGGGCAATCTCGGTCACCGCGCTCAGGGCCATCGCGATCATGCCTACGGTCATGCCGAGGAACAGCAGAATGCCCAACAACGCAAAGGGAGTGGTCCAATTGATCCGCAAGCGTTGGAAATCGCCGAACATCCATCGCTGAAATTTGAAACCCCCGAAGACAATGCTGGAAAGCCCGTTCTTGCCGCCCTCCACAAGGAACTTGACCGTGTCCCAGTATTTCACTTTGCCGGCCGTAAGCGGCGCCCAGTAGGCCTCGTAGATATGCGCCTCGTGCGGCGTGCCTGCTGCGTCGTCCCAGGCGAGCTCAACGCGAGCCAGGAACTGCCCGGGCTTTCCCACTTTCGGTGCGAGCTTCACCTCGACGCTGGTGACGGTCCCCTTCTGCTCTTCGGCCTCATCGAGGACGGCCGAAGCCAGATCGCTCAATGTCTGAAAACGCACCTGCTGCCCCATCCCGTGAAAGACCAGCACCGCAGTGGGCGATGCGCCAGCCGTCTCTGCGGGAGTCAGATCCAAGTGCTTGAAGAGTTCCTCCCGCTGCTCGGCCTCCTCTATCTCGCCGGGGCCTTCCACCGGCTCCGAAATGGCCTGCTCGGCCGTCAAGCCGGCAACAGACCGTTTGGCCTGTGGTGGCGCTGGCGCCGCGGCTGGAGCTTTCGCGTATCGAATGGGAATGGGAAACTTGCTGGCGCGCCAACCGGCAGCTTTTTCCGGTTTATCGCTGCCGTCGGCAGGCTTCGTAGGTGAGCTGTCCATCGCTGTGACCTCCAGCCGGTGAGATTTCCCTGTAAGGAAAATTTTCGCCGCGAGCTACGATGCAAATGAAATTTTCATCGACTGTATCATGATTTCGGAGCAAGTAAACAGAAATTTTGCGGCGTTGCGGCTGCGGCGTGGCTCGGTGTTGGTTGAAACCCGCGGCTATTGCCTGTGCCAGGGGCTGTTCACTTTGTATTCCGGGGTCGCCGTCACCGTGGTCTTGGTGGCCGAGACAAGTTTGCGGCGGACCAGCCAGCCAATGGCCGACTGCGCCGCGCTCTTCGATATGCCGATCGACTCCGCCAGCTCCTGGTAGCTGATCTGGACGGCCCCGCCTCGTCGCTGCTCAGTCCCGGCGAGCCACAGATAGACGAGGAAGCTGACCGGTCTGCGGTCGTGCCCGACCAGGTCGCGCATCAAAACATCGATTACATAATCGTCGATCGCCGTCATCGCTATACCTCTGGCTACTATAGCAACTCTTACCAGATTGCAATCGCCGAATGAGGCGGATATATTCCGGGAATCCAGGCCGCTCAAGGCCCGGCGTCGAAATCAGGAGAAGAGTCATGATACGTGGAGTCAAGCTGGTCAGCATTCCAGTGCGCAACCAGGACGTTGCGCTGAATTTCTACACTGAACAAATGGGATTCAAAGTGGCAACCGATCAGGCCATGGGTCCGGGACAGCGATGGATCGAGCTGCTGATCCCCGGCTCGGATGTGAACCTCGCGCTGTTTACGCCTCCGGGCCACGAAGATCGCATTGGCGGGTTTCAGCCCGTCACTTTCTGGTGCGACGACGTGTTCGCCACCGCGAAGCTGCTCAAGTCGAAGGGCGTAGAGTTGGCCGAAGAGCCGAAGAAAGAGATTTGGGGCACTATGGCTAAATTCAAAGATCCCGACGGCAATGAATTTGTGTTTTCCAGCCGCTGAGGCAGCGCCGCCTCAAGAAAATACACCCCCGGAGGAACACTTCGCAGTACACATCAAGACCGATCGCGGGCCGCTTCAATTTCCTTCGCCGATTGCTTCATCCCTTCACTGGCGGCTTCAACCCCAGCTCGCGCATGGCGATCTGCAGATCGGCCCACGCTTCTTTTTTCTGGCGCGGGTCGCGCAAAAGAAACGCCGGATGATACGTCACGATCAGCTTGGTTCCGCGGAAGGAATGCACGCGTCCGCGCAGGCCGGCGAGTGGCTGCCTCTGGCCTAATAGATAAGTGGCCGCAGTGGCGCCGAGCGCAACCAGCACCTCGGGGCGGATCACATCGATCTGCCGGAAGAGAAACTGCGTGCAGGTGTTGGCTTCTTCAGGCTCAGGGGTCCGATTGCCCGGCGGACGGCACTTGACCACGTTGGCAATGTAGACCTCTTCGCGCGTGAGGCCCATGGCCGAGATCATGTTGTTGAGCAGTTGGCCGGCGCGGCCCACAAACGGAATGCCCTGCGCGTCTTCGTCGGCGCCCGGCCCCTCGCCCACAAACATCAGGCGCGCGTTGGGCGAGCCGTCGCCAAACACCAGCTTGTTGCGGCCGGCGTGGAGAGCGCAGCGGGTGCATTCGCCGATGTCTTCGCGAATCAGCTGGAGCGCGGCGGCGCGGTTCTCTGGTGCGATGAACTCGGCGATCTGCGGGGCGGCGGATATCGGCTTGCGTGGCGGAATCGGTGCGTCCTCCGGGAATTGTTGAGGTGGGGGCGTCGCATCCCCGGTCCCAGAATCGGGACCGGGGGCACCCATGTTCTGCGGCTCGTTTGGCTGGGCTTCTAGAGGCGCTGCATCGACGGGGCGGCGGTAGAACTCCGTGAGGCCGAGGTCGCGATAGAAACTCACGCGCTCGACGAGTGCTTCGCGAGTTGCTGGATCGAGCGGCCGGGCCAAGGCGCCTACTCCACGATCAGTTGCCGGCGCGCGGCGGTTGCGAGGGGAGTGTCCTGCTGTGTGGGCGGGAACTGCTCGTCTGCGGAGTCGTCCATTTCAACCAGCAGGCCGCGCGGGCGGCGCAGCGCGGCTATTTCATCCAGGATGCGGTCGGCGAGCTTGCGCTTGGGCATCTCCGGCAGTTCGGTCGCGGTGGTCGGCGTCAGAAAAGTCGCAGCGTTGAGGTCGGAGTCGATGCCCACGCCCTCGCCCGCCACGTCGTTCACGACAATGGCGTCAGCGCCCTTGGCAACGAGCTTGGCGCGGCCGTTGGCCATCAGGTTGCCGGTCTCCGCGGCGAAGCCGACGATAAGCTGGCCCGGCCGCCGCCGCCGCACCACCTCGGCAAGAATGTCCTCTGTCGGCGCGAGTTCGATCGTCAGCGGCCCGGTGCGCTTGAGCTTCTGCTCTGAAAATGCAACCGGGCGATAATCGGCCACCGCGGCCGCCTTCACGATGAGCGTAGCCTCCTCCATGCGCGCCAGCACAGCCTGCCGCATCTGCTCCGCGGTGGTGACGCGGACCACTTCGCAGTGCGCGGGCGGATGCAGCGACGACGGCCCGCTGATCAGGATCACGCGCGCGCCGCGGCTCTGCGCCGCCTCAGCCAGCGCATAGCCCATCTTGCCGCTCGAGCGGTTGCCAAGATAGCGCACCGGGTCCAGCGCCTCGCGCGTGCCGCCAGCAGTGACGAGCACGATTTCGCCGGCCAGGTCGTGGCGGCGGCCCAGTGCGCTTAGCACCGCGTCGGCAATGGCGTCGGGCTCGGCCATGCGGCCCACGCCCACCATACCACAGGCCAGCGACCCTTCTCCGGGCTCGACCACCCGCACGCCGCGTTGGCGCAGAGTCTCAAGATTCGCCTGCGTGGCCGCATGCTCCCACATGTTCACGTTCATGGCCGGCGCAACGAGCACCGGCGCGGTGGTAGCCAGATACATGGTGGTGAGAAAGTCGTCGGCAATGCCGTGCGCAAACTTCGCCAGGATGTTGGCCGTGGCCGGCGCGACAATCAGCGCGTCGGTCCACTGCGCCTCGCCGATGTGCTCGATGCCGTTCTGGTCGGAGCTGTCGTCGTCCCAAAGGCTGGTGATGACCTCGTGGCCGGAGAGCGCGGCAAAGGTGAGCGGCTGAACGAATTTGCAGGCCGCCTCCGTCATGACGACATGCACGTCCAGTGCCTGCCGTTGCAGCGCGCGCACCAGCTCCGCTGCCTTGTACGCGGCGATGCCGCCGGAGACGCCCACCGTGACTCTCATGGGTTGATTGTAGCCGGTTTCGATTGGAGAAGGGACAGTGAGAATTTTCGATCGACTGATTGCCTAAAGGCTCTAAAGAGCCCGATTGTAAAGAACCCGGATATAAAATGCCCGATTATAGGTGCCCCACCTTAGGCGCAAGAACGAGGATGCGCCGAAGGTGGGGCACCCCGAGCCCGGCACCATCATCTCGCAGGAAAAATCAGATTGCCAGGATGGGGATTGTGCTCTCTTCCACCGGCGGCTTGATCACCGGCACGTCGGTTTTGACGTAGGAGATCTTGCCGGCGCTGATCTCGTCCTGCGCAATGCGGCACGGCTTGGTCGACGGAGTGGCGATCAGTGCGCGGGAGCCGCTCTGCAACTGGCGGGCGCGGCGCGCGGCCACCAGCACCTTGCGATAGTTCGAATCGAATTCGGTCTCAATCGTCATCGGGGTCCTCGTCAAATGGAAGGTGCTGCTGGCCGTCGGGGTTATCGATCCCGAAGGCCTCCAGCACGGGTTTGAGCCGTTCCTGGGCGTTCGACTGGCGGCAAGCCGCCGCTACTTCAAGCACCCTGGCGGAGCGATACGCGATCGGCTCCCCGTTGCGGTAAAAGCGCTCGGCCAGAACGATCGCCTCAAGCTGCGCCACCGCGCGGTCCAGAATGTCGTTGACCAGAATATACCCGTAATCGCGATAATTCTCAATCTCGCTCGATGCCTTGTGCAGGCGCAGGAACAACTCCGACTCGTTGACCACGCCCTCGGCGCGGCTGCGGTTTCGCAGGCGGGTGCGCAGCACTTTGGGGTTGGGCGGCAGCACAAAGATGCTTACCGCCTCCGGCATGGCGGCGCGGATCTGCGCGGCGCCCTGCACGTCGATGTCGAGCAGCAGGTCGTGCCCGGCCAGACGAGCCTCATCGAGCGAGTGGCGCGCGGTGCCGTAGTACTGCTTGAAGACCTCGGCATGCTCGAGGAACAGGCCCTCGGCGATCATGCGTTCGAACTCCGGCCGCGTGGTGAAGTGGTATTCGCGCCCGTCCTGCTCTGAACCGCGCGGCGAGCGCGTGGTCCACGACACGGCGAAATCGACGCCGCTCAACTGCTTGCGCACCTCGCTCACCAGAGTGCTCTTGCCCGATCCCGAAGGCGCCGAAATAATGAATAGAATGCCTGCCACGTTGCGTCTGTCCTTTGCGTTCTGTTGACGGAAACCACGAGTTTCTGCTCTAGTCCCTGGTCCCTAGTCCCTAGTCCCTAGTCCCTAGTCCCTGTTCCCTGCTCTTGTTATTCCACATTCTGAATCTGTTCGCGGGCCTTTTCGATCTCCGCCTTCATGGCCAGTCCCAGCTCAGTAATCCGGTTCCCCTTGCCGCCCACGCCGCCGGTCTTCGAGAGCAGCGTGTTGGCTTCGCGGTTCATCTCCTGCAGCAGGAAGTCGAGCTTCTTGCCCACCTCGCCGCCGGCCGCAAGCAATTCGCCAAAGTGCGCGATGTGCGTGTTCATCCGCGCCAGCTCTTCGGCAATGTCGGAGCGCTCCACCAGCACGGCGACTTCCTCGAGCAGCCGCTGGCGGTTGAACTCGTTGCCGGCAGCGGCCAGCAGCCGCTGGGTCAGCCGCTCCTGGTGGCGCTGCTCCACCTCGGGGCGCAGCGCAGTCACGCCATCGACGGCCTGCGTCAGCCGCTCCATGGTGCCCAGCAGGATGGCTTCCAGGCCGTCGCCCTCGCGCGCGCGCATGATGTTCAACGTCAACCATGAGCTGCTATTACAACGAACTCGACCGTCGCCCTCGCGCGCGCGCATGATGTTCAACTGCGCCAGCAGAGGCGCAATTTCGCGCTGCACGCTGGCTGCCAGCGCGGCCATATCCTCGTCGCCGTTGCCGCGATTCTCGCTCTGCATTGCGCCGGGCAGTCGCAGGATCGCGTTCAGGTCGGGCTGCCCGCCCAGTCCGTGCTCCTCGCGCGCCGCGTTGAAGGCGGCAAGATAGCTGGTCACCAGTTCGCGATTGTAGCCGGCCGGCTGCGCGCTCGATCGATCGACCGAGAGCGTCAGCTCAACATGGCCGCGGATCAGTTGCTCCTTGAGCGCGCGGCGCAGCTCCATCTCCAGCGCGTCGAGGCCCGAGGGCAGGCGCAACTGCACGTCGAGGAAGCGGTGATTCACGCTCTTCACGCTCAGCGTGTAGCTCAGTTGATCGTGCACCCTCGCCTGCGCGCGCGCAAACCCGGTCATTGAATGAATCGGCATGCTTTTTGTTCCTTTGACTTGATAGTGCCTAGACCTCGAAATTTGGTAGTGGTTCGGGTGACAAGTGCGGGCGGGGACGCCCGCACGACAGCCGGTCTGGAGACCGGCGCTACTCCTTCGGCGCTACTCCTCCGCGTTGACATTTGACCATTCAACACTTTGGCCCTTCACAGCTGCAACTCCGATGCTTGCGCCTCGGGCATGTCCATGAACTGCAGTTGGTAGAGCCGCTGATACGTCGGCGATGTGGTCAGCAGCTCCTCATGCGAACCGATGGCGGTAATGCGCCCGTCTTCAAGCACCGCGATGCGGTTGGCGCGGCGGATGGTGGAGAGCCGATGCGCGATCACGACGACTGTGCGGTCGCGCATCAGGTTGGCCAGCGCCGCCTGCACCAGCGACTCGCTCTCTGCGTCGAGCGCCGAAGTGGCCTCGTCGAGAATGAGAATCGGCGCGTCCTTGAGGATGGCGCGCGCAATGGCCATTCGCTGGCGCTCACCGCCAGAAAGCCGGAAGCCCTTCTCGCCGATCACCGTGTCATAGCCCTGCGGCATGCGCAGGATGAAGTCGTGCGCCAGCGCGTTGCGCGCGGCCCGCTCCACCACATCGGCCTTCACGTCGGGCTGGCCGTAGGCAATGTTGTTGCGCACCGTGTCGTTGAAGAGAATCGTCTCCTGCGTGACCTGCGCCACCTGGCGGCGCAGCGAAGCGAGCGTCAGATCGCGCAGGTCGTGCGAGTCGATGAGGATGCGCCCCGAGGTCACGTCGAAGAAGCGCGGAATCAAATTGACCAGCGTCGACTTGCCGGCTCCGCTGGGGCCGACAACCGCGAGCACTTCGCCGGCGCGCACCTGAAGTTCCACGTTGTGCAGAATCTGGTGCTCGCCTTCTTCTGTGCTGTAGGAAAATCCTACGTTCTCAAATCGGACAGAATCCGCAAATCCCTTGAGCGCGAATGCATGAGGCCGCTCTCGCACATCGTCCTTCACGTCGAAGAATGTGAAGATCGACGACGACGCGCCCATGGCCTGCTGGAAGCTGTTGTAGAAATATGCGAACTTGCGCACCGGATCGTAGAGCTTGAAGAGCGCAATGATAAAGGCGCCGAAGATGCCGATGGTCATGTGACCGCTCTTGATCTGGTTGCGGCCCACCCACAACAGCAGCGCGATGGCCACCGCGCCGATGGTGTCCATGAGCGGCGAGCTGATGGATTGCACGCGCACACTGCGCATGTTGGCGCGGAAGAGGCGCCCGGCGGCTTTCCTGAAGCGCAGAATCTCCCACACCTCGGTGTTGAAGGCCTTCACGATGCGATGGCCGGTCACGGTCTCATGCAGGATGTTCTGGATTTCGGCGAGGCGATCCTGCCCGCCGCGCGTGCGAGTGCGCACTTCCCTGCCGATCTTGCGTGCCGACGTGACCACGACCGGAATGAACAGGAGCAACGCCCAGCTCAGATTTCCGCCGAGGTAAATCACCAGAGCCAGGCCGCCGAGAAACGTGAAGAACTGCTGCAGAAATTCGGAAATGACGGAGCTGACGGCATTCTGCACGCGATCCACATCGTTAATGAGCGTGGAGAGAATGGTGCCCGTGGCGTGCTTGTGAAAGAAGCTCGCCGAGCGCCGCAGCGTGGCCTCGTACAAATCGTTGCGCAGGTCGGTGATCATGCCGAAACCGGCGTAGTTCACGAGATAGGTGCCAGAGTAATCGCACAGGCCCTTGATCACAGTGGAGGCGATCAACGCAAAGGCCACCACGTTCCACGCATTGTGCAGATGCACGTTTGCGTAAAGGAGGCGCTTCATGTCGAGATACCACGGCGCGTTGATGCTGCCCGCGGCGGGGATGGCCGCGCCATTCGCCGGGTGCAGAACGTCGTCGAAGATGGGGACGAAGAGCAGCGTGCGGAAGTTGTCGAGAAGGCCCACCAGCGCCAGCAACAGCACGCCCGGCAATGCGCGCCACCAGTAGGGCAGCCCGAAGCGCAGCAGGCGCAGAAATCGACTCATGCCTCGTGACCCGCCTGCCGGATCGCTCCGGCGACCAAGCCTCGTCTCTCAGAGCACACGACGTGCGAGCGGAAAAACATCCAGCGGTGTCGTCTGCGCAACTCCATCCTGATATTGTATCCGGCCCTACTTGCCCGCGCCCTTTTCAATCAGGCGCGTGGTAGAGAAGCCTGCTACGAATGGCACGATCTTCACCTGTCCGCCCCAGGACAGCACTTCAGGACCGCCAACGATAACTCCCGCATCGTAATCGCCACCCTTGACCACCACGTCGGGCCTCGCAGCCACGATGAGCTCGAGCGGCGTCGGCTCGTCAAACACCACGACGGCATCGACGGCGGCCAGCGCGGCCAGCACGCGGGCGCGCTCCCGCTCGCCGACGATGGGCCGCGTGGGACCCTTGAGCGCGCCGACCGATGCGTCGCTGTTGATGCCCACGATGAGCCGGTCGCCGAAGCGCCGCGCCTGCTCGATCACCGTAACGTGGCCGATGTGCAGCAGGTCGAAGCAGCCGTTGGTAAACACCACGCGCTCGCCGTTCGCCTTCCACAGCGACACGCGGCTCTTGAGCTCTTCGCGAGTGACCACCTTGTCCTCGCCATGCAAGGCGATCTCCGGCGCCAGCGCGGCCAGCAGCTCGTGCTTTTCGACCGGCACCGTGCCCAGCTTGCCCACCACCACGCCGGCGGCAAAGTTGGCCACCTGCACAGCCGTCTCCGGCGTTAGCCCTGAAGCCAGGCAGAGGGCCAGCACCGCGATCACGGTATCTCCGGCGCCCGATACGTCAAAGACCTGGCGCGCCACGGCCGGCGCCACAAAGCGGTTGCCGGGCCTGAGCAGCGCGATGCCTTTCTCGCTCAGGGTTGCGGTGAAGAAATCGAGGCCGAGCGCCGGCACCATGGCCTCGGCCGCGTTCAGCATGGCGTCAAGGTTGTGCACGTCAAGACGAGTGGCCAGCGCCAGCTCGCCCAGATTGGGGCAGATGGTGGTGGCTCCGCGATAGTGCGAAAAGTCCGCGCTCTTGGGGCCCACCAGCGCCGGAATGCCCTGCGCCCGCGCGGCCTCAATCACCGCCTGGCAGACCTCCGGCGTGAGCACGCCCTTTGCGTAGTCTGAGAGCACCACAGCATGGCAGCCGGGCAGCTCGGCGAGAATGCTCTCGATCAACCGCTGCGTGTCGGCAGGCGGCCGCGCGCCCACGCGCTCGGTATCCAGGCGCAGCATCTGCTGGCTGCCGCCCAGAATGCGCTGTTTGGTGATGGTTGGAAATCCGTCGCTCGCCACGAACACCGGCGTGATTCCATTCGCGCGCAGGCTGGCCGCCAGCAGGCTCTCATTCTCGTCGCCGCCGGTGAAGCCCACCACCACGGTCTGCGCGCCCAGCCGCGCCAGGTTCATGGCCACGTTGGCCGCGCCGCCCGGCTGCTGGCTCTGGTGGGTGGCGCGTACCACCGGCACCGGAGCCTCCGGCGAAATGCGACCCACCTCGCCCCAGATGTACTTGTCGAGCATCACATCGCCCACAACCATCAGGCGTTTGCTCGCCCACTCGTGCTCGATCTCCTGGATCACCTCGCGCAGTTGGTCGATCACCGCGTGCCTCCGGCGTGGGCGGCTTGAGCGGACTCGTGCGTCGCGCCGTGGCCAGCGATCCAGTCCAGCTCGATCCAGTCGCAGAGCATGTGGCCGGCCAGGATGTGCGCCTCCTGCACGCGCGCCGTCTCGGGCGCTGCGATGGCCAGCAGATGGTCGCAGTGCGCGGCCATTTTGCCGCCGCCGGCGCCGGTAAAGCCCACTGTGATGAGGCCCAGTTCGCGCGCCGCCGTGAGCGCAGCCACCACGTTGGGGCTGTTGCCAGAGGTCGAGATGCCCACCAGCAGATCGCCGGGCATGCCCAGCGCCTCAACCTGGCGCGAGAACACCGCCTCGTAGCCGTAGTCGTTCGCCACCGCGGTCAGGATCGACGTGTCGGCGGTCAGCGCCACCGAAGGCAGCCCGCGCCGCTCGCGTCGAAAGCGGCCCACGATCTCCGCGGCCAGGTGCTGCGAGTCGGCGGCGCTGCCCCCGTTGCCGCACCACAGAATCTTGCCGCCCGCGCGCAACGTGCCGGCCATGGCGCGGGCAATGGACTCGAGCAACGCTTGCTTGTGCTCGAGCTGGCGCACCACCTCAAGATGATCCGATATCGATTTTCCAAATATAAGTGCGGCGTCCGGTGTCGATGACATGTTTCCCTTTCGTTCTCTGCCTGCTGCGCGCCGCCGCAAGCGGGACGCGCAACTGTCCATTGTTATCATAGCGGGATGAATGCCTCCCCGGACAGCAGCCAGCCTGCGATTTCACGCACCGGAAGTTTGCGCACCGTGTTTCTGGATCGGGACGGCGTCGTGAACGAGAAGATGCCGGAGGGCTCCTACGTTCAATCGCTCGACCAATTGCACGTGCTGGCGGGTGTGCCGGAGGCGATTGGACGGCTCAACCGGGCCGGGCTGCGTGTGCTCGTGGTGTCAAATCAGCGCGGCGTCGCCCGTGGGCTCTACACCGTCGCCGACGTCGATGCGATTCACGCCGAATTGCAGCGCCATTTGGCGGCGAGCGGCGCGCATGTTGACCGCTTCTACTTCTGCCCGCACAACCGGAATGAGTGCAACTGCCGCAAGCCGCTGCCGGGGATGTTTGAGCAGGCTGTCGTTGACTTTCCTGAGATCGCGGCAGCTACGAGCGTCATGATCGGCGATTCTCTGTCCGACATCGAGTTTGGCAAGCGCCTGGGGATGCTGACGGTCTTCATCGACGGCGACCCGGAGCGGCAACAGCCCGGAGCAGAGGCCGCTGGTGAGCTGGCCGATTGGCGGTGTGGGTCGCTGGCGGAGGCGGTGGAATATTTTATTTGAGGCACGAGTGTAGAGTCGAGGTCTCCCATGTCCCAAAATTGGGTGGGCGCTCCCCGGGCAGGGCACCCAGCTTTTTGGAATCGTCAGTCGCCGATTTCTGCCAGCGTCTTGTAAGTCTCGACAATCCCCTCTTCGAGCGGCGTCATGGGCTCCGTGAATCCCAGCTCGCGCAGCCCGGTCAAGTCGGCTTCTGTGAAGTGCTGGTAGCGGCCCTCGAGGTCGGTGGGGAACGGGACGTACTCGATGGCTGCCTCGCCGTGCACGGCCATCAGCGCACGGGCCACGTCGTTGAAGCTGCGGCTCAGGCCCGAGCCTGCGTTGACCACGCCGCGATAGGCAGTGTGCGCCTCGCCGGCCTTGGGCGCATAGGGGCGGATTTGGGCGAAGAACATGTTCATCCGGCACAGGTCGCGCACGTAAACAAAATCGCGCCGCTGTTCGCCATCGGCAAAGCCGCCGCTGCCGGCAAAGAGGCGCACCTTGCCGGTTTCCTTCATCTGCTTTGTAAAGTGGTGAATCACCGACGCCATGCGGCCCTTGTGCTGCTCGCGCGGCCCGTAGACATTGAAGTAACGCAGCCCCACGGCCGTGATCGGCACGCGTCCCTGCGCAATCTGGTTGCGAATGTAGTGATCGAATACCAGCTTCGAATAGCCGTAGATGTTGAGCGGGCGCTCGTTCTCAATGGTGGGCGTGAAATGCCCCGGCCCGGAGAGTCCGTAAACCGCGGCCGTCGACGCAAATACCAGCGGCGCTCCCTGTTCGATGGCAAAGGCCAGCACCTCCTTGGTGAACTGGAAGTTGTTATCCATCATGTAAACGCCGTCGTCTTCAAGCGTGTTGGAGCAGGCTCCCTGGTGCAGAATCGCCTCCACCGAGCCCAGGCCCAGCGCGTCGTCTGCAATGGCGCGGCGGAACTCGCGCTTGTCGAGAAAATCCACGTAGCGCGCGCCATGCAGATTGGTAAATTTGCTCGCGCTGGCAAGGTCGTCCACCACCAGAATGTCGGTGATGCCGTGGGCATTCAACTCATGCACCAGGTTCGAGCCAATGAAGCCCGCGCCGCCGGTAACAATCAGCATGAAATCAGGGCCTCCCTGAGCGGAGGGGCTGGTCCGCAATCTGCGCGTTGAGTACTTGCTCCACGGCCTGCTCCATTTCGTCTACCGTCACCGACCGGATGCACTTCTTCTCCATAACGATACAGGTTTCGAGGCCACAGCCGGCACATTCCGGCTGGTGATAGACGATGGCGTTGCCCTTTCCGGGCGGAAACCAGACGCCGGGCAGGTTCCGCGCGGAGAAGACGCAGACGCAGAGAGCGCCGACGCAACCCGCCAGGTGCTTTGGTCCCGAGTCGGCGCCGAGGAAAACGCGCGCGCGACGATAGGCTGCGGCGGATTCGCGCGGATTGAGCTTGCCGGCGAGGTTGAGCTTTGCGCCGGCCCAGTCCTTGGCGGCGAATTCGCACACCGCCCGATCCTCCGCGCCGCCGGACATCACCAGCCCCCACTCCGGATGCTTTCGGTAGAGGCGGCCCAGCAGCGCACGCCAGTTCTCCTTCTCCCAGTCGTTGGCCTGCATCTTGCATCCGGGCGCGCAAAAGATGAGTGGCCTGCCGGCCAGCGGGGCCAGCGCGCGATCGGCCGCCTCGATCTCGACGGCGCTCAGGCGGATATCCCAGTTGGCAGGGTCTTCGGTGTGCGCGTCGCCCAGCGCGGCGATGGTCCTGGCCAGGCGGTTGGACTCCAATTCGTAGAGCCCCGTTGCCGCGTCGAAGCGGTGGCGCAGCTCATCGGGTCCGGGCAGGCCAACGATGCGCCGCACGCCCGCAAGGCGAAAGAACCAGCGGTCGCGCCGCACCTTGTTGAGCGGGCGCACTGGCATCAGGTAGACGAGCACATCCGGACGGAAACGGCGAATCTGCGAGGCCAGGCGCAGCAGCTCAAACCCGCTGCGCGTGCCGACGTTGTACGCCGTGTAGCCATCCACCAGCCCGGAGCCCTCGAGCACCGCCGCGGCAGGGGCAGCCTTTGCCTGAATGGGAAAGTTGGTCAGCAGCACGCGCTCGGCCTGGGGATACGCGCGCGCAATCAAATGAAAGCATGGCAGCGCCGCGACCGTGTCGCCGAGGCTGCCGAGGCGGTAGATGAGGACTCTGCGAATGGCGGGATCGGGTTGCAATGGGTAGCTCTGGTGATTGTGGATTCGGGAGTTGGCGGCGAGGCGATCATCAGTTGGTGGCAGCTTGAGTGACAAGGCCGTCGCGGGGTTTTCAACAAGACCAGCGAGTTGGCGCCGCTTCGCGGGACGAGGAGTTAGCAGGTTAGCGGCTGCATCGGTGGAACACAGGTCGCGGACCTTGTGTTTTGTCTCTTGAGATTCATGCTATCCCAGGTCTCAAAATCGAGACCTGGGGCACCCATGTTCGTGCATGACGATGCGGTCAGAACCCTAAAAGCTTCGCAGGTTCACTATGGCTTTCAGGATGGTCTCCGGCTGCGGCAGGATCGCGTCCTCCAGCACCGGCTGGTAGGCTACAAACGTATCCATGGAGCCGATGCGGCGGACCGGCGCGTCGAGTTCTTCAAACAGCTCGTCGGCGATGCGCGCGGCAATCTCCGCGCCATAGCCCCAGCTGATCATGTCTTCATGGGCCACGATCACGCGGCTCGTCTTCTTGACCGAAGTCGCGATCGCCTCCCAGTCGTACGGGCTGAGCGTGCGCAGGTCGATTACCTCCACCTCGATGCCATGTTGGCGGCTGGCGCGGTCCGCGGCCTGCAGGGCTCGCGGCACCACCGCGCCATACGTCACCAGCGTGATGTGGCTGCCTGGACGCACGATCTTCGCCTTGCCAAAGGGGATGGCGAACTCCGGCCCCGGATAAGGCGCGCGGCCGTAGGTCTCACGATAGAGCCGCTTGTGCTCGAGGAACAGCACCGGATCGTCGCAGCGGATTGCCGTCCTGAGCAGCCCGTTGGCGTCGAGCGCATTCGATGGAAAGACCACGCGCAGGCCCGGCAGGTGCGTGAAGATCGACTCGCCCGACTGCGAGTGATAGATGGCGCCGCCGGTGAGATAGCCGCCGATGGGCACGCGGATCACCGCCGGTGCGGCCCATGCGCCGTTGGAGCGCCAGCGCATCAGCGCCAGCTCGTTGTGAATCTGGTGCATGGCCGGCCAGATGTAGTCGAAGAACTGAATCTCGACCACCGGCTTCATGCCGCGCACCGCGTAGCCCACGGCGCGGCCAACAATATTTGCCTCGGCCAGTGGAGAGTTGAACACGCGCTCCGATCCGAATTCGGTCTGCAGCCCGGCGGTGAGCTTGAAAACGCCGCCCTTGCCCTTGACCTCGTGGAGTGC
>Ga0182024_10011007_pt1 | contig 18291 bp, 17 predicted proteins | sample P32metaG_FD_120480 | JGI IMG/M metagenome (GOLD analysis project Ga0182024, IMG submission 120480) | Permafrost microbial communities from Stordalen Mire, Sweden - P3-2 metaG (Illumina Assembly) | ecosystem: Environmental > Terrestrial > Soil > Wetlands > Permafrost | place: Sweden: Stordalen... | reverse complement strand
TGCTCGGCCACGGGGCGCGCGACCGCGAGGGGTGTCCATGGCCCAGCGCGGCGACGGGGTGGCGAGCGCCCGGGCTCAGTGATGGTCGCCTCCGGAGCGGATTGGCGCGCACGGTAGGATGAGCGCTCCGCGCCCGGGCTGCCGCCGCCGCTCGCCTCTGCACCCGGTGCCTCGACGGAAGGAACGAACTAGGTGAAGCGCACCTACCAGCCAAACAAGCGAAAGCGTGCGAGGACGCACGGGTTCCGTGCCCGCATGTCCTCCCGCGGCGGCCGCGCCGTGCTCAAGGCACGCCGGCTGAAGGGCCGGCACCGCCTGGCCGCCTGAACGTGGGGCCGCGGCGAACGGCCTCGATCAGCTCCCGGCGCACCTTCCAGGCGCTGCGGGCCTCGGGGCGCCGTGGCGGTGCGGGTCCGGTGCGGCTCCGTTACCTCGCCGATGAGGCGGGCGACGGGCTGTGCAGGGTGGCCTACGCGATCCCCCGAAGGACGGGTGGCGCGGTGGTGCGCAACCGGCTCCGCCGACGGCTCCGCGCCGCGGTCGATCAGGTGGCCGCCGACATGGCGCCCGGCGCGTACTTGATCTCGCCGGACGCCACGGCGATCGACATGGACTTCAACGAACTGATCGACAGCTTGCGAAAGAGCGTGAGGGCCGCGGGCGCCTCACGGGAGGACACGACGTGAACGACGTGCGGCCAAGGGGAGGTGCGGCGCTGGCGCTCCGCGGCCTCGCCCTGTACCAGGCCGCACGTGCGGGGCGGCCGACGTCGTGCCGGTTCCACCCGAGCTGCTCTGCCTACGCGGTCGAGGCGATCACCTCGCACGGCCTGTGGCGGGGCGGGCGCCTCGCGCTGCGCCGCGTGGCACGCTGCACGCCCTTGTCGCGACCCGGCGTCGACCTCGTGCCCCCGGCGCGCCACGGAGCCGCGTGATGGTCCCGTACCTCGCCATCTCGAACGGCCTCACGAGCGCGATCGCGAAGATCTTCCACCCGATCGTCTATGCGGTCGCCTGGATGCTCGCCTTCATCTACGGGCTCATCCCCAACTACGCCATCGCCATCGCCATCCTGACGGTGATCATCATGGGGCTGCTGACCCCGCTGACCGTGAAGTCGACGAAGTCGATGATGGCGATGCAGCGCCTGCAACCCGAGCTCAAGCGCCTCCAGCAGAAGTACAAAGGCCCCGAGCACCGCCAGGAGCTCAACGAAGAGATGATGCGGCTCTATCGAGAGCAGGGCGTCAACCCCGCGACGGGGTGCATCACCGGCCTGCTGCAGGCGCCGTTCCTCTTCATCTTGTACTCGGTCATCCGCGGGCTCTCCAACACCGTGACGATCAACGGGAAGCTCGTCTCGATGCCGAAGAACATCCCGCACACGTCGCTCATGTACCACGACCTGACGCACGCGACCCCGCCCGGGGCGATGCTCGTCTGGCACATGAACATCGCCCTCAAGCCGATCAGCCCGCACGGCTCGATCTGGGACGCGATCCCGTTCTACGCGCTCATCGCGATCGCCGTCGGGGTCCAGTTCTTCCAGATGAGCCAGCTGAACCGGCGAAACCCAAACGCCGCGCAGATGTCGAGCCAGATGCTGATGTTCCAGCGCTTCACGCCCATCCTGTTCGCGTACATCTACTTCATCGTGCCTGCGGCGGCCGTGATCTACATGATCTTCTCGTCGCTGATCCGGATCCTCACCCAGGACCTGATCTTCAGGTACGACAAGCCGAAGGCGCCGAGTGAGCGCGCGATCCCCGCGGCGCCGCCCACAATCGAGGCCAGCCCTGACGCCAAGAATGACGCCACTACCGACGGTAAAGTGACACCACCAACACGGACCACGAGCAGCAACGGATCCGGGACGAAGGGGGCGGCCGCGGCCGCACCCAAGCCCACGCCCCAGCACCCGAGGTCGCGCGACAAGAAGAAGAGGAAGGCACGCTGACGATGGAGTGGGTCGAGATCACCGACAAGACCGTCGAGGCGGCGACCGTGCGTGCACTGGACCAGCTCGGCGTCGTCGAGGCGGAGGCAGAGATCGTGGTCGTGGAGGAGCCCCGGACTGGTCTGTTCGGCCGCGTCCGCGGCGAGGCGCGCGTGCGCGCGAGGATCCGTCCGACCGGCCCGAGGCCGAAGCGCACCAGGCGCGGGCGATCCGGAACCGGACGAGGCGGGTCGACACGGCCCCCGGAGGGTGCCCCCAACGGGCGTCAGGGTGGCGCCACGGGCACCCACTCGTCGGCATCCGGTGGGTCAAAGGGTTCGCGCTCGCGTTCTCGCGGGCGACGGGGCGGTTCGCACGGCCGCGAGGCCGCGACGGCCACCGTGGCAGTCAAGGAGGCGACGGAGTCGCCACAGAGAGAGGACGGGGCGATGGCCGAGGGAATGACGCTCGAGGAACAGGGCGCGATCGGGAAGACGTTCCTCGAGGGCCTCGTGGCGGCCTTCGGGCTCACCGCGACCATCGAGGTCCGCCTCTTGGACGAAGAGACGGTCGAGCTGGCTGTCGACGGGGACGACCTCGGCATCCTCGTCGGACCCCGCGGCACCACGCTCGCTGCCCTCCAGGAGGTCACCAGGACCGCCGTGCAGTCCAAGTGCCCCTCGCGAACGGACCGGATCCTGGTTGACGTCGCCCGCTATCGCGAACGTCGCGCCAAGGCCCTCACCGAGTTCACCCAGACGCTCGCAGCCGAGGTCGTGGAGTCCGGTGAGGAGCGCCAGATGGAGCCCATGTCGCCCGCCGACCGCAAGGTCATCCACGACGCGGCGACCGAGATCGAGGGTGTCGTGACGCGGTCGGAGGGCGAGGATCCCGACCGCTTCGTCGTCATCAGCCCCGCCTGAGCAACGTGGTCGACGGCCTCACGGCCGTCCTGCGCCGCGCTCGCGACCTCGGGTTCCTCGGGCCGGGCGACCCTGCGCCGCACCTGCGCCACGCCCTCGCCTTTGCGGAGGCCTTCGAGGCGATCGAGGGTGCCGCGCCCGAGGCCTGCTGCGACCTCGGTGCCGGAGGGGGTGTGCCTGGGCTGGTCCTCGCGAGCCGCTGGCCAGCCACGGACATGGTCCTGCTCGAGTCCGCCGACCGGCGCTGCCGCTTCTTGCGCGAGGCGATCGAGGGTCTGGGCCTGGCACACGCCTCGGTGGCGGAGGGCCGGGCGGAGGAGCTGGCCAGAGCCACCGACTACGAGGGGCGCTTCCAGCTCGTGACCGCCCGATCGTTCGGGCCCCCTGCGACCACGGCCGAGTGCGCCGCCCGGCTCCTCGGGCCACGTGGAGCGCTCATCGTCTCGGAGCCTCCATCGGGCGCCGCAGGGGTGCGGTGGCCCGCAGACGGCCTCGCCAGACTCGGACTCGGCCCGGCCGTCGCCGTGGACGGCAGCGCGCACCTCGTCGTCATCCGCCACGCCGCTCCGTGCCCGGACCGGTATCCTCGCCGCAACGGGGTGCCGGCCAAGCGACCGCTGTTCTGAACCCACGGCCAGCCCCTGCTCCCAGGGGAAGGACAGTTCGTACTACTGGGCGTAGCACTGTTTCATGATTTACAACGCCCCGGCGACCCAGCGACCCGCCACGAGGGGATCCGACCCCATGGGGAGGCGTCTCCGCCCGGACGATGACGACGGGCGCCAGGGATGCGCCCCGAAGTCTTGACGACGCCCAGCACAGGGGGTTGAATGTCGCAGTGGCATCGCGACGCACCTCCCGCTGATGGCATTCTGGCGGCGAGCGAAGGTGCCGGCGACGCGCAGTCCTGCCCACCCACCGATGCCCGAGAAGGCTTCGGGCACCTACAGCGCTGCGGGTGACGCCGGCGCGCGCCCGACCGCCGACCTTGCGGGCGGGTCCGAGACCCCAACGATCACCGGGATCGGCTCTGGTGGTCCGGGGACGCCCGCAGCCTCCGACGTCCTGCACAGTCCCGACGACCCGACCGGGCAGCACCCGGAGGCCGCCCAGGCCGATCCTGGCGCCTCCGTCCCGCCAGCCGGGGGCCCCGGGAGTGGTGCGAACCCCGAGACCACGCCGGATCCCGGGGCCACGCCGGAGTTGGGGGCCACGACGCTCGGGGGCACCACCCAGGAGGCCGCGCGGCCCGATCCTGCCAGCTCACGCGATGCCGAGTCGTTCGGCGACGGCCCCTCTGGAGCGTCGGCCAGCAGCCCCGAGGCCCTCGAGACGACGACACCCGCCGTGGTGAGGCAGGCAGACGACGCAGTTCCCGACCGGCCGCGCGTCGAGCCTGACGCGCCGGGCATCGCACGAGCCTGGAGCGGTCAGGACGAGGTGGCGGCACCGGCGCCTCCCCTCGCGGGAAGTGGGGGCATCGTCCCAGCCGTCGAGCGCACCGCCGCGCCGGGCGGCCTCGGCACCCCTGCCAGCAGCCAGCGTCGGAACGAGGGGGAGGACGTCGCCACCGGTGACACCGAGGTGGCGCCACCCCCGGTCCTCGCCGCCGAGCGACCCGCCCGCCCCCTCCCCCGGGTGATTGCTGTTGCCAACCAGAAGGGCGGCGTGGGGAAGACCACGACCACCGTCAACCTCGGTGCGAGCCTCGCGCTGTTCGGCTACCGGGTCCTGGTCGTGGACCTCGACCCGCAGGGGAACGCGACGACGGGGCTCGGGGTGGACGGTCGCGGGTTCCAGCACTCGATGTACGACGTGCTGCTCGCCGACACCCCGATGGTCGACTGCATCGAGCCGGTCGGCATCGAGAACCTCTTCGTGGCGCCCGCGACCCTCGACCTGGCCGGCGTCGAGCAGGAGCTCTTCAGCGCGCTCAGCCGAGAGCTCCGCCTCAAGCGGGCCCTTGCCACCGTCGTCGACGACTACGACTTCGTGCTGATCGACTGCCCTCCCTCGCTCGGGCTCATCACCATCAACGCCTTCGCGGCCGCCTCGGAGATCCTCGTCCCCGTCCAGTGCGAGTTCTACGCCCTCGAGGGCCTGACACAGCTGCAGCGCATCGTCACGCTGGTCCAGCGCAACCTGAACGAGGACCTCGAGATCTCGACGGTGGTCCTCACGATGTACGACGCGAGGACACGGCTCTCTGAGGACGTGGCCAACGAGGTGCGGCGGCACTTCCCCACCCAGACCCAGGGGACGGTGATCCCGAGGACGGTGCGGCTGTCCGAGGCCCCCTCGTTCGGCCAGCCCATCACGACGTTCGATCCGGCATCAAAAGGAGCAAGGGCCTACAAGGCCCTCGCCAGGGAGGTGAGCGATGGCGCGCAGAAGCGGGCTGGGTAAGGGGCTGGGTGCCCTGATCCCCGGCGAGCCGGCCGGCGACGGCAACGGCACGGGGCCAGAGGGGATTGAGCTGCTGGAGCTCTCGCTCGACGCGATCCGGCCGAACCCCTTCCAGCCGAGGGCGCACTTCGACGAGGCGTCGCTCGCCGAGCTGGCCGCGTCGATCCGCGAGGTCGGGGTGCTCCAGCCGATCCTCGTCCGCCACGTCGCGGACCACGACGACGAGTTCGAGCTCATCGCCGGCGAGCGCCGGTGGCGCTCGGCGCGGCGCGCCGGGCTCTCCGAGATCCCCGCGATCGTCCAGGACCAGACCTCTGACCTGCACAGCCTCGAGATCGCCCTGATCGAGAACCTCCACCGCACCGACCTCAACCCGCTCGAGGAGGCGGCCGCGTACCAGCAGCTGATCGACGAGTTCTCCCTCACCCACGAGCAGGTCGCCGAGCGGGTGAGCCGCAACCGCGTGACGGTGACGAACACCCTCCGGCTGCTCCAGCTGCCACCCGTCGTCCAGGGCGCGATCGCCGAGGGCCGGCTCACCGCCGGGCACGCGAGGGCGCTGCTGCCGCTGGGCGACCCGGCAAGGATCGAGTCCACGGCCGCGAAGGTCGAGGCCGACGGGTTGAGCGTCCGGGCGACCGAGCAGCTCGTGCGCTCGATCACCGCACCACCGGGTCCTGAGGCGGCGTCGGACGACGCCAGCGCGGCCGCGGCCACCAAGGAGCCGCCGCTGCCCGACGCGGGGGTCAGCGAGCTCGAGCACCTCCTCGAGCGGCACCTCGAGACTCGCGTCCGGGTGGAGCTGCTCAAGGGCAAGAAGGGCAAGGTCATCGTCGAGTTCGCCGATCTCGACGACCTCGAGCGGATCTACCGCGCGGTGACCGGCGTGGCGTCACCCACCTGACACACCCCCACGCGGCACGTCGGGGGGAGGTCGAGACTTATCCCCAGCCTGTGGCTGAGGTTGTGGGTTTTTACCCCGAGGTCGCCCTCTGATCACGCACCGTCCCCCGTCGGAGGCCCCCTCCACGGGGCAGCGGGACCCGTGGTGCGCGCGCCCGCGGCCCGGCGACAGCGGCCTTGGGCCGCCGGTGTGCGACCCCGGTCCGCGACCCCGGGCGTGGCGCGACCAGGTCCCTGTGTGCCGGGCGCGACGCCATCTCGACGCCACCTCTGTGCCGCGCTCGGGATGCCCGCGATGGGCAACCGCTGGTCGCTCTCGGCCCGGCTCGGCACTGGCGGACCGCCGCGACGGGGTCGGCGAGTCGAGCAGCGAGTTCGACGGCCACCCGAGTGAAGAAACTTCAGCTGCTCAGGCGTCGGTGGTGGCGGTCCAACCCTCGACCGCGAGGGCCACTGCGTCGGCGAGCTGGGCGGTCCGCTCGACCAGCCGATCGAGCGGCCCGACCTCGAGGATCGACGCCGGCATCCGGGACTCGCGCAGCACCGTGAGGGCCATTCCCCTCGTTGCCGTGTCGACGCCGAGCGCGCGGCCGGCGTGGTCGGCCAGCGACTCGGCCAGCCGGCGCCCCGACGGGGACTCGGAGCGGTCGGTCGCGAAGAAGAGCCCGGTCGCCGCGGCAGCGCCCGGGTCGAGGCGGACCACGACCAGGCATCGCGCCGTCGAGTCGTTCGCCGCCGCTGCCATCGGTGCCTCGTCGGACTCGCGGACCACGACGGCGTCGGCCCCGCGGCCCCGCAGGGCCCTGGCCGCGGCCTCCACCACCGCGTCGAGGCCGCCCGCCTGGCCCAGTGCGACGACGAGTGCGTCGAGGGAGCCGTGTCGTGCGGCGGCGCGCTCCTTCACCTCGTTCACGAGCGTCGATCGGGGGTGGCGTGCCGCGAGGCGGCGCAGCTCGGTGAGCGTCGCGGGGCCGACGACGCCGTCGGAGGGGAGCCCCGCGTCGCGCTGGAACCCCGCGACGGCCGAGCGGGTTGCCGCCCCGTAGATGCCGTCGACGCGGCCGGGGTTGAAGCCGAGCGCGGCGAGGCGCTCTTGGAGCTCTGCGATGTCGTCACCGCGGAGCAGCGGCGCCGTCGTTGACAGCACCCGGTCGCCGATGCGCCGGCCGGCCTCGACGAGGCGGTCCCAGGTGGACGCCGTCACCATCCCGTCGTTGCGCAGCCCTCGGTGGCGCTGGAACGCCTCCACCGCCGCGCGCGTGGAGGGACCGAAGACGCCGGGGGGATCCCCGAGGGGCACGTGGCCGAGCGCGGTGAGGCGCTCTTGGACGTCGAGGACCGCCGCGCCCGTCGAGCCCTCGGCGAGCGGCAGCGAGGGCAGGTGCCCGCCTACAGGTAGGCGGAGAGCTCTTGGAGGAGCGCCCCCTTGGGCTTCGCGCCGACGAGGCGGGCCACCGGCTCGCCACCCTTGAACAGGATGAGGGTGGGGATCGACATGACCGAGAACTCCTGGGCGACCTTGAGGTTCTCGTCGACGTTGAGCTTGCCGATGTTGAGGCGACCCTCCTGCTCGGTCGCGAGCTCCTCGAGGATCGGGGCGATCTGCTTGCACGGCCCGCACCACTCCGCCCAGAAGTCGACCAGCAGCGGCGTGTCCGCCGAGCCCACCACTTCCTTGAACGTGTCGTCGGTCAGGGTCTGCACTGGCATGGGATCCTCCGTTCAGCCAAACGTACCAACGCCGCGGTGGCCCGCACTGTTCCCGCAAGGCGGCGGCGGGGGCTGGCGGGGTGCGGCTCGCCGCTCAGTGACCCCGCGGCTCGAGCCAGCGCTCGGCGTCGATCGCGGCCATGCAGCCCGAGCCCGCCGACGTGACGGCCTGGCGGTAGACGTGGTCCTGCACGTCGCCGGCCGCGAAGACCCCCTCCACGCTCGTGGCCGTGCCGTGGGTCGTGACCACGTAGCCGGCCTCGTCCAAGTCGAGCTGGCCCTTCACGAGCTGGGTGTTGGGCTCGTGGCCGATCGCGACGAAGACGCCCGTGACCCCGAGCGAGCCCGGCTCGCCGCTCACCGCGTCGCGCACCGCGACGCCGGTCACCGCGTCGTCCCCGAGCACCTCGGTGACCACCGTGTTCCACCGCAGCTCGATCTTCTCGTGGTCGAAGGCGCGCTGCTGCATGATCCGCGAGGCTCGCAGCTGGTCGCGGCGGTGCACGATCGTGACCTTCGTCGCGAAGCGGGTGAGGAAGAGCGCCTCTTCGATCGCCGAGTCGCCGCCGCCCACGACCGCGATCTCCTGGCCGCGGAAGAAGAACCCGTCGCAGGTCGCGCACGTGGACAGCCCGTGGCCCAAGAGGCGCGCCTCGCCGGGCACCGAGAGCGGGAGGGCGCGCGCGCCCGAAGCGAGGATGACCGCGTCGGCGACGACGTCGGGCTCGTCGTCGTCGCCCAGCCACAAGGAGAACGGCGACGCCGACAAGTCCGCACGCGCCACCTTGGCGACGCGCAGGTCCGCGCCGAAGCGCAGCGCCTGGGCACGCATCCGACCCATGAGGTCGGGGCCGAGGATGGCGTCGATGAAGCCGGGGTAGTTCTCGACCTCGGTCGTGAGCATGAGCTGGCCACCTGGCTGGTCAGAGGTGGACGAGGGCTCGCCCTCGAGGACGACGGGGGCGAGCTGGGCGCGCGCGGTGTAGATCGCCGCGGTCAGCCCTGCGGGGCCGGAGCCGACGATCGCGACCTTGACGCGCTCGGTCACGGCTAGCCCGCGGACTTGGTCGGCACCGTGCGGCGGTAGCGCCAGGTGAAGAGCCCGAGCCCGAGGCTGATGACGCCGAGCAGTGCCCAGCTCGCCCACTGGTGCGCGGAGAAGACGTAGACGTCGAGGATGCGCAGCAGGGCGACGCAGAGCGCCACGGCGATGACGATGACGCTGAAGATGATGATGAACGAGAACGCGATCGAGCGGCCGACGAGGAGGATGGGCCGGATGACCCGGTCGTGCAGGGTGTCGACGACGTCGTCGATCCACGACATCGCCGTGCCCGCGAGGTCGCGATCCTTCGACGTCGAAGAGGGGTCCTGGTCCGCCACGCCGAGGACCCTAATAGGGGGCGGTGGTGGTCGCCGACGAGTGCCGGCTCACGAAGGCGAGCGCGTCAGCCAGCAGACACCGACGATGCCCGGCCCTGCGTGCGTGCCGACGACCGGGCCGATCTCGGTGACGATCATCGGGTGGGCGGTGTCGATCCCCTTCAGGCGCTCGACGACGATGCCGAGGTCGTCCGCGTCGCCGCCGCCGACGGCGAGCCAGTCGAAGGGCGCGGCCGCCTCGGTGCGCGTGGCGAGGTGCTCGAGCGCTCGGGCCCGGGTTCGCTGCCTGCCGCCCTCGACGACGAGGCCGTCGCGCACCGTCAGGATCGGCTTCACGCTCAGCATCGAGCCGAAGAGCGCCTTCGCGCCGCTCAGCCGTCCGGACTTGACGAGGTGGTCCATCGTGTCGATCGTGCCCACGAGGTCGGCGTCGGCGACGCGGACCGCGGTGTGGGACGCGACGTCGGCGGCCGAGGCGCCGGACTCGGCGAGCGTCGCGGCCTCGAGGGCGAGGAGCCCCTCGGCGGCGGTCACGGTCCGCGAGTCGACGACGCGGACCTCGATGGCGTCCTTCACGGCCTCGGCGCCGAGCACGGCCGACTGGTAGGTGGCGGACAGCTCCGAAGAGAGGGTCACCGCGACGACGCCGTCGGCGCCTTCGCCCGCGAGGCGCTCGAAGGCCGCCTGGAAGGCCCCCGGCGAGGGGGCGGCGGTCTCGGGCAGGCGCGCCGAGGACGCGCAGCGCTTCCAGAACTCCGCGGTCGAGAGGTCCACGCCGTCGGTGAACTCGTCGGTGCCGAAGCGGATGGTGAGCGGGACGACCTCGATGCGGTGCTCTTCGAGCAGCGCCTTCGGCAGGTCGCACGCCGAGTCGGTGACGATGCGGACAGGTGCCATGTCCCCCCTTCGGCTAGAGACTGCCACGCAGGCGCGCGCCCCGTCGCGCTCGTCGCGTGAGCCACGCGCTCAGCACCACGAACGTCGCCGCGCCAGCCGCGATCGACCACACGAGCCGGGCCGCGAGGCCGAGGCCCATCGACCACGCGGTCGCCGCCGACGCGACGACCGTGACCGCCCCGGTCGCGGCGGTCGCGATCGCGACCCTTCCGAGCGGGCGGTAGACCCCGGGTGGCCCGAGGGTCCCGGCGCGGCGGCGCACCATCCACAGCGCGCCGACCGCCGCGGCGGTGTAGGCGATCGAGACCGTCGCGGTGAGCACGCCGATCGAGTGGCGCCCGATCGTGACGGCGAGCACGACGTTGAGGGCGTTCTCGACCAGGTAGAGCCAGAACGCGTCGCGGGCGCGCTGCATCGCCTGGAGCCCGCGGATGGCGAACTGGAAGCACGTGAAGCCCGGGAGCCCGGCCGCGAGCACGGCGAGCACGGTGCCCGCGAGGAGCCGGCCCTGGCCGTGGCCGCGGTAGAGGAGGAGGTTCACGAGCGGCTGGGCGAGCACGAGGAGGCCGACCGAGGCCGGCAGGATGATCCCCATGGTGCCGCGCAGCCCGGTCGCGAAGCGCTGCGCGAACCCGTCGCGGTCGCCGAGGGTCCAGCGGTGCGCGAGCTCCGGGGTGACCGCGGACATGACGGAGACCGCGACGACGGCGTAGGGCATCTGCATGAACGCCCAGCCGTAGGTGTACGCCGACACCGGCCCGTCTCCGCCGATGCCGAACGCGAAGGCGAGCACGACCGCGAGCGCGAGCTGGTTGGCGACGACGATGCCGAGCGTCCAGGTGGAGAGCCGACCGACGGCGCGGACCGCCTCGTCGCGCAGGTCGAAGCGCCACCGCACCCGCAGGCCCCCGGCGCGGACGAGCGACGGGGCGAGCGCGAGCGCCTGGCAGGCGACGCCCGCGGTCGTGCCGAGCCCGAGGAGGACCAGCTGGCGCGGGTTCGCCGTCACCGAGGCGAGCGAGGGGGCCGGGTCGACCGAGGCGAACCAGAAGAGCACGCCGATGCAGACGAGGTTGTTGACGACGGGCACCCATGCGGGCGCGCCGAAGCGACCGCGCACGTTGAGGAGGGCCGTGGAGAGCGACAGCAGGCCGTAGAAGAGGATCTGGGGGCTGAACCAGCGCAGCAGCGTCGTCGCGACGTCGCGCTGCTGGGCGAGCTCTTGGGGGCTGCGGGTCATGCCCAGGTGGTTGAAGGCGGTGAACGCGTCGATGATCCACGGCGCGAGCAGGAACGTCGCGACCGACGCGATCACGAGGACGACCGACGAGATGGTGACTACCGCCGAGATCGACCGCCATGCCCGCCGCTCGCCGTCGCGATGCAGCCGCTCGACGAACACCGGCACGAACGTCGCCGTCGCGATGCCGCCGAGCACGACGTCGTAGAGCATGTTGGGGATGGTGTTGGCGAGGTTGTAGGCGTCGGCGAGGGGCGTGAAGCCAAGCACCCAGGCGAGGACGAGCACCCGGGCGACGCCCGAGGCGCGCGAGGCGAGCGTGCCCGCTGCCATCGTCTGGGCCGCGGCGAGCGGACGCGACGTGCCGGTCGTCGCCATCAGCGCTGCGTGCGGCGGCGCCGCGAGGTGCGGAGCCACCACAGTGCAAGGACCAGGACCGCGAGCACCGTGAGGGCGATCCCGACGATCGAGGTCTGCGTCGCGCGCACCGTGATCAAGGCGTGGGTGATCGGGAGGTGCCCCTCTGGTGACCAGAGGGTCACGGTCAGGGGGATGTCCCCGGTCACCTGGGCGTTGGTCGGCACCCGCAGGGACGAGACGCCGCCGCACGGGCACGCGAGCTTCACCCAGGCCCCCTGGGGGAAGGTGAGCTTCGGGCTCGTGAAGTGCAGCACCCCCGCGTAGGTGTACGGCGCGGTCGAGAAGACTGTGATCGGCAGCGACGCACCGGACTGGGTGAGCGTGATGGGCCCGTCGTAGATGTGGAAGTACCCGAGCTGGTCCTTGAGCTCCTGGTGGACGTGGTTCATGATCGCGATGCGCTCGGCGGCGGGCAGCACCTGTTCGGCGGTCAGCAGCTCGCCCTCGATCGACGGGATCGGTGTCGCACCGGTGCGCACCGCCGAGCTAAGGGCGTCCGTCGTGATGCGCAGGAAGCGGAAGTACTTGATCGTCGCGGTCGGGTAAGGGGTGCTCGGGCCTAGGGCCAGCGTGCGAACGGCGGGGAACCCGTTCGCCCCGAGCGGCACGAGCTCGAACGCCGAGCTCACCGTGACCGGTGCGGCGACGGGGTTGTCCGTGAGCCCCGAGAGCACGGTGTCGACGAACGACGCCGTGACCGCGCTCGTCGCGTTGGTGACGACGACGGCGACGCGCGGGTCGGGCAGGTTGGGCTGCTCGAAGTGCAAGAACGCGAGCTGGCCGAGGACGTCGGCGCCCACGAGGCCGGGGTCCGAGGCGGTGTCGTCGCTCAGCTGGGAGAGCTCGGTGTCCGAGGCGAGCGCGGTCGCGCCCGACGGCGCGCCGCTCAGGCGGAACGTCGACCCCCAGCTGAGCGTGCTCGCGGGATCGACGCTGAGCGCGGTGCCCGGGACGATCACGTGGTGGATCCCGATCGACGCGAGGGCGTCCGCGCTCGTTGGCGTCTGAGGGCCGGTCCCGTAGGTGACGTCGGGCGAGGGGAGGGGACGCGGGATGCCGGCGGTCTTGAGCGCGACCTCGTCGAGGGCGAACTGGCGGAGCACCTCATCGGGCAGCCGGCTCGCGCGCAGCGTGCCGAGCTCGGCAGGCACGAAGGACTCGGCGATGAGCTCGACGTCGGGTAGCGCCAGGTCGTGGCGCAAGAGCGAGAGCGCCGCGGCGGTCGCGGGCGTCGGCGGCGCGCTCGCGAGCGTGCTGCCTTGGACGTCGATCGTGACGGGGACCGTCGGATGCCGGTCGAGCGCCTGCAGGGCGGGGACGGCGCTCGCGAGCCCGGCGCTGCCGCCCTCGATCCGCAGGATCCAGGCCACGCGGAGGGGCGAGCTCGCAGGGACCGTCGCGTAGGTGACGACCGTGTCGATCGTTGCCGTCGTGCCGCCGCCGGTCACCGTCACGCGCAGCGGGTACACGCCGTCGGCGCCGCCCGGGCCGAGGCGGAGCACCGGGGCGGTGCGCCCGCACAGCTGGTGGCCGTGGACCGCGACGCCGTCCGGCGCGACGGGGACCGAGACCCGCAGCGCGCGGCCCCTCACAAGGCAGCTCGCCGAGATCGGACCGGTCGTCGAGACGGGCCCCGACGGGCCCTGCGACGAGATCGCCTGGAGGAGGGCGGAGCGCGTCGTCAATCTTGAGTAGAGCGTGAGCTGGACGGTGGCGTTGGCGGCGACGTCCGGTCCGGAGCGCGTGAGGGTGACGACCACGGGCTGGCCGCCGTGCGCGACCACGGGGGTGACGTGCAGGAGCCGCACCGACGGCGCGGGCACCTGGGCGGCGGTGGACGACGACGCCGTGACGCCCACGGCGAGCGACGTGAGCAGGAGGGCACTGACGACACGCGCGCGCAGGGCGCGGGCGCCACCATGGCACCGCACCCGAGCGCACGATGCCATGGTCGAAGGTTAGACAGCGCCTTCGTGCTCGCCGGGGCGAGGTACCCTCCCCGGAGTGGCAGCGTCGGGTGTTCCTCCGCGCTTGCGCACGCTGCTCGCAGCCGTCGCTCCCCTCGCCGAGGTGTTCGAGCAGGCCGAGCGTCGCCTCTACCTCGTGGGGGGCTCCGTGCGCGACGCGCTCGTGGGCGACGTCGACCTCGACGCCATCGACCTCGACCTCACGACCGAGGCGCGGCCCGACGAGGTGCTCACGCTCGTGCGCGGGGTCGCCGACCAGGTCTGGGAGCAGGGCCGCGTCTTCGGGACGATCGGGGTCCGGGTGGCCGGGCGGGTCTTCGAGATCACGACCCACCGTGCCGAGGTGTACCGAGCCGACTCCCGCAAGCCCATGGTCACCTTCGGCGACGACCTTGAGGTGGACCTGTCGCGGCGGGACTTCACGATCAACGCGATGGCGCTCGACCTCGCGACCCTTCGGCTCATCGACCCCTTCGGGGGCGCGGCCGACCTCGCCCAGCGCCGGCTCGCCACCCCCCTCGACCCGGAGGTCTCCTTCGGCGACGACCCGTTGCGCATGCTGCGCGCCGCACGGTTCCTCGCCCGCTTCGAGCTCGTCGCCGACGAGGCGCTCGTCATCGCGGCGTGCGAGCTGGCGCCGCGCCTCGAGATCGTGTCGGCGGAGCGCATCCGCGACGAGCTCGACCGGATCGTCATGGTCGAGGTGCCCTCGGTCGCGCTGTGGTTCCTCGTGCGCACCGGGCTCGCGAGCCAGTTCCTCCCCGAGCTCGAGGCCCTCGCGCTCGAGCAGGACCCCGTCCACCGCCACAAGGACGTCCTCGCGCACACCCTCGCGGTCGTGGACAAGACCTCGAAGGACCGGCTGCTGCGGCTCGCGGCGCTCTTCCACGATGTCGGCAAGCCCAAGACGCGAGCCATCGGTCCCGACGGGGTGAGCTTCCACCACCACGAGGTCGTGGGCGCGCGGATGACGCGTGCGCGCATGGAGCAGCTGCGCTACTCGACCGAGGACGTGGCGACCGTCACGCGGCTCGTCGAGCTGCACCTGCGGTTCCACACCTACAAGCTGGGCTGGACGGACCGAGCGATCCGCCGTTACGTCCGCGACGCGGGCGAGCACCTCGAGCGCCTGAACGAGCTCACGCGGTGCGACTGCACGACGAGGAACGTCCGCCGGGCGCGCGAGCTGGGCGCTCGGATGGACGAGCTCGAGCTGCGGATCGCCGAGCTCCGCGAGCGAGAGGCCCTCGACGCGATGCGCCCAGAGCTCGACGGCACCGAGGTCATGGCCCGGCTCGGGATCCCTGCGGGACGCGACGTCGGCGAGGCGCTCGCGTTCCTGCTCGACCTCCGCCTCGATGAGGGCGTTCTCGGCCCTGCGGAGGCCGGTCGGCGACTCGACGCGTGGTGGGCCGCGCGGGCCTAGAGCCCGGGGCCGCCCCGGCCCGGGGGTTTGAGGAAGGCAAACCGAATTGCAATCGCGTCTACTACGACGTAGTGTACGCCGTATCCTACGGAGAGGACCGCAGATGAGCGTCCGACACGCGCTGTTGGCACTGCTGAGCGAGGGACCGAAGTACGGCCTGCAGCTGCACGACGAGTTCGAGCAGAGGACCGGCGACGTCTGGCCGCTCAACGTCGGGCAGGTCTACTCAACGCTCCAGCGCCTCGAGCGCAGTGGCTTGGTGGCCTCGAACGACGAGGGCGAGGCGGGGCCCCAGAAGGACTACCGGCTCACCGAGCGCGGCGAGCACGAGCTTGCCAGCTGGCTGACGACGCCACCTGACCTCTCCGCGCCACCGCGCGACGAGGTCGTGATGAAGGTCATGGTGGCCGCCGGGATACGTGGGGTCGACGTCGGCGAGGTGATCCAGGTCCACCGCCGCTACATGGTCGAGCTGATGCAGGAGTGGACGCACCTCAAGGCCCACGATGACGGGGGCGACGTCAACTTCGCCCTCGTCGTCGACGCCGAGCTGTTCCGGCTCGACGCGATGATCCGGTGGCTCGATGCTGCCGACGGCCGGCTCGCGCGGGCCGCCCACGACAACCCACGGGACGGCGACGAGGCAGCGCCGTTGCTCCCGATGCCGAGGCGACAGGGGGTGCGCAGGTGAGCGCATTGGAGCTGCACGAGGTGTTCAAGACGTTCGGCGATGGTCCTGCCGCGGTGCACGCGCTGCGTGACGTGTCCCTGCAGGTGGAGGAGGGCGAGCTGGTCGCCGTCATGGGGCCGTCGGGTTCGGGCAAGACGACCCTGCTCACCATCGCGGGTGGGCTCGAGGATCCGACCAGCGGCGAGGTCATCGTCGGTGCAGAGCGGATGTCCCAGATGACCCGAGGCCAGAAGGCGCGGCTTCGCCGACGGTCCGTCGGGTATGTCTTCCAGGACTACAACCTGCTCGCGGGGCTGTCAGCGCTCGAGAACGTGTCGCTGCCGCTCGAGCTTGACGGCGTGCCGGGTCGGCGTGCGCAGGTTCTGGCCCAGGCGTCGCTCGAGAATCTCGACGTCGGTGACAAGGCTCCGAAGTTCCCCGACGAGCTCTCCGGCGGCGAGCGACAGCGCGTGGCGATCGCGAGGGCGACGGTGGGCGACCGCCGCCTGCTGCTGGCCGACGAGCCGTCGGGCGCGCTCGACTCAGTGAACGCCGAGGGCGTGATGCGAACCATCCACGCCGCATGCCAGCGTGGCGTGGCGGCCGTGGTCGTGACCCACGACGCGAAGCTCGCCTCGTGGGCCGATCGTGTCATCTTCATCCGCGACGGCAGGCTCATGGACCAGACGCGGCCCCCAGAGACCCCCGAAGCGGTCGTCCTCCACCAGACGTCATGACGGTGGCGGCTCGTCCCGGCAGGGGCAACGGGGGTCTGCCCGCGCGCCGCGCCGTCATGCGGTGGTCGCTGCGCCTGTATCGACGCGAGTGGCGACAGCAGGCCCTCATCTGCGTGCTGATCGCGCTCGCGGTCGCCGCCACGATCCTGGCGGCCGGCCTCGTGACCGGCTCGCGCGTCCCGCAGAACGCGAACTTCGGGACGGCCAACCAGCTGGCCCAGCTGTCGGGCAGCGATTCGAAGCTGAGCGCCGAGGTCGCGTCGATCCACCGGCACTTCGGGCCGATCGCGACGATCGAGAGCACCCCGCTGACCACGGGGACCGCACAGGGTGCGCTCCTCGAATCGCTCAATCCGCGCGCGCCGTTCGTCGGGCCGCTCGTCGAGCTGTCGTCCGGGGGGTACCCGCGGACACGGGACGAGGTCGCGCTCTCGACGCAGCTCGCGCAGCTCTACCAGGTGCGCATCGGCAGCACCTGGCGCGCGGCGGGCCGGCACTGGCGCGTCGTCGGCGAGGTCCAGAGCCCGACGAACCTCGACGCCTCCTTTGCGCTCACGCTGCCGGGTGCGATCGCGCGCCCCGCCACGGTGACCGTCCTGTTCGACGCCACCGAGGCGCAGCTCGCGAGCTTCCGACCACCCAAGGGCATCTACTCGACGCTCGTCGCCTCGCTGCAGTCGCTGCCCCCGCCCGCCTTCGACGTTGGCGAGCTCATCGTGCTCGTCGCCGGCACGTTCGGCATGCTCTTCATCGGGCTCATCGCTGTCGCCGGGTTCACGGTGATGGGGCGTCGCCGCACGCGGGCGATCGGGATGCTCGGCGCGCTCGGCGCCGCGGAATCCAAGGTGCGGCTGGTCCTCCTCGCGAACGGCTTCGTCGTCGGGTGTTTCGGCATGGTCCTCGGGGGCGTGCTGGGGCTCGCGGCGTGGTGGTGGTACGCGCCCCACCAGCAGGCGAGCGTGGGCCACGTGGTCGACCCCGCCGCCATCCCGTGGTGGCTCGTCATCACCGCACTCCTGCTCGCCCCGGTGACCGCGACCCTGGCGGCGTGGCGACCCGCGAAGGCGATGGCGCGCCTCCCGGTGGTCGCCGCGCTCTCGGGCCGCCCCAACGAGCCGCGCGCGTCGCGCCGCAACGCCGCCATCGGGGCGAGCGTCCTCGTGGTGGGCGTGCTCGTGGTGTACGCCGGGTCCGGCGCCGTCGGGGGCGGCGGGGGGCACGGCGGTGCGCCCCTTGTCCTGCTCGGGATCGTCGCGAGCTGCATCGGCCTCTACCTGGTCGCCCAGTGGGTGGTCGCCCAGCTCGGCCGGGTCGCGACGCGCGCGCCGCTCTCCGCCCGCGTCGCGCTGCGCGACCTCGCGCGCTACCGGTCTCGCTCCGGGGCAGCCCTCGGGGCGATCTGCCTCGCGATCGTCATCACCGGCGTCGTCGTCGTCGCGGCGAACGCGCGGTACTCGGACCCCTTCGACTACGTAGGCCCGAACCTCGCGAGCAACGTCGTGGTGGTCTACCCGCCGCCCCCGGCGGGCACCGTGTTGACCGACCCGTGCTTCCGGGGATACTGCACGCACCGGGCCGGGGGGTCGCCCTCGGTCCACCACCTGACTGGCGCCGCGGCGTTGGCGTACGTCAGCCACGAGATCGCCCACGCGATCGGCGCGACGAGCACGCTCC
>Ga0182024_10011006_pt1 | contig 18291 bp, 19 predicted proteins | sample P32metaG_FD_120480 | JGI IMG/M metagenome (GOLD analysis project Ga0182024, IMG submission 120480) | Permafrost microbial communities from Stordalen Mire, Sweden - P3-2 metaG (Illumina Assembly) | ecosystem: Environmental > Terrestrial > Soil > Wetlands > Permafrost | place: Sweden: Stordalen... | reverse complement strand
GTGCCACTGGTCCCCCGATCCACGGTCGCCGATCTCGTGACGCTGCTGCGCGATGGCCATGCCGGAACGCTACCCCCGCGCCCGCTGGTCGCGGTCAACCAGGAGTACGCGGGCTATGACCGCGTCATCCAGCCCGGGGACGAAATCGCGCTGATCCCTCCGGTGGCCGGCGGATGACCGCCCCCCTGGCAGGCGCGCGCTGTGACGCGTCCCTGGTGGACCATCCGATCGACCCGGCTGTGCTGGTTCGCGCGGTGTCCGATCCAGCGGCCGGTGCCACGGCACTCTTCCTCGGTACCGTCCGCAACATCGATGCAGGGCGAGCGGTCACCGGGATCGATTATCACGCGTATGCGGGGATGGCCAATCGTCATCTCTCGGCCATCGTGGCCGAAGCGAGCCAGCGCTACGGAACGTGCGCGATCCGGGCCGAGCATCGCATCGGGTACCTCGGGCTGGGGGAGATCAGCGTCGCGATCGCCGCCTCTCACGAGCGGCGCGCGCCCGCGTTTGCGGCCGCACGGTACGTGATCGAGGAGATCAAGCGCCGGGTGCCCATCTGGAAGCGCGAGCACTACGCCGACGGCACGCGCGATTGGGCCGACCCGGCACGCTCGGGTGGCGAGATCACGCCCGAACCGGCATCCGACGACGTGCAGGCAGCCAGTCGCGCGGAGGTGCTCAGGTGATCGAGCCTGTCGCGCAGGGCAACGAGACATTACGCGACCAGTTTGGCCGCCGGATCGAGTATCTCCGGATCTCGGTGACCGACCGATGCAACTTCCGTTGCGTTTACTGCATGCCGCGTGAGGGGCTGCCCTGGCTGCCGAAGGCCGACGTTCTGTCATACGAGGAGATCGCCGAAGTCGTCCGCCAGTTGGCTCCGCTCGGGTTGCGCCGGCTGCGCATCACGGGCGGCGAGCCCACGATCAGGCCTGAGCTCGCGCAACTGGTGCAAATGCTGCGCGCGATCCCCGGGATCGAGGACATCGCGCTCTCGACGAACGGTGTGCGCCTGCCCGCGATCGCTGGCCTCCTGCACGAGGCGGGGCTCGACCGGGTCAACATGAGCGCCGACAGCCTCCGGGCGGATCGCATCGTCTGGACGGCGCGCCGCGACCTCAAGTTCGATCCCATCGCGTCCGCCCTCGCCGCCGAAGAGGCGGGTTTGATGCCGCTCAAGATCAACGTGGTCGTCATGCGCGGGATCAACGACGATGAGATCGAGGATTTTGCTCGTCTCACACTCGTCCATCCCTGGCACGTCCGGTTCATCGAGCTCATGCCGGTCGGCGAGATGCGCGAGTTGACGTGGGACCACGTGGTGCCCGCCGACGAGATCGTCTCCCGCATCGCTGCGCTGGGCGACTTGACACCGTCCGATGGACCGGCGCGCGGGAACGGGCCTGCGGTGTACTATCGGCTCGCGGGTGCACCAGGCTCCGTTGGGGTGATCTCCCCGCTCACGCATAAATACTGCGCCTCGTGCAACCGCGTGCGCCTGACCGCGGACGGACATCTGCGGACTTGCCTGTTCGGTGACCACATGGTGGATCTTCGGACGCCACTGCGCGCCGGGGTGCCGCTCGCGCCGTCGTTCCGCGCTGCGCTCGCCGCCAAGCCACTCGAGCACGATCTGCTGCAGATGCGCGTCGGCGGCCTGCGCGCGCTCTCGCAAGTTGGGGGCTGACCGTCTAAACTTCGACGCATGGTCAATACAATTACCGTCGTCGGTGCCGGCAATGTCGGCGCGACGACCGCACAGCGGATCGCGGAAAAGCATCTCGCACATCGCGTCGTCATGGTGGACGTCGCCGAGGGAATTCCCCAGGGCAAAGCCCTCGACCAACTGCAATCGGGGCCCATCGAGGGGTTCGATTCCCGCGTCATTGGCACCAACGACTACGCCGATACCGCCGGCTCCGACGTGGTGGTCATCACCGCGGGGATTGCGCGCAAACCCGGGATGTCGCGCGACGATCTGCTCGCGACCAACGCGGGCATCGTCCGCCAGGTCTCGGACGAGATCAAGGCGCGGTCCCCCAACGCCATCCTCGTCATCGTGTCGAACCCGCTCGACGTGATGTGCTATGTCGCGAAGAAGGTCACCGGCTTCCCGCGTGAGCGGGTGATCGGCATGGCGGGGGTGCTCGACACCGCGCGCTACCGCGCATTCCTGGCCGAGGCGCTGGACGTCTCGGTGCGCGATATCCAGGCGATGGTCCTCGGCGGCCACGGCGACACGATGGTGCCGCTCATCTCGTACACCACGGTGAGCGGGATCCCGGTCACGCAGTTGCTGGACAAGGCGAAGCTCGACGCGGTGGTCACGCGCACGCGCAATGGCGGAGCCGAGATCGTCAAGCATCTCAAGACGGGGTCAGCGTACTACGCGCCGTCCGCGGCCGCAGTCGAGATGGTCGAAGCGATCGTCCGTGACCAGAAGCGCGTGCTGCCCTGTGCCGCCTGGCTCGAAGGGGAGTACGGGATGCGGGATCTCTTCCTCGGCGTACCGTGCAAACTCGGACGGCGCGGTCTGGAGAAGATCTACGAGGTCGAGCTCACGGCGGCCGAGCGCACGGACCTCGGCAAGAGCGCGGATGCCGTCCGGGAGCCGATGGCCTCCATCAAGTTCTAGCAGGACACACCTCGCCGTGTGGTGGGTCACGCTGTACCGGTCGACGATCGGGAAAAAAGTGATTATGGCAGTCACGGGATTGGTCATGGCCGGATTCCTCGTGCTGCACATGCTGGGCAACCTGCAGGCGTTCGACGGTGCGGCCCGGATCAATGCCTATAGCGCTTTCCTGCACGGCACGGGGGAGTTGCTCTGGCTGGCGCGCGCGGTGTTACTGGTCGCGGTGGTATTGCACATCGACGCCGCGATCCAGCTTACACGTAGCGCGCGCGCCGCGCGCCCGCAGGCGTACGCCGAACGGCGTTCCCAGGTCGCGACCGTCGCCTCGCGCAGCCTGCGATGGGGCGGCGTCATCCTCGCCGCGTTCATCGTCTTCCACATTCTGCACATGACCACGGGTACGGTGCATCCGTCATTCGTCCCGGGTGACGTGTACCACAACCTCGTGTCCGGATTTCTCGTGTGGCCGGTGGCCGTGTTCTACCTCGTCGCCATGGCTGCACTCGGCCTGCATCTCTATCACGGCGTGTGGAGCTCGGCGCGGACGCTGGGCATCGTGCGTCCCAGCCCGCATCCGCTGCACCGGCCAGTCGCGATCGTGGCCGCCGTGGTCGTCGCCGTGGGGTTCGCCCTCATCCCGATCGCGGTGCTGGCCGGATGGCTGCGGTGATCGCGCCGGCTGTGCACGCGCGAGTCCCGGCGGGCCCGCTCGAAACGAAATGGGAGCGGCACAAGTTCGACATGAAGCTGGTGAGTCCCGCCAACAAGCGGAAATACACGATCATCGTTGTCGGAACCGGACTCGCCGGCGCATCCGCGGCGGCCACGCTGAGCGAGCTGGGGTATCGCGTGATCGGGATCACCTATCACGACTCGCCGCGACGGGCCCACAGCATCGCGGCCCAGGGAGGCATCAACGCCGCCAAGAACTATCCGAATGACGGCGACTCCGTCTTTCGGCTGTTCTACGATACGATCAAGGGCGGAGACTTCCGCGCCCGCGAGGCCAACGTCCACCGGCTGGCCGAAGTCAGCGTCAACATCATCGACCAGTGTGTCGCACAGGGCGTCCCCTTCGCGCGCGAGTACGGCGGCCTGCTCGCGAACCGGTCGTTCGGCGGCGCGCAGGTGTCCCGGACGTTCTACGCGCGTGGCCAGACCGGACAGCAACTGCTGCTGGGAGCCTATCAGGCGCTCGAGCGGCAGATCGGACGGGGCGCGGCGGACATGCACGCGCATACGGAGATGCTGGATCTCCTGGTGGTCGACGGGCGCGCGCGGGGCATCGTCGCGCGCGATCTGATCACCGGGCAGGTGCAAACGCTCGTGGGGGACGCGGTCGTGCTGGCGACCGGCGGCTACGGCAACGTGTTCTATCTGTCGACCAATGCGCGCAACTCGAACGCCACCGCCATCTGGCGCGCGCACAAGCGCGGAGCAGCCTTCGCGAATCCGTGCTTCACCCAGATTCACCCGACGTGCATCCCAGTCAGCGGCGACTATCAGTCGAAACTCACGCTGATGAGCGAATCCCTCCGCAACGACGGGCGGGTGTGGGTTCCGGCGCGCGGCGGCGACTCGCGCGCACCGGGCGACATCCCGGAGCAGGAGCGCGACTACTACCTCGAGCGGAAGTACCCGAGCTTCGGCAACCTGGCGCCGCGCGACATCGCGTCACGCGCCGCGAAGCAGGTCTGCGACGCAGGCAGGGGCGTCGGACCGACGGGGCTGGGTGTATACCTCGACTTCCGCGACGCGATTCAGCGGCTGGGCGCCGCGACCATCGCCGACCGCTACGGCAATCTGTTCGAGATGTACCAGCGGATCACCGACGAAGACCCGTATCGCGCCCCCATGCGGATCTATCCCGCCGTGCACTACACCATGGGCGGGCTCTGGGTGGACTACAACCTGATGAGCACCATCCCGGGGCTGCATGTCATTGGCGAAGCGAACTTCTCGGATCACGGCGCGAACCGGCTCGGCGCCAGCGCGCTGATGCAGGGACTGGCTGATGGCTATTTCATCCTGCCGTACACGATCGGCGACTACCTGGCGTCGGCCAAGCTCGCGCGTGTGGCGCCTGGCGGTCCGGAGGTGCGCGCGATCGAGGCCGAAGTCGCGCAACGCACGCAGCAACTGCTCGCCATCAAGGGCCGTCGCACGGTCGACGCATTCCATCGCCAGCTCGGCCGCATCGTCTGGGAGAAATGCGGCATGGCCCGCACCGATGCGGGACTGCGGGAGGCACTGCGGGAGATCCCGCAGGTGCGGGCCGAGTTCTGGGAGAACGTGGCGGTGCCGGGCACGGGCGAGTCGCTCAATCAGGCCCTGGAAAAGGCGGCGCGCGTCGCGGATTTCCTGGAGCTGGCGGAGCTCATGTGCCTGGACGCCCTCCATCGCACCGAATCATGCGGCGGTCATTTCCGCGAAGAGAGCCAGACCGCCGATGGCGAAGCGCTGCGCGATGACGAGCATTTCGCGTACGCCGCCGCGTGGCAGTACGCAGGGGAAGGGAAGCCGCCGGTGCTGGTGAAAGAGCCGCTGGCCTTCGAGACGGTGCATCTCAGCCAGCGGAGCTACAAGTGAGCGGCCCGCGCTCCCGGTCCTTTCGTCGCGCTCGGCGCGCTCGGCGCGAGGACCGGCGCTAGATGGACTTCAGGCTGCGTGTCTGGCGTCAGGCCGGACCAGGAGCGCCGGGCCGGTTCGTGGAGTATCCGGCCCCTGACATCAGTCCCGACGCGTCCTTCCTCGAGATGCTGGACGTGGTCAACGAACGGCTGATCGAGCAGGGGCAGGAGCCGATCGCGTTCAGTCACGATTGCCGCGAAGGGATTTGCGGCTCGTGCGCGATGATGATCGACGGTATGGCACACGGGCCCGTGGCGGGGGCGGCGACCTGCCAGGTGCACATGCGGAGCTTCACGACGGGCGCCCGAGTGACCATCGAGCCGTGGCGGTCCGTCGCGTTTCCGGTGATCAAGGACCTCGTGACCGACCGGGCGGCGCTCGACCGGATCATTCAGGCGGGCGGGTTCATCACGGCGCCGACCGGTGGCGCGCGCGACGCCAACGAGATCCTGGTATCCAAGGATGCCGCGGATGCGGCGATGGATGCCGCAGCGTGCATCGGGTGCGGGGCGTGCGTGGCCGCCTGCCCCAACGGCTCGGCGTCACTCTTTACGGCGGCGAAACTGACCCATCTGGGTTTGCTGCCGCAGGGCCAACCCGAGCGGAGCCGCCGAACGCTCGGCATGGTCGCGCAGATGGACCGGGAGCATTTCGGCCACTGCACGTTATTTGGCGAATGCCAGGATGCCTGTCCGAAGCAGATCAGCATCGACACGATCGCCCGGATGAACCGCGATTACCTGCAGGCGGTGGTGACGGCCCGGCCTGAGCGCAGCGGCGGCGGCACCGGATAGGCAGGAAGCGGGATGGCCGGCCCCAGGGTCCGGCCATCCGCCGTCCGGCGGCCCCGGGTCAGAGCCTGGGGAGCGTGACGCCCTGCTGTCCCTGGTACTTCCCCTTCTTGTCCTTGTACGAGACCTCAGGGGCCTCGTCGCCCTTGAAGAAGAGGACCTGCGCGATCCCTTCATTCGCGTAGACGCGCGCCGGGAGCGGCGTGGTGTTGGAGATCTCGAGGGTCACGAATCCTTCCCACTCGGGCTCGAACGGGGTGACGTTCACGATGAGGCCGCACCGGGCGTAGGTGGATTTGCCGACGCAGATCGTCATCACATTCCGCGGGATCCGGAAATACTCGACCGAACGCGCCAACGCGAAGGAGTTCGGCGGTACCACACAGACCGGTCCCTCCCACTCGACGAAGGACTTGGGGTCGAAGTTCTTCGGATCGACGATCGAGTTGAGCACATTCGTGAAGATCCGGAACTCCGAGGCGACCCGCATGTCGTAGCCGTACGAGCTCACGCCGTACGAGATGACCCCTTCACGGACCTGCCGGCCCTCGAACGGCTCGATCATTCGCTGTTCGGCCGCCATCCGAGTGATCCATCGGTCAGCTTGGATTCCCATGGGCGGCCAATCTAACCAGACCGCGGCGCTTTGCACCACCGAACCACGCCAGCGACTCCGGCTATTGTCGCATACCTTACCGGATGCGCTACGACCGGCGGCACCATGCCGCGGCGTCCACGACCAGCTACGTCTTCGGCCAACTGATCCCGTACATCGGGAACAAGCGGAAGCTGCTGGACCTCATTGGGCAGGCGGTCTCGCACACCGGGACCGATCCGCGCCGCGCGCGGTTCTTCGACGCCATGGCTGGCAGCGGAGTCGTGTCGCGCTGGGCAAAGGAGACGGGATTCGAGGTCGTCTCCAACGACTGGGAGCCCTACGCGGCCGCCATCAACGGCTGCTATGTCGCGTGCAACGTGCCGCCGCTCTACGCAGGCCAGCGGTCGTACGAGCAGGTGATTGCCGAGCTCAACGCCCTCGCCCCCGCCGACGGCTGGGTGACCCGGCATCTCTGTCCCCGCGAGGATGCCAACCCGGACCTCGAGCGCGAGCGCATGTTCTACATGCGCAAGAACGGGCAGCGGATCGACGCCATCCGGACCCGCATCGCTGAGTGGGAGGCGGCGGGTGAGTTGTCCGGCGCGCAGCGCTCCTGCCTGCTCGCCCCGCTGCTCTACCAGGCGTGCTACACCAGCAATACGTCGGGCGTGTTCAAGGGATTCCATCGCGGGTGGGGAGGGCAGACGGGAACGGCGCTCTCGCGCATCGCGTCCGATCTACGGCTGGCTCCCGCCGTCTTTCACGACAACGGCCGCCGCAACCGGGTCTTTCGGATGGACGCCGCGCGTCTCGCGGCCTCGCCCCGCGAGCTCGGCGCGATCGATGTCGTGTATCTCGATCCTCCGTACAACCAGCATCCCTACGGCTCGAACTACCACGTCCTCAACTCCGTCACGCTGTGGGATCATCCAGTCCTCGAGCCGACGATCACCCGGCGCGGCGACAAGTCGGCGATCCGGCAGGACTGGCGCACCGAGCGGCGAAGCCCCTACAACCGGCCGGCCGAGGCCCTCGCAGGACACGAACGGCTCCTGGCGGCGTTCGACGTCCCGTGGATCGCGACCAGCTATAGCACCGACGGCAACATCGATCTCCTGGACCTGTTGCGCGCCACGGCCGCGCGCGGCGACACGACGGTCTTCCTGCGCTCATACAAGCGCTACCGTGTGAGCACCCAGCGCCTCTCCGAGCGCCCCGTGAACGTGGAATTCGTGCTCCTGACCCGGTCGGCGCACCGCGGTGGCCAGAGTCCCGAGGCGCTGGCCGATCAGATTCGCGCCGGGGAGCGCGCGGCGCTGGCGGCACACGGCGCCAGTGAGGCGCGCCGTGGTGAGGCGCGCCGTGGTGAGGCGCGCCCGCGTGCGGCGCGTGTGCTCCAGGGGGCGTGAACCGGGCGTGCGAAGCCGCAAGGCTGGCGGCTGTATCATGCGCGGCTGCGTGCGCCTTATTTGTTGCCCCTGCGTCAGTTGAATTCGATTTGCCCGCCCGGTAAGTTGACTCGGCTGAGCTAGTGAAATTTTTCACGAACTCTGGAGTCACCCCCGCCTCATGGCGAGCTCATACGTTCCGGTGCTGTTGCTGATCGCGTTCGTCGTCGCAAACGCGGCGATGATCATCGGCCTGTCGCACCTGACCGTTCGCCTGCGCCCCACCCCAGAAAAGCAGACTCCGTATGAGTCCGGCATCCCGCCGCTGGGCGATGCCCGGGAGCGCTTTTCGGTGAAGTTTTACATGGTCGCGATGCTGTTCATCGTATTCGACATCGAGACCGTATTCATGATTCCGTGGGGCGTCGGATACCGGCAGCTCTCCTGCGGCGTGCCGCTCGCGGGCGGCGCGTGCCCCGCGGGGCACCTGGTGTGGTTCGGGCTCGGCGAGATGCTGGTGTTCATGGCGATTCTGCTGGCGGGATTCGTGTACGTCTGGAAGAAAGGGGCGCTGAAATGGGATTGACCGCGCGGCCGGCCGGTGGGACCGGGACAGTGGTGTCCTATCAGCCGCAATCGAGCGAAGGCTGGGTCGCTACCAAGCTCGATTTCCTTGTGAATTGGGGACGGGCCAACTCGCTCTGGCCGATGCCGTTCGGTACGGCCTGCTGCGCGATCGAGTTCATGGCCACCGCGGCGAGCAAATTCGACCTCGCGCGCTTCGGGATGGAGCGCATGAGCTTTTCGCCGCGCCAGGCCGATGTGCTGATCTGCGCCGGACGGGTGCCGTTCAAGCTGGCCCCGATCATCCGCCGGATCTGGCAGCAGATGCCCCAGCCCAAGTGGTGCATCTCCATGGGTGCCTGCGCGTCATCGGGCGGCATGTTCGACAACTACGCGGTCGTGCAGGGGATCGACACGATCATCCCGGTCGACGTGTACGTACCCGGCTGCCCGCCGCGTCCCGAAGGGCTCCTCTACGGCATCCGCATGCTCCAGGAAAAGGTCATGCGGGAGCGCCTGTCGGACACCGCTCGCCTGCGCCGCGAGATGGACCCCGATCCATCGAGCCGTCTCTTCATCCCGCCTCCGGCGATCGACGAGCTTTCCGAGCCGTTCGGTAACTCGGTCAACCAGACGCGGTCCGGGCTGTGAGTACGGGGCTGGAGCCGGCGTCCGAGACGGCTGCCCGCATCGTGTATCCAGGGAGCGCCGATCCCAGCGCGCCGCGCCCGGTGACGCCTACCGGGATCCCGCATCGCGGCGGCCCCGAAAATCCGAGCGCCACGGCGATTCGTGCGCAGTTCCCGGATGCCGTGCGGCGGGTCGATGTGGTCTGGGGTGAAACGACCGTGGTCGTGGCAGGGGACAAGGTGCTCGAGATCGTCCGGTGGTTGCATGATGAGCCGCTGCATCTCTACACGTACCTGTCGGACGTCACGGCAGTCGAGTTTCGCGATCCGGAGGAGCCGATCGCCGTCGTCTGGCACCTGCGGTCGCTCGCGTACCGCCGCTTCCTCCGGCTCAAGGCGGAGCTCACGCCGGGCGCGCCCCTGGAAGCCGACAGTGTGTGGCCGGTGTTCAAAGGTGCAGATTGGCTCGAGCGCGAGTGCTACGACATGTTCGGCATCCGCTTCCGCGGACACCCCGATCTGCGGCGGATTCTCATGTGGGAGCAGTATCGCGAAGGTTTCCCGCTGCGAAAGGATTTTCCGCTGCGTGGGCGATTCAGCCGGGCAGAGCAGCTCCGTCAGGCGCTTGCCGCGAATCCGGAAGCCCGGTATTCGATGGAGGAGTTGTCGATCGCCGATGCCTTCGAAGACCTCCCGCCGTCGATGCGTGCGCGCCTCGACGGCGGCGAGAAGACGGGCGAGTAGCCAGCGATGAGCAACACGCGAACCGTTGACGTCGCGCTTTCGACGAGTGGCCTGGATGCCGAAGGCCGCCCCGTCCGGGTGCCACTGGCCGTGGACCGCGCGGGCAATCCGGTCGCTGTCACGCCCCCGCTGGCGCTCGAGCCGGATCTGGAGGGCGATCACATGCTGATCAACATCGGCCCCCAGCATCCGGCGACCCACGGCGTACTCCGCCTCGTGCTGGAGCTCGACGGCGAGACGGTCGTCCGCTGCATCCCGCACATCGGATACCTGCACTGCGGTTTCGAGAAGATCGGCGAGTACCGCCAGTACAATCAGATCATCCCGTGGACCGACCGGGAGGACTACCTCAACTCGATCGGCAACAACGTCGCCTTCGCGTTGGCCGCGGAGCGGTTGTTCGGCGTCGAGATCACACCGCGGTGCACGGTGCTGCGAGTGATCGCCGCGGAGCTCTCGCGGATCATCTCGCACCTGGTCTGGCTCGGCACGACGTGCATCGACATCGGGGCCTTCACGCCATTCCTGTGGGCGTTCCAGGAGCGTGAAAACGTCTACCGGCTGCTCGAGAACTGGGTCGGCGCGCGCCTCACGACATCGGCGACGCGCGTCGGCGGGATGGCGGCCGACATCCCCGATGGCTGGATGGACCAGTTGCGCGGATTCCTCAGCGAGTTTCCGCGGACGATCGATGAGATCGACCGGATGCTCACACGCAACGCGATCTGGGTCGGCCGGACCGTCGGCTTGGGTGCCATGTCGGCGGAAGACGCCGAGAACTACGGATTGTCCGGGCCGATGTTGCGGGCGTCCGGCGTCGCCTACGATGTGCGCAAGGATTTCCCGTACCTCGGATACGAGACGTACGATTTCGACGTGCCCGTGGGCACGCGCGGCGACGTGTACGACCGGTTCCTCGTACGGATGGAGGAGCTGCGGCAGTCGGTGCGGATTCTCGAGCAGGCCGTCGGGCGGTTGCCGGATGGTCCGGTGAACATCGACGACCCGCGCGTGATCCTCCCGGCGAAATCCAAGGCGATGAACGAGATGGAGTCGATGATCCACCACTTCAAGCAAGTGATGGAAGGGCCCCGCCCGCCGATCGGCGAGGCGTACGTCGCCGTCGAGAGCCCCAAGGGCGAGAAGGGCTATTACATGGTATCCGACGGCACCGCCAAACCGGTGCGGTGGCGCATCCGGCCGCCGTCGTTCGTCAACCTGTCCGCCATTCCGAAGCTCGTCGAAGGGCATCTGCTCTCGGATGTCATCGCGATCAACGCCAGCATCGACATCGTGATGGGAGAGATCGACCGGTGAGCGCGCCGCCAGGGGGGCCCCCGGCCGGGCCGCGGCTCACGGCGCTCGATCGTGCGCCGCGCGCCGGCGCCCACGAGCGCGACGAGAACTACCAGCCGGTGTTCGTGAACGCGCGCCGCACGGAGCTCGACGAGCTGCTGACGCGGTATCCGGCGAAGATGGCGGCCCTGCTCCCGGCGCTCTGGATCGTGCAGGAGGAGCGCGGGTGGGTGAGCGAGCCCGCGATGGCGGAGGTGGCCGCGGTGCTCGGCCTCACGCCCGCGTACGTCAAGGGCGTCGTGACGTTCTACACCATGTATCACCAGCACCCGGTCGGGAAATATTTCGTCCAGGTCTGCACGACATCGCCGTGCAACGTCTGCGGAGCCGAAGACGTGGTGCGCGCGTTCCTCCAGCAGACCGGGGCGAGCGATCTCGGCGCGACGTCACCGGACGGCCGATTCACCGTGATCGAGGTGGAGTGCCTGGGGGCGTGCGGGTTCGCAACCCCGGTGATGATCAACGATGACGTGCTGGAGTCCGTCTCCGCCGATCGGGTGCCGTCCATCGTTGGGGCGTTGAAATGACGTTTGGGCGCGAGGCGCTGACACCGTAATGGGATTTCCGCAGAAGTCGCATCCTCGTGAGACCACGGTGCTCTCGCAGCACTTTGGGGACCCTGACGCACGGACCCTGAGCGGCTGGCGCAACCGGGGCGGCTACCGCGCCTTGGAGCAGGCGCTCGCAATGACGCCGGCAGCCCTCGTGCAGACGGTGAAAGACTCCGGCCTGCGCGGCCGCGGCGGCGCGGGCTTCCCGACCGGCGTGAAGTGGTCGTTCATGAAGCCGGGCGACGGCAAGCCGCATTACTTGTGCTGCAACGCCGATGAGTCCGAGCCGGGCACGTTCAAGGACCGCGAGATCATGCGCTGGACACCGCACGCGCTGGTCGAAGGCTGCGCGATCGGGGCGTACGCGATCGGCGCCGAGACCGCGTACATCTACATCCGCGGCGAATTCACCGAACCCCTCGAGCGCATGAACGAGGCGGTGCGGGACGCCTACGCCGAAGGCATACTCGGCAAGAACGCGCTCGGCTCCGGCAAGCGGATCGACATATACGTCCACAAGGGCGCCGGCGCCTACATCTGCGGCGAAGAGACGGCCCTCATGAACTCGCTCGAGGGACGTCGCGGCAACCCCCGGATCAAGCCGCCGTTCCCGGCCGCCGCGGGATTGTTCGGACAACCGACGACCATCAACAACGTCGAGACACTTGTCGCGGTCCCGCACATCATCAATAACGGCGCCGAGTGGTACAAGGCGATGTGTCTGGGCAACGCGAAGAGCACTGGGACCAAGCTGTACTCCGTGTGCGGCAACGTGCGGCGGCCCGGCAACTACGAAGTCGTGATGGGGTTTCCGTTCAAGGAGTTCCTGTACGATCTCTGTGGGGGGCCGCCGCAGGGGCGCCGGTTTAAGGCGATCATTCCCGGCGGGGCATCTGTCCCGATCCAGACGATCGCCGAGGCGGAAGCCACCGTCATGGACTACGAGGGGTTCGTCGCCGGCGGCACGATGCTGGGCTCGGGTGGCGTCATCTGTATCGACGATGCGCAGTGCATGGTCAAGCAGATCGCGCGGCTGGCCCGGTTCTTCGCACATGAGAGCTGCGCGCAGTGCACGCAGTGCCGCGAAGGCACGGCGTGGACGACCAAGATCATGGAGCGCATCGAGGCCGGGCAGGGCACCGCGGCCGATCTCGACACCCTCCTCTCAATCGCGGACAACATGACCGCCAAGACGATCTGCGTGCTCAGCGATTCCTGCGCCGTGCCTGTCGTGTCCGGGATCAATAAGTTCCGGGACGAATTCGAAGCCCATATCGCGCAGCACCGGTGTCCGTTCCGCCCTGCATCGGCGTCTGCGGCGGCGGCCGCGTGATGCGCCGTCCGGCAAGCCGCGCCCGCGGCGCACAGGCGGCCCGATGACCGACCGCAAGATGGTGTCCGTCACGATCGAAGGCCGTGCCGTCCAGGTCCCCGAAGGGACCTCGATGCTCGAAGCCGCGAAGGTCGCGGGCGTGCTGATTCCGCACTATTGCTATCACCCGGGACTCCCCGTTGCGGGCGTGTGCCGGATGTGTCTCGTGGAAGTCGAGAAGGCGCCGAAGCTCGCGCCGGCCTGCGCGACTGCGGTTGCGGAAGGGCAGGTCATCCACGTGCACTCCGATCCTGCGCGCGAGGCGCGCCAGGGTGTCCTCGAGTTGCTGCTCATCAACCACCCCCTCGACTGCCCGATCTGCGACCAGTCCGGGGAGTGCGAGCTGCAGGACTACACATTCGCCGAAGGACGAAAGGACTCGCGGTACCAGGAGGCCAAGCGGTTCAACCCGGTGGAGGATTTCGGCGGCGATGTGCTGTACGTCCCGAACCGGTGCATTCTCTGCACGCGGTGCGTACGCTTCATGGAGGACGTGGCCCACGATCCGGTGCTCAACGTCAGCGAGCGCGGCGACCGCGCCGTCATCGGCAAGTTCGAGGGGCAGGACCTCACCCACCCGTGGGCTGGCAACGTCGTGGACCTCTGTCCGGTCGGCGCGCTCCTGTCCAAGGATTTCCTCAACAAGGCGCGCTCGTGGGATCTCGACCGCTCCGCCTCGATCTGCCCGAATTGCACGCAGGGGTGCAACACCGCGCTCGAGAGCCGCGACAACGTCGTGGTGCGGATGCGTCCCCGTCCGAACGAGGACGTCAACAAGTTCTTCCTCTGTGACGAAGGCCGGCTGAACTACCGGTGGCTCAATCGCCGTGACCGGGTCGAGTTCCCGCACATGCGGCAGGGCAGCGCGCTTGGGCCGGCCGACTGGGATGTCGCGATCGAGACAGCCGCGGCCGCGCTTCGGGGACGCCGTGTTCACGTGCTGGCATCGCCATCGCTCTCCAACGAAGTCCTCTTCCTCCTGTCGCAACTGATCAGTCGCGTCGGCGGCACGGGAGTGTTTCGCGTGCGGCAGGGGCCCGAAGCGCCACTGGACGGCGTGCCCGGCCTGTCGCTGCGTGCAGACCGTGCGGCGAACGTGCGGGGTGCCGAGCTCCTTGGGTTCCGGCGGACGGAGACGCCGCTCGCCGGTCTGGCGGCGGCCGACGCATTGCTCATCGCCGATGAAGAACTGGCCGGTGGCGACCCGGCCGCGCTCGCGGCGGCTGTCTCGGCTGCTGGCTCGGTGGTCGTCGTCGGAACGACGCTGCCCCCGTGGGCGAGCAGCGCGGCCGTCATGCTGCCAATCGCCAACATGGCGGAGGAAGAGGGCACGTTCACCAACGTCGAAGGACGCGTCCAGCGCTATCTGCAAGCCAAGGCCGCGCCCGGGTTGGCGCGCTCGGGCTACGCTGCCGTCGGGGATCTGCTCACCGCACTCGGCGAGCAGGCCGTCTACTTCCTTCCTGGCGACGTGTTCCGTGCCCTGGCCGCTGCGCATGCGCCGTTTGCCGGGATGACCTACGAGACGTTGGGGTTGCGCGGCACGGTCGTGGCGGCCGGCGCGAGGCCACAGGCGATGGAGGCCACCACGTGATGGCGGCCATGCTGCTGCCGGCGGGGCTGCCGTCCCTGATGCAGCGGATCGCCGATCCGCAGTCGCCGCCGCCCGACATTGGGTTCTTCGGGCCGATCGGCGTGCCGTTGATCTACACGCTCGTCAAACTGTTGATCGTGTTCACGGTCTACATGGTCGGCGTCGCGTTGCTCACGCTGGCCGAGCGCAAGATCTCGGCGTGGATCCAGGACCGGCTCGGTCCAAATCGCGTGCTCAAGGGATGGGGACAGCCGCTCGCGGATGGCGTCAAGAATTTCATGAAAGAGGAAACGCTTCCTGCCGCTGTCAACAAGCCGCTCTTCCTACTCGCGCCGGCGCTCGCCTTCATCCCAGCGCTGAGCCTGTGGGCGGTCATCCCGTTCGCGGCCCCGCTGCCGCTCCCGTGGGGGCGGATGGACATGGTGCTGGCCGATCTGCCCATCGGCTATCTGTACATTCTCGCCCTCGGGTCGCTGGGCGTGTTCGGTGTCGTGCTGGCCGGATGGGCCTCCAACAACAAGTACGCGCTGCTGGGCGGGCTGCGGTCGAGTGCCCAGATGGTGTCGTACGAGATCGCGATGGGCATGTCCACGATTCCCATTCTGCTCCTGGCCGGCGACGTGTCCCTGGGGACGATCGTGCGCCAGCAGGAACAGAACGGGTGGTACGTGCTCACGCTGACCGTCGCGTGCTTCATCTTCATCGTGTCGGCATTTGCGGAAACGAACCGGCTGCCCTTCGACCTGCCGGAGGCCGAGTCCGAGCTGATCGCGGGCTATCACACCGAATACAGCGCGATGAAGTTCTCGCTCTTCTTCATTGCGGAATACGCCAACATGGTGACGGCCAGCGCGCTCATGGCCACCCTGTTTTTCGGGGGCTGGACCGTTCCGTTCTGGCATGCGGTCAACAACGCGCCCTGGGCGTGGTGGAAGACCGCGATCACCCTCGGCGCCTTCCTGTTCAAGGTCCTGTTCTTCCTGTTCTTTTACATGTGGATCCGGTGGACACTGCCCCGGTTCCGGTACGACCAGCTGATGTCGCTCGGGTGGAAGATCATGCTGCCGGCCGCCCTCGGATATGTCGTCGTGATCGCGGGCGCGACGCTGGGGCTCGATGCCCTCGGCGTGCCCAGGACACCGGTGCACGGGTGGCCGGTCTACAGCCTGTGTCTCATGGCGCTCAACATCGTGCTGGTGGGTCTCCTGTTCGTCGTGGCCGATCGCGGGCGGCTCATCAGCCCCGCGAGCGCGCGAGTCCGGTCGGTCGAGCTCGCGCGGCTACGTGCGGTGCGTGATCGATCCTCATTGGCGCACCAGTCGCCCGTGGCGGGCCACGCAACATCCGAGGCGGGGGATTGATGCCCGTCCGGCGTTTCTCTTTCGGGTTCCCGAGGTTCTGATGGCTATCGGTATCAAGGTGCTCGTGCGGCCCATCGACGACGTGAGCTACGTGCGCGCGACCATGAAGGGCACGGCGCTCACCTTCAAGCACATGATCAACCCACACAAGGTGACGGTCCAGTACCCGGAGCACCGGGATCCGTTGTCACCCCGCTGGCGTGGCACGCATCGCATGCTCACGACCGAGGACGGCACCGCCAAGTGCGTGGCCTGCGGACTGTGTCCCGCGGTCTGCCCGGCAAATTGCATCAAGCTGGTCCCCGGCGAGGACGAGCACGGCAACCGCTACCCGCTGGTGTTCGAGATCGACGAGTTCCGGTGCATCTTCTGCGGCTATTGCCAGGAAGTCTGCCCCGAGGAGGCGATCCACGTCGGGCGCCACTACGAGAACGCCGAATACAGCCGCGATGGCTTCGTGTACGACCTCGAGCGCCTGATGGCGCAGACCCATCCGGTATGTGAGATGTGGGACCCCGCCGACCCGAAGGGCGAGTAATGCGCGAATCGCTTCGCGCTCTGACGACGACTCGCCCGCGGACCCGCCGGCCATGACGCTGTTCTACCAGTTCTGCTTCTACCTCTTCGGGCTGGTGGCAGTCGCCTCGGCGTGCGTCTTCGTGACGCGAAAGAGCCCGGTCGCGGCCGCGCTCTGGCTCGTGAATGTGCTGTTCTGCCTCGCGGCGATCTTCGTGCTGCTGGACGCGCAATTCATCGGAGTGATCCAGGTGCTGGTCTATGCCGGCGCCATCATGGTCGTATTTCTCTTCGTGATCATGTTGCTCAACCTCGGGGAGCCGAGCCAGATCGCGGATGCCCGTGGGACGCTGTGGTACATCGCGGCGGGAGGGCTCGCGCTCGTCGTCCTGGCATCCATGATGGTGCGTCTGCCGCATCCGGTGCCGATCGACACCTTCCGGATCGCGGCCGACTCGCTGGCCGTGGAGGCCCGTGCGACTGGTGCCGTGGCGCCGGTCGCTGTCCCCCTCTTTACGGAATACCTGCTGGCGTTCGAGGTGACGAGCGTGCTGCTGCTCGCCGCCGTCGTTGGGGCCGTGGTGCTGGGCCGCAAACGGAACGAGAGCGACGGCCCAGCCGGGCCGGCGACGACGTCCCGGAGACTGGAGGAGGTCGCGCATGCTCGCTGATTCCCTGTTCTTTTCGGCGGTCCTGTTCGCGATTGGCGTCGTCGGAGTGCTCACACGCCGTAACGCGATCATCATATTCATGTGCGTCGAGCTAATGCTCAACGCGGTGAACCTGACGTTCGTGGCGTTCGCCCAGCTCTACGGATACGCGGGGCAGGTGTTCGTGGTGTTCGTCATGACCGTCGCCGCGGCTGAAGCGGCCGTCGGGCTGGCCATCATCATCTCGATCTTCCGTCACCGGCAGACGGTCAATCTCACCGACATCAATCTCCTCAAAGGCTGATGCTCCTCCAGACCGCGGCGGCAGTTGCCGGTGGCGCCGCGCCCCACCCCTTGAGCGGTACCGCCGCCAGTTGGATGTGGGCGCTCCCGCTCCTGCCGTTGTTCGGCTTCGTCCTCAACGGGCTGATCGCGATCCTCGGTGCGGCGCGGCTTGGACCCGCGGATCCGTCAGCGGGTGGCGACGCCCACGACGCGCCGCACGGCGACAGCGCATCGGCCGGCCACGACGAGGCAGCGGGCGGTCACGATGAACCGGCGCATGCGGGCGCACCACACCGGCATCCGTTTGCGTGGCTCGTGAGCCTCATCGGGCCGCTGGTGCTGATCGCCGCGTTCGCGCTCGCCTGTGCGATCTGCGCCGCCATGGTCGCCGCACCGCCGGCCACGCCGTTCATTCAGCGGTATTTCTCGTGGATGCCGGTCGGGGACCTGTCGATCGACGCGGCGTTTCAGCTCGACCAGCTCTCGATGGTCATCGTGCTCGTGATCACCGGCGTGGGCACGCTGATCCACATCTTCAGCGTCGGGTACATGCGCGACGACCCGGGCTATCCCCGGTACTTCGCGTACCTCAACCTGTTCGTGTTCTTCATGCTGGTGCTGGT
>Ga0182024_10011005_pt1 | contig 18292 bp, 16 predicted proteins | sample P32metaG_FD_120480 | JGI IMG/M metagenome (GOLD analysis project Ga0182024, IMG submission 120480) | Permafrost microbial communities from Stordalen Mire, Sweden - P3-2 metaG (Illumina Assembly) | ecosystem: Environmental > Terrestrial > Soil > Wetlands > Permafrost | place: Sweden: Stordalen... | reverse complement strand
GCCGTGCGTAGCCCACCAGCCGCTCTCTGCGGCGTTCGTGTGTTCTCCATAGTTCGCCGGCAGGGATCGATTCCGTGCGCTGCCAAAGTTTACGGTCGGCCGGTTCCTCTCGCCATTTTGGCCCCAGATACCGGTCGTAGAGCTGGTTCATTTCCGAGGAGACCCAGCTTCGGAAGTGCACTCCGTTGGTAACATGACCGATCGGGACCTCCGATTCCGGGAGATCTTTCCAGACGCGGTTCCACATGCGTCGCGAAACTTCTCCGTGCAGCTTGCTCACGCCGTTGCTGAAGGAAGAAATGCGCAACGCCAGCACCGTCATGCAAAAGTCTTCTTCCTCGTTGCCAGGGTCTTGCCTGCCAAGACCCAAAAATTCCGAGCGGCTAATTTTCAATCGCCCGGTAAACGAGGAAAAATAGCGGTCCATTAATAATGGCGGATAATAATCATGACCCGCGGGCACCGGCGTGTGCGTGGTGAAAATCAGGCTCGCCGAAGCGAGAACTCGCGCCTGGGCGAACGTGAGATGTTCCGTTTCCATTAACTGGCGAATGTGCTCCAGACCCAGGAATACGGAGTGGCCTTCATTCATATGGTAGACAGTGGGATGGATGCCTAGGGCTTTCAAGGCGCGGCAGCCGCCAATGCCGAGGAGGATTTCCTGCCGGATGCGCATGTCCAGATCGCCACCGTAAAGCTGCCCCGTGATTTTACGGTCCTCCACTCGATTCGACGGAAGATCCGAATCTAGCAAGAACAGTTGGATTCTGCCCACCTTGGCTCGCCAGACTTGCGCTTCTACATTGCGATCCCCTAACTCGACCTGGACACGGACATCGGCGAGCAATTCAACGGGCCAGGTATGGAAATCGTTATCCTCAAAAGCTTCCTGCTGCCATCCGGCGGCGTTGAGGTACTGCCGGAAATAGCCTTGCTGGTAGAGAAGCCCGACTCCCACAAGCGGCAAATCCAGATCGCTCGAGGCCTTTAGGTGATCGCCGGCAAGCACGCCAAGGCCACCCGCGAAAATCGAGAGGCATTCCGTAATTCCAAATTCCGCGGAAAAGTACGCGACCAGCATTTCGTCTTCCTTACCATGCTCGCGCCGGTACCAGGAGCCTATTGATCGATCGAGCCGAGGACCAGGACTGGGTTCCGGTTGCAGGTCTCCCACAAGTTCCCGTCAAGCCTGCGGAATAGATCGGCCTCCGCATGATCCCAGCTCCACCGCAAGTTGTGCGCGATCGGCAAAAGCCGTTGCAGCGCTTCGGGCATAGAAGGCCGGACGTTGAATGTATGTATTGGTTTCATTGGCAAACCTCGGTTACCACAAGAGTGAATCGGCAAAATCACGATAGGCTTGAATCCTAGGCACAGCTCTTAACGGCGCTGAAGAGAAGTTAAGAGCTGGATATCGCCCGTACTTTCCAAGACGATAATTGGCACTCACGAAAAAAACGGGTGGAGTCTTGCGCTTCTGCACTCGGCCATTGTTAACAAGCGTTATCCGCTGTATTTTATGCGTAAGATTGAGCGCGAAGTCGTCTGTGCGGGGAGCGCGTCACAGCGTTACGCCGGCGATTGAGCCATTATCTGTACCGTTCTAGGAAATGCACCAGGAAGGGATGAGCGGCAGCCATGAACTCCATTCTCAAATTCCTCTTCAAGCCTGCCCCAGGGCCCGCCAGCATCTGGCTGATTCGCCTTGCCGTTGGCTTGATTTTCTTCACCCAGGGCATTCTCAAATACTCCGATCCCAATATGGGTGTGATGCGCTTCACAAGGATTGGATTCCCGCACCCGTATTTCACGGCGCGCTTTGTGGGAACGTTTGAGATCGTCTGCGGCCTGCTCTTGTTGATTGGACTCTGGACCAGGGCAGCGGCCGTGCCCTTACTGATTGTGATCTGCACCGCGATCGCCACCACGAAGTTGCCGGAACTGTCCCGCGCCAACCAGGGTTTTTGGTTCATGGTCAGCGACGCGCGCACCGACTTCGCGATGCTTTGCTCGCTCCTCTTCCTGCTTGCGGTGGGTGGCGGAGCTTGGTCGCTGGGCGCACCAGAAAGGCGATGAGCATTGGCGAAGGAGAGGTTCGGCCTTGCCGCGACTATGGAACGGCGGAATTGGTATATACTCGCCGAACGGGCATTGGGCAAAAGGTCAGGGTCCCGGTTCCAGGCTCTTTCAAGGAGTGACCGCCGATGAAAATCAGAACGGTACGGTACCCGCTTATGTTGCTGGTCGCTCTGCTGGCGATGGGCGTCGCCGTGACAGCGCAGAATGCGCCGGATTTCAGCAAAGTCGAAATAAAAACCACCAAGCTCGCCAATAATTTCTACACGCTCGAGGGGCAGGGCGGCACCATCGGCATTTTGGTGGGGCCGGACGGCATTCTCATGGTGGACAGTCAATTCGCGCCATTGAGCCAGAAGATTGCGGCAGCGATTCACCAAGTCTCGAATCAGCCGATCCGCTTTCTAATTGATACTCACGTGCACGGGGATCACACCGGCGGCAACGAGAATTTCGCGAAGATGGGCGCGATCATTTTGGCCCGCCCGGAATTGCGGGAACGCCTGATTCACCCGGCGCCGGGTGCAAATGGCGCGGTCACCCCGGGAGCGCCTGCAGCCGCGCTTCCCGTTGTGACGTATGACGCTCCGCTGACCATTCACATGGACGGCGAGGAAGTTCATTTGATCCCGATCCCGCGGGCTCACACCGATGGCGACACCATGATTGCCTTCCCCAACGACGACATCATCATGTGCGGCGATTTCTTCCGTTCGATTCAGTATCCGAACATCGACCGTGCGAACGGCGGCAGCCTCAACGGCATGCTCGACGGCCTCGGCGTGCTCATTGGCCTGGCGGGTCCGAATACCAAGATCGTTCCGGGCCACGGTCCGATGGTGGGCAGGGCGGAGATTATGGCGCATCGGGACATGATCCTGGCGGTTCGCGATCGCGTGGCGCAAATGGTGGCGCAGGGCAAGACGCAGGAGGAAGTGCTCGCCGCGCACCCGACGGCCGACTATGACGCGCGGGTTCCCAATTCCAAGGAAACCACCGAGCGATTCGTCACCCAGGTTTACGCCGAGCTGAAGGCAGCGAAATAGGCGGGCGGCAAACGCGCGCGCTGCTGGTAAGAAGCCGCGCGCCTCAGTGAGCTATTTTCAGGGCTTTTTCGGACTTCCACTTGATATTGCAGCCGACGCTCGGTTTCTGATCGCCAGGAACCGCACGCTCCGCCAGAACTGCCTCCAGAGCCGCGCGCAAATCGGCGCCGGTTACAGGAACACCATTTTTCGGCCGGCTATCGTCAAATTGTCCGCGGTAGACCAGCCGGCGATTCCGATCGAACAGGAAGAAGTCTGGAGTGCAGGCAGCACGATAGGCCTTGGCCACTTCCTGGCTCTCATCGTAGAGATACGGAAAGGTATAGCCAGCCTTCACGATTTCCTCAGCCATCTTCTCTGGCGCATCTTCGGGAAAATTCTCAACGTCATTCGAGCTGATCGCGACCACGGCCACGCCTCGCGCCTGATATTCCGTAGCCAGCGCGGCAAAACGCGACTGGATGTGCTTCACGTACGGGCAATGGTTGCAAATAAACGCAACCAGTAGGGCTGATGCTCCCGCAAAGTCGTCCGAGGATGTCCGCTTGCCGTGTGGATCCGGGAGTTGGAGGTGCGGAGCTGGCGTGCCCAGCGGAAGCATTGTCGAAGCCGTCTCTGCCATGTTGGTTCCCACCTTTCTCGTTCGCGGGAATCGTAACACAGTAGGAGTGGGGTTCGTGACCTTCGCGGCGAGCAGAGCGGGCGGGCGACCGAGTGGCTAGGCGGCGTAGGCCGAATCGGCCTGCGACTGCTTCAGACGAACGCTGTAGGAGCGTTGCTTTGGAGTGATCACGACTTTATCTTCCCGAGCCAGCCAGCCGATAGCCCAATCAAACACCGGCGTCGGAGCCTTCACGGCTGCTTTCAGCTTTGCCAGCGTCAATTCACCCTTGGTGTTCAAGGTCTCCCAAATTGCTCCGGCGATCATGCCGGTTTGCTCCTGCATCGACTGAACTCCTCCCGGATCTAGAAAGTTTTTTGACGGGGCGCGCATGGCCCAAGAAGCCGACTTCAGGCCGCCACAATCAAGCGGGACGTAGGCTCTCCAACGGGCACCCGGTGAGGTTGCTTGATCAGCACTCCCAAACCGGAAGCGTACTCCAGCGTGAAGACTTCGGAGCAGGATTTACATAACCAGAAGTGCTGAACCGAGTGCGTGTTCGCAGCCGCCTGGCCTTCGGTCGAAGGCCGGTGAAAGCGGAAAAAACGGCCGCGCCGATGGTCAAAAGGGATGGCGCAGTCCGGATTTGCGCATGTCGAAAGCATGGACCGTCCTCCATTTCTGTTTGGGTAATGCTCTCTAGGCCCACAGCAAACGTACAAGGGCATGCGTCGATGGTCAAACGCATTAAATGTATTGGGCGCATCGATAGAACGATGGGCAACGGCAAGCTGCGCGGGACGCAAAAATCAGAAAATCGCTTTGAGCCCAAACTGCATCGTGCGTGGGCCTGTCGCCGTGCTGGTGTAGGTGCCGAAGTCAGGAGACGTCAATGTGTTGACGAACCCGGAGAAGTTCGCACGGTTGAATAAATTGTAGGTCTCCCAGCGAAACTGTATGGTCACTTTTTCTCTCACGCGAGTATCTTTGTAGACGCCGAGGTCCACGTTCGCGAAGTTGGCGAGGCGTAGCTGGTTCCGGCCGCTGTCCCCCAAATTGCCGAGGAGTGGCTGGGTCAATGGGAATCCGCTAGTGTCGGTGCAAATCGTGTTCGGGAGGATTACTCCCACTCCCCGCGTGCACAGCGACGGGATCGCCGCCGCGGCGGGGCTGCCGGCTGGCACTGGATGAAAGGCCTGCACGTCGCCATTCGCGCGATCGACGCCGCCGCCGAGAAGGGCGACGTCGGGAATCCCCAGAACTGGGCCGCTTAAAATGGTCGCCGGAAATCCGGACTGCGCGGTCACCACGCCATCCAAAGTCCAGCCATCCAGAATCTTGCCTTCATAGCCAGTGAAGTGTTTGGTCCATGGAATTGCAAACGCGGCGTTCATGACAAAGCGCTGCGGCACGTCAAATTCCGCCGGGCCCCAGTTGGAACTCAGGTTGCGCGGATCCTGCGCCTGATAGGAGTCGTTCACCAGTACGTCCAACCCGTCTGAAACGTCGTCCATGGTGCGGCTGTATGTGTAGGAAGCTTGCAAACTAAGCCCGTGACTGAACGACTTCAGAAGCTCGATCTGCAGGCTTTCGTAGTTTGAGGTCCCGGTGCTTTGCAGTTGCAGGACCGAGTTGAATCGGTGATCCAAGCGGTCGTTCACAAAGGAGCCGCTCGGATTTCCACTCTCTTCGGCGTAGGCATTCGCGAAGGACGAGTAGCGCGTCAATTCATCGTTGACGCTGGTCGCCGGAGCCGGCCGGTCCTGCGATGGAATCAAGTTGATCGGCATGGACACCTGAAGGAAATCCGTGGAGCTGCCGATGTACGTAGCCTTCACCACGAAATCCTTGGCGATCTGATACTCCGCTCCTAAATTCCACTCGGCAGTCCGGGGATTTTTAAGGTTCTGCTGGACTGGCGTGATCGATCCGAAGTTCGCCTGATTTGCGGGGAATGTGCCGACCGCGGCCCGCAATGCCTCCTGCGACGTCGCCGTGCCCGCGGCCAAATTTGCATACGAGTCGCCACCCGTGAAATTCGTGACGGTAAGCAAATAGGTGTAAGGCGCCACGAATTGCAGGTTGAGCGCCGGATTCAGAAACAGGAAGTCATACATCCAGCCGTAGCCGCCCCGCAAAACCAGTTTGCCGCGGCCGGGGTTCCAGGCCACGCCGAGCCGGGGCCCCCAATTCTCATTACGCCGGTAAGCGGTTCCTCCCAGATCGATCGATCCAAGCGGTCCCGATCCGCCTCCCCCGAGCGGCGCCGGGTTGCTGGTATCGAGGTTGGCCGTGATGTTGTGGGCTTCGGAGGGCCCGCCCGAAGATTCGAGGCGAAGCCCGAGGTTTAGAGTGAGAGTTGAGGCCACGCGAATATCGTCCTGGGCAAACAAGAAAACGTCCGTCGAGCGGAAGTCGCGAGTCGGGTTGCCCACGTACTGAAAGTATTCGTATGGGTGGCCACTTTGAAAAGTCGCGAGACTACCAAAGACGAATTCTCCCCGCACACCCGTGTCATTCGTACTGTTTTCCTGATAGCGAAACGCGTCCGCGCCAAATTTCAGCGCGTGCCGGCCGGTGGCCCAGGAAAGGGAATCGCTGTACTGGAACACATTTTGCACGCGCTGCTGCGGGAAAATGGTGGAAACGCCCATCGGATCGTAGCCCGAAATGTCGATCACCGGAGCGTAGGGCGGCTGCAGGCTTGTCGATGGCGGGAAGGCCTGCGTGGCGCGTTGATACTGAAAGCGAAACTGATTAATGACCGACGGCGTGAACAAGTGAGTGTAGCCGATCGTCACCGTCCGCGCGTCGAACGCGTTCATCGCGCCGTAATTCGGCAGGTTCGTGCCGGCGTCCGCAAACGTCAACACGGGAGTTGCGACCGTGCCAACTTCGTTCCCCGAACGCACGTTGATTTGGTCGGCGCCTCCGCGCAAGAAGGCATCCGCCCGCAGCGACCAGGCGTATTGGTTCCCGGTATCGGGCGCGGCGCTCGCCAATAGAGCGCTGGTTGGTGGCGGCGGTGGCGGCTCGCCGGGTTGCGCGGGGGGCGGGGATGCCTGTGGCGCACCAACGGCGTTAAACAAAGCGAGAGACGTTGGGTCGGTGATTCCGGCCACGTCTGCGGGAGTCAAGACCGTGGCGTCTTGCGTGCTACTGGCGCCGCGGCTTTTAATGCCTTCGTAATCGCCGTAGACGAGCAGACGGTTTTTGATGACGGGCCCGCCCGCGGTGAACCCCCATTGGTTCCTCTTGAAAGGCGTCGCCTTACCCGTGGTATCGAAAAAATCCCTGGCGTTGAGCGCCGAATTCTGTAGGAACTCATACACCGAGCCGTGATAGTTGTTGGTTCCCCCTTGCGTAATGATTTGTAGCTGGGAGCCCGAGTTGCGGCCGAACTCCGCCCGGAAGCCCGCCGTAATCACTTGAACCTCCTGGACCGAATCCAGGCTGAAGGTATTTGTTCCCGAGGCGCCGGTCACGGCAATGTCGGTCGCCACGGCATTGTCCACCGTGATGTCGTTGGCGCGGCCCCGCTGGCCGTTGGCGTTGTAACTTCCAGACAGCAGGAAGGGATTGTTGCTGCTGACCGGCACGACGCCGGGAGCAAGAGACGCGAGAGCCACGGGATCGCGGTCGAGCGAAGGGATATCCAGGATGGTCGTGGCGTCCAGGGATGTCGCCACTTGGGAGCTAGCCACATCCAGGTAAGTCCGAGCGCCGGCGGCGACGGTCACGCTTTGATTCACTGAACCGACTGGCAAGGTCGCATTCGCCTCGGCGACTTCGCCGCTGCGAACTACGACGGTGGTAACGAACAAGCGAAAGCCTTGCTTTTCGACTCGGACCTCGTAACTTCCAACCGCCAGTTGGAGCGCCGCGAAAGCGCCAACCGAATCCGTGGCCACAGTGCGACTCGCTCCGGTCTCCAGATTCCGCACCGTGATTTCGGCCGCGGCCACCGGCAAGCCCTGTGGATCCACCACCACGCCGCGAATGTCGCCGGTCAACGCTGCTTGGACGGGAAGGATCAGCACGAGAAGAGCAGCTACGGCAAATAGGCAGCACTTCCAGGCGCTGGCTTTTATCGCTATCACTCGATCAAGTCGGAAAGAACTCGAAGAAATCGACGCCGGTACTTGGGAAAATATCTGGCCAAGCCCGAGTCGTTGTTTCCGCCTCGGCCCGCCTGCCAGCAAAGTTGTCCGTTCCTGAGCCTTCTGCGCTGGGAAATTCGGCATTTGTTTCTGAGCCCTTGCCTCCCCTGGGCTACAATCCATACGTTTGTAACTTGCTATCCAGCGCTGATTCCGCGATGCGCAACAAGTGCGCGGCTGCCGTTCGGTCACCGCCGGTCGCGTCGAGTGCATTGATGATCGCCAGGTATTCAGGCTGCATCGTAGAAAGGCGCGCGGCGGGGTCGCGCAACCTGCTGGTCGCGGCCACCCGCACGACGGGCGGCAAGTCGTCCATTTCGACTACCGCGCTGGAAGCAAAAGAGAGAGCCCATCGGATGGCCCGCTCCAATTCGAGCACGTTGCTTGGCCAGGAATAGTTCAGCAGGCTTTCCATCGCAGCGTCGGAAATGTTGCGGATCGGCTGCCCTCGTTCCGAGTACTTTTCGAGAAAATGGCTGGCCAGCAGCGGGATGTCAGCCCTTCGTGATCGCAGGGGCGGCAATTCGATCCGCACGGCGCTCAAGTGAAAGTATAAGTCCTCGCGGAATTCTCCCCTGGCCACCAGTTCGGCCAGGTTTCGCTGGGTGGCGGCCATCACCCGCGCGCGAAATGCAAATCGCTCCGTCGACCCAAGGGGGCTGAACCCCTGCTCTTGCAAGGCCTGAAACAACTTCCCTTGCAGCTTCAAAGGCAGGCTGCCAATTTCGCGCAAAAAAAGAGTTCCGTCCTCGGCCAGCCGCGCCATTCCTTTCTTGGCTTCGGGTGTTCTGATAAAAGCGTCCTTCGCGTATCCAAAAAGTTCAGCTTCCATTAAGGGCAGCGCGAGCGCGGTGCAATCGACGGTCACAAATGGCCGGTCTGCCCGCGCAGACGAAGAATGACCCGAAGAATGAATGGAACGGGCAACCAGTTGCTTCCCGGTCCCTGCCTCTCCAACGATCAGCACCGGATAGCGGTGAGAGTTGGCGCGCTGGATCGCAGCGTAGATGCGTTGCATCCCAACGGACACACCCATAAGGCTGCCCATGGAAACTCGAAAAGCATTATGGCCTGGGGCACCCATTGGCGCTTAGGATCGAGCTTCCGGACCCCGAGATCCGCCGGAAGGGACGATCACCTACTTTTATATACCATAGTTCGATTGTTTCCAGAGAACGGTTCCAAAGAGGGAATCTGAGCCTTTTCGTGAAGGCTAGCCGCTAGGCTACGCCCTTTTGCCAGGCGCGTTCGATCTCAGGCCACCCATGCCGTGGCAACCGATCGAGAACGCTGGCAGACGACCGTGACATTCTCTCGACCATTTGTCGGGCGTTCCGAGCCGCACCTGAGAGGGCGAAGGGCCCAAAGGTGAGAACCACGATCCGCAAGAAGCTCAAAAAAAGCGTCGCTTGGACGGCATCGGAAAGAATCTGCATTTCCTCGCCGACTGTGGCCTGCACGCCGTTGCGCACCAGGAACCGACGGAAACGCCACAGTGTGTTGACGTCGTTTAGCAGCAGCGAGATCCACAGCAGCGTGAGCGCCTGTCGTTCCCGTCGGTATACAGCAGCAACTTCCCGCAACTCAGCCGTTGCGCGCAGCATGTGAAACTCTGCGGGGTCCAGCAGGCGTGGCCCGCCCGCGAAGGATAGTCCGTCCAGGTGAACCATTTGCTGCACGGCCTGGATGGCGGAAGTATCCGGGGCGCTCGCCGAAGGCCCTTGAATCGCAATCTTCAAGAACGCAAAGAACAGAACGATGCCCAGGAGAATTAGGCCGAATATCTGGATCATGGGTGCAGGACCTTTCGTGCCGTGGATACCGCCCGTCCCCAATTGTCTGCCCAGCGCCCCACGTCGCCCGCAGGATCGATGCTCTCGTTCGCGGTCGCGACTTGATTCGGCGCGTAACTCCAGATCGCCCAAATCCACATGCCCAGCATGGCTACGAAACTGAACGGGCTCAATAAATGCCAGTAAGGGAAAAACGACGTGCGCATGATATCGATAAGCGCGGAAGCCGCCGTGGAAAGGGAACTGTACATACCGAATGCCACGGCGATTCCCCAGATGTTTCGTCCCACTGGCAAATGGTAATAGCGAGCCAGGGTCAGGATCGCCAGGATCAACACGGCTTGCACAAAACCGAAACTTCGATCCATCGCCAGATATACGGAATGCGACTTGCTGTAGTTCTGAACAGCCCACAGCATCCCGGTCGATACGGAGATGAGAGTGATTGTTACCAGAGCAGCCTGCTTGGACACCATCCGGTGCAGCGGAGAGGTCTTAGGAAAGATCTGGCGAAACACTTCCCAAACCACCAGGAACCGCAGGCAAACCTGCACCGCCCCACTGTTCCAATACCACGCAGGGTAGTCAGTTGGAGCCAGGCGGTAAGAGACGAAGAGAGCAACGTTCTGGCAAACGACGTATCCCACAAAAAAAGAAAAACCAGGATAATGGCGGTAGATCCCGCCCTTGACGAGTCGCCACACCAGTACCGCCTCAAGGGCCGCACCGGAATACATCACCAGCGAAGTCGCAAAGGACCACACGCACACATATTACAACAACGCTAACGGAAATGGGAGGGGGTCATTCCCCTCCCGTCCCATTCGGTACTCCCCGATTCGTTTACTCCCCTAAGATTGGGAAAGGCGGAGGCATTGGGCCACCCATTTTGTGTTCCTCCTATGAAGTTCTTTGAACTCTGAAAATCGTGTGCCGCGCCAGATGGCGTTTGTTCGCTCCCTGACTCGTTACTCCCCTAAGATTGGGAAAGGCGGAGGCATTGGGCCACCCATTTGTGTTCCTCCTGTAAGTTCTTGAACTCTCAAAATCGTGTGCAACGCGGGAAGGCTATACCGGAGTGCAACAGAGCGATCAACGAACTTGGATTTGTTCAGTCAACTGAACCGGTGGGGGTTGCAAACTCAGTACATGATGGGTTAAAATTGGTCGGTGATCAACGCTGACCGGCTGGATCGTTATTTGAATCGCGCGCTGGACTCGCTTGACGGGCCCTTCGCCCAGTTGGCTTTCTTAGCCTCGCTGCGCGACCCCTATACGGGCCGGTATCTCCACGAGGGATGGTCCGCTGTTCTCCCGCAGGAGTTGGTGCACGACGCGCTGCGCGAAACCCATCGGCGTGTGTTTCAGTCCGCGGTCGATCTGACCCTCGCCGACTTGTGCAATGAATTGCGCAAGCATTTTCATCTTCTGGGAGAAGAAGAGAACAGGGTTGCCAAGCTTTGGCTGGAGACGGAGCCTTACTACGAGTTGGTTCCCGAGGGCTGCCCGCAACTTCCCAGGAAGTTCTTTATCGCGCAGATTCGAGCCGCGCTGGAAGTGCTCGTTCGGTTCCCGCACTGGGAACTTCTGCGGGAACCAGCCTCATCGCCACTCCCACGATTTGACCCACAACCTCAGCCTCGCTGGCCAAACTGAACGTTTCCACGTGCGCGTTGGACACCGGGTGGGGAATCACCATCAGCCGGTGTCCTTCCACCTGGCACCATGCGCAGCGGTAACCGTCCCGCAACTCGATGAAGTACATGGGACGGTCGTATTCGTTCTTCCAGCCTTGCCGAAGCACCGTGCGGCGCTCCGGGTCGATCATCACGATGGCGCCGGGCCGCAGCAAAGGGAACATGGTCCGGTCCGTGAGTCCCACATAGCCGTAGGTATGTCTGCGGGGATTGAAATTCTGCAGAAACGCGGCGGGGATCTCTCCCCATAACGCCACCACCCGATTCACCAACTGCGTGGTCTCCCACCGAAAGCTCGGATCCAGACGCACCGGAATCATCACCTTGTTCTCGAGACCGTGGACCTCCGCGGAGACCTCGCGCGTCGTTTCGGGCAGGAATCGCGTGCGATAAGCCTGCGTGCGGTTGGCGTTCACACCATATTTCCGCAGCAGCTCATGAAGGTCGAGACCGTAAACCGCGCACAGGCTGAACAGCTTGAAGACGCTCGGGTGAGACTGCTCATTCTCAATCTGTGTGAGCCGTGCCGCCGAAACATAGAAGCTCTCGTTGTGCTCTTCCGTGGCGATCGCCGCGCTCGCATCCTGAACTTCCCGAAGGCCCATCTGCAACCGTTCTCGCACTTCTTTGAGGTACCGGCCCGCTGTCGTATCAGTCAATGGGGCTCTCTCCCGGCTGCGTGGCAAGCAGACTCGTTCCGCCAATTCCGCCGCAGGCTGGGTCCTGGTAGGACGCGCGGTTGTTCAGCCTGCTGAACACGGCCACGGCTGTCCAATAGTCTATCTCGCGGTCCAACATCAAAACAAGAGTCTGCAGCGCCTCAAAATAGCCTGCTCCGACGGGCAATGGCTGCCCCCAGACGGGCTCCCGGCCAGCTTCGCCAGCCTTTAGTGTTGGAGCTTCGGCTTGACGTGGCGAGATTTGACCCCGGGACCCAGTTGCCGTATGGTCGTGGCTCGATGTTTGGCCGGTCCTGCCGGTCCGCGATAGGAGGTCCGAATGGTCAGGTTGCTGGCGCACTGGATTTTGAGCGCCCTGTGTTTGCTGTTGGTCTCGCGATTTGTTCCCGGATTTGTCGTGAGCAGCTTCGGAACTGCGCTCATCGCGGCGGTTGTCATCGGCTTGGTGAATGGCACGCTGGGCTTGTTGTTGAAGTTAATCAGTCTTCCCCTGATCCTGATCACCTTTGGCCTGTTCTGGCTGGTGATTAACGCGCTCATGCTGGAGTTCGCGTCCCTGTTGGTGCCTGGATTCGTCGTGCGCGGCTTTGGCGCCGCTTTTTGGGGTGCTTTGATTTTGAGCCTTCTGAACTTCGCCGTACGCGCAGTGCTATAGATAGAGATAGAGCGGAGCCACATTCCCCGGCCATACGTCTAATCCGTGTGCACTTCCGTGGAGTTGCCGTTGCGCGGGTGCTAGAATTGCCTATCGACTCAACGACCGATCGACTCAACGAGAGGACACCGCCCCATGCGTAGGATCTCGCCAGCACTTCCGATGCTTTTGTTTGCCGCTGCCACCGCGCTTCTTTTCGCCCAACAGAAACCCGCCGGGGACGCCGGCGTCACCCGGGCCACCCTGGACAATGGCATGCGTGTGGTCATCGTGCGCGATCCGCTCGCGCCGGTGGTGACGGTCGAGGAGAATTATCTGGCTGGCGGCAACGAGACCCCTCAGGGCTTCCCCGGAATGGCGCATGCCCAGGAACATATGGCGTTTCGAGGCTGCACGAATCTTTCCGGCGATCAGATTTCCGCGATCTACGCGCAACTGGGCGGGTTCAATAACGCCGATACCCAGCAGAACATCACCCAGTTCTTCGCCACCGTCCCCGCTGCCGATCTGGACATGGCTTTGCGCCTGGACGCGGACTGCATGCGCAACATCGTTGACTCGCAGACCGAGTGGGCGCAGGAGAAAGGCGCCATCGAGCAGGAAGTGGCCCGCGACTTGTCCAACCCCACCTATAAGTTCATCACTCGCCTGAACCAGGACATGTTCTCGGGCACGCCCTACAGCCATGACGCCCTGGGCACCAAGGAATCGTTTGACGCCACCACCGGCGAGCAGCTCAAGGATTTCTACACCAAATGGTATGCGCCGAATAACGCCATCTTGGTGATTGCCGGCGACGTCGACCCGCAGGCCGCGCTCGCCAAGGTCAAGGAACTCTACGCATCCATTCCCAAGAAATCGCTGCCTGCTCGTCCCGCAATCAATCTTGAGGCGGTAAAGCCGGAGTCATTCACCCTCGATAGCAATCTCCCCTACTTCCTGGCCTTTCTCTCTTACCGCATGCCCGGCACGGATAGCCCAGACTTCGCAGCCGTGCAGATTCTCAGCGACGTTCTCACCAGCCAGCGCGGCAATTTGTACGCGCTCGTTCCGCAAGGAAAGGCGTTGGATACCGAGTTCGGCGTCGCCGAAAACTTCCCGAAGGCTAGTGTCGCCTATGCCGCCGCGGCCTTGCCCGCCGAGGCCAACGCCGCGCCGGTAATCGACCAGATGCGCAAGATCATGTCCGATTACGCCGCCAACGGCGTACCGGCCGACCTCGTGGAAGCCGCCAAACGCCGCGAAATTGCCTCCGCCGAGTTCCGCCAAAATTCCATTTCTGGCTTGGCCAATGCCTGGTCCGAAGCCCTCGCATCCGAGGGACGCAACTCCCCTGACGACGACGTCGACGCCATGCGCAAAGTCACCCTGGCCGATGTCAACCGCGTCGCCAAGCAGTATCTGGTGGACCAGAACGCGATCACGGCGCAACTCAAACCGCTTCCCACCGGCGCGGCGGTAGCCTCCGCCGGATTTGGCGGCGCCGAGCAGGGCACTGCTGCCCCCACCAAGCCCGTGGAATTGCCGGACTGGGCCAAGTCGCGCTTAGTCGCTCTTGAAATGCCTCCCGCGCCTGCGGCGCCATCGGACGTCACCTTGTCCAACGGCGTGCGCTTGATCGTCAAAACCCTTAAAGTCACTCCCACCATCACCGTGATCGGCGACGTCCGCACCGACCCGCAGGTGCAAACGGCGCCCGGCAAAGACGGCGTCGACGACGTCCTCGGCGACATGTTTTCCTACGGCACCAAGACGCTCGACCGCCTGGCTTTCCAGAAAGCGCTCGACGACATCGCCGCCCAGGAATCGGGCGGCTCTCATTTTCAGTTGAGTGTTCTAAAGCAGGACTTCCCCCGCGGCATGGAGTTGCTCGCTGACAACGAAATCAATCCCGCTCTTCCCAACGAGGCTTTCCAAGCCATCAAGCCCCAGACGGCGCAGTTTGTCGCCGGTCGCATGAGAAGCCCGGGATATCGCGCGGGACGCGCTCTGGATATGGCGCTCTTTCCCCCGAATGACCCGACCCAGCGCGAAGTCACGCCGCAAACGATCTCCTCGCTCACGCTTGATGACGTGAGGCAGTATTACGCCAAAACCATACGTCCTGACCTGACCACCATCGTGGTGATCGGCGACGTCACGCCCGAAGAAGCTCGCACCACCGTCGAGAAATACTTCGGTTCGTGGAAGTCGGATACTCCGAAGCCGGACGTGGATCTTCCGCAAGTGCCGCCGAACAAGCCCACGGTGGTCAATGTTCCCGATCCCAGCCAGTTGCAGGTTTCCGTCGACATGTCCGAGACCATTCCCATCAATCGATTCGATCCCGCCTACTACCCATTGCAGCTCGGCAATCACGTCCTGGGCGGCGGGTTTTACGCCACGCGCTTGTATCATGACCTCAGGCAAGTGAATGGCTACGTTTACAACGTGGATGTTCGCCTCAACGCGCAGAAGACTCGCGCCATCTACACCGTCACCTACGGGTGCGACCCGCAGAACGTCTTGAAAGCTCGCGATCTGATCCTCCGCGATCTGATGGACGTGCAAAAAACGAACGTAACCGAGGCGGAACTCCAGCAAGCCAAGGCCCTGCTCCTGCGTCAGCTCCCGCTGGCGGAAGCAAGTGAAGACGGCGTCGCCGAGGGCATGCTGGCTCGCGCCCAGATCGGCCTCGGCCTCGATGAGCCGGAAAAAGGCGCCAAGCAATACTTCGGCATGACGGCCGATCAAATTCGGTTGGCCTTCGCCAAGTGGATCCGTCCGGACGACTTCGTGCTCATCAGCCGCGGCCCGGTTCCCAAATAGAAGTGGGAGCCGCAGCTGTGACCGCGAAACTGTAGCCGCAAAAACGCCGTCGCGAATCGAAAAGGGAAGTCGCCGCAAAGCAAAAGGCGCACACAACAATCATGCCTTGCAGAGCGAGCGAAATTTCCCCTGCAACTGCCTCTAGTTGCTCTTGCCGTCAGCTGGATTCCGCATCAAGCTGTTAAAATGCTGTTCCTCTGAAGGCACGCAATAATCTTCCTCGAGTTCCTGAGGGTTCGCCAACTTGAAGGTTTTCTTAGGGCTCACCCACGGCTTGGTGTAAGCCTTGGGGTCATTCACAGTCAGGACCAGCTCAAAGGTGTCGTGATCCACGCGAGTGTAGCGTTCTTCCACCTGCATATCGCCGCTGTGCGGATATCCGAAATGGTCGAGCCACGTTCTCTCATCGAGGCCCACGGTATTAACCACCAGCGTGTCCCCATCCCACTTGGCCACCGAGGTTCCGTACCAGGAAGGATCGGCGTCCTTCGGAAGCTCCCGCCCATCCATCCAAATCTGCCGCCACACGCCATGGTATTGGAAGACCTGCACCAACTCGTTCGGAAGCTGCACGAATTGCACCGGCCTGGACGGCGAAAACAAGTTTCGCGGAAAGCCGGTCGGATCGCAGTTCCCGATCACGTCGTTTCCTTCCGCGGGAGGCACGGCTCTCGGTCCATAGCTGGGCTTATTCAAATCGAACTTCGCCTGCCCCCAAGCCGTCAAAGGAGGCGGTGTATTGCTAATGCCCGCGAAGGGCGTCCGCAGCAGCCAGATGGCCGTGAAGTTGTGCGCGTCAAAGGGCTCGGTCGACGCCTTTTCTGGTGGCCGGCGAGTGCGCGGCGGGGCCGGCTGCTCAGCGGTCTGCGCAAATGAAATGGACGAGAAGGCGAGTGCCGCCGCGATCGTAACAATGCAACGCCCCATGCGACCCACCGTGCGACGATTGACGCGACTCGGCATTTCTGGCCTCCTGTGCCTGCCCAACGGTGACGTTCGGCGGTTGTAGTTCTATTCGTCCGGATTGCGATTACGCGACGCCCCGTCATCAATGATCACCTTGTCGTTGTGCACGATCTTGGCGATCAGCCCGCGCGACGCGCCAACCCTGGAAGGGAACAAGGTGATCGTGATTTGATCGCCCATCTTCAATTCGTCCTTGGTCCAGCCGAGCGCCTTCAGTTGCGCCGGCGTGTGCGTTTCGCCGCCCCAATGTTCGATCACGCCCTTGTCGTTCTTCACGTCGAACAGCAGGAACACATGCGGATTGCGCCAATCGAGCTCCGTCACGGTTCCCGTCAAAGTCACTTGTTTCTTCAAGTCGTAAGACACGCCCGACCCGTGGTGCGCGAACAACGGCCCACTCAGGGCTAGGAGGCCCACAACCACCGCACAATGTATTGCCAGCCGATTTTTCACGTTTTACTCCTTTGATCTGAGCCCGCACCCCTGCACAAAATCTGCATCCCAAATATCACAACCATTTTGCGACCGCAAGCCCTCGTCCTATCGGACGCAAACCACCATCCGCGAACCTCTGCCAACAGAAGCAACAACTTCTGTGTTCCGCACGGTAGCTTTATGGCGCGCTCTGCGGCCGCTCCGCCGGCGGGTTGGACTTGTAGTCGGTGTCGGCCGCGGCTTTTTCGATCCCGTCCAGGTTCTTCTTCGCCTCGTCAGCGAAAGATCCGTGAGGCGCTTCCTTGAGGTAGGCCTGCAACTGCGTTATCGCATTCGCATAATCCTGCTTTTGCACAAAGATCTGCGCGAGCAGCACGTGCACCTGCGGTATGGCCTGATGAGGCTCGTTCTCGGCGTCTTTCGCGCTCTTCTCAGCCTCGTCCAGCCGGTTCAATTTGAAATCCGCCGCGGCTTGGATGAAGCTGGCAAAGCCGATCGTCGGATCAAGCGCCAAAATCTTTCCCGCGGTCTCCGCGGCGTTGTCGTATTGCTGGGTTTGCAGGTCCAACGCAGCCAGGCTCACGTAAGGCGGAATATACTGCGCATCGACTGCAATCGCCTTTTCAAACGACTGACGGGCTTTTTCCAGGTCTTTGTTGCTCGCATCAATCTTCCCCAGCTCGTTCCAGGCGGCCGCATATTTATCGTAAAGCGCCACCGCTTTTTCCATGTGTTGCTGTGCCGGCTCCATGTGATTGCTGCGCTCATCCTTCTGGCCTTTCTCGAATTCCTTGCGCGCGTTTTCCGGAACCTGCATCGAGGTCACGCTGATCGAGGACCCTTGTACGCCTTCCCTCCGTCTGAGCAGTAGCGTCCCGGCGTCGATCCCTTGAATGTCGGCGGGGCTGGTGATGGTCTTGGTCGCCGGCTGGTAGCCCCCAACCGACACTTGCAGCTCGCACCCCAGCATATTGCTGGCGCCGCCGCCGAACGGGCCATCCATGCCCGGAAAACCCAACCCGCCCCCTTCCGTATCATTGCTGGCGCTCGAGTCAATATTGCTTTGCGGCCCCGATCCAAATGTGAATTGGAAATATCCCTTCGGGTCCGTGTGAACCACCTGCAGCGTCCTCATCCCGCAGTTCAGCCCAACAGAAACGGGTTCCGGAACAGGTTGCCCGGTCTCCATCAGCACCCGGCCGTGCACGTAAATTGGCGTGGGCATTTCGCGCGTGGGCGCCGCACTTCCGATGTTCGCCCCGGGCGAACCAGGAAGCGGGCCCGAGGGCTGCGATGGCGGCGCTGGGTTCCCCGTCTTCTGGCCCCACGAGGGCCCCGCCATCAGCAGAGCGAACAAGCACGCCATGCCATAACT
>Ga0182024_10011004_pt1 | contig 18295 bp, 13 predicted proteins | sample P32metaG_FD_120480 | JGI IMG/M metagenome (GOLD analysis project Ga0182024, IMG submission 120480) | Permafrost microbial communities from Stordalen Mire, Sweden - P3-2 metaG (Illumina Assembly) | ecosystem: Environmental > Terrestrial > Soil > Wetlands > Permafrost | place: Sweden: Stordalen... | reverse complement strand
GTTCTGGTCCCTCAAATTGATGGCAAAGTCTCTCAGCTAGAATCAAAGTTTCGTATAACTGTTTCATGAAGGTGACGCTCTGCTTTGCGCCCACTTGCTCAAGCGTGCTCAATACCGCCCGTTTCTGCGCCGCCATAAAAACGATGGTACAAAATTTCTTACCCGGATACCTTTGGCTAACAGAGCCGACCAACCGTACCAAGTCATCGCTTTGCTTGATATCAGAACAGACATAAGCAACTTGAACTGGCGCCAATACCTCTGGAGCTGGAATTCGACTAGCCAAAATGAGGTCAAAATCGTTCAGTTCCTTCTGGGACAACCTTTCTTTGCGCTTTTGTCCGACTTCAGAGCTTTCGTCCAGAGGAAGAATGCGAAAATCAGAATGTCGCCTAAATGCTTCCTCATAGATCGATGAAAGTTCGTCGCCAATTAGAGCGAGTCCTTTAGTTCCTCGCTGCTTGAAGATCTTAAAGTGTTCGGCAATAAAGTCACTTTGCTCCGAGGCAGATTCTCTAAATTCGGGCTGAGCGAAACTCACTGCACAGCGCTGTCCGGCTCTCAACATATCCGATAAAGAATACTCATAAAGTAAATCGTCAGCGCCGGAAAGAAGATCTGGTCTTCCAAGCGCGTCAGAAATAGTGATTACGCACCCATATGCTTGTAATCTTCTCTGAATCTTTTCGATTCTAGGAGATCTCGTTGCAAGAACAAGAAAGATCGTATTATCCCTAAAAGAAAATGCACAGGAAGAAATAGTCGCAGCTGTCGAAATGATAACCCTGCTAGCATGCTCCGACAAATCGTCATCATTGACTTCGCGCTGATGTGACATTTTCTTTGATAACGTTTCAATACTTGTCAGTCTAAATTCGTGCAATCGTTGGCTTAACTGTCGGGACAGAAGATCAGACTCTGTCACGCATACAACTTGCCCACTGAAGTTTTGACGTTCCAGCTTATTGATGATCAAACTCAAAACCTGCATTTTGCCTGACCCAACTGGCAAGACAATTGATCCACTCGTTCGCAGCTCAATTGCTTTCAGAGCGGCATTGACGGCTCCAATTTGATACGGGTGTGCCAGAAAAGGTGCACTCTCCCTAGCGCCAGCACCGCGCATCATTACGAGGAAATTCATAATTAGGTCCAACAGTGCACACGGATCTAAGATTGTCTCCAGTCCAGTCAACAGCCGGCCTGACGACAGAGTAGCAGCGTTTATACCTTTCGAATCCGATGGATGCAAGTATTGTATACGCTCTGGTGTCACCTGAATTAGCAGCTGCGTGAATGGAGACAACACCACATGTGGTGTCTGCCTCGACAGATAATCAGAAGACGCTACGTCAACGACGCATAAGGGAAGACCGTTGACGTATAAGACAAAGGTCGGAGTAACAGACCTTCCCTCTTCGTCTAGATGAGCTGATTCAAAGCCAATACTATCTGAAAAAGCGAATTGGTTGTTATCAGGTGTCTCCAAATCAATCAACCTGACACGCGTCATCTCGCCGGTCGATTTCGTGCGAAAGAACACACCATCCCGAAGCCACTGATGCGTCATCTCTGCGCTCAACGTTGCGTTCGATACATGCTTACTCAATGCCTTCAGTTCATCTTCGACCATTGAATAGAAGTCATTCAGCCGAGCAGAGTTCCATTCCACAGAGGGATTAATCTTCCGCAGAGCTGATTCCGTCCCACTTCGCCAGAAAGGCTCCTTAACCCTAGTCCCTCTCGTGCGTTCTGGAGATATTGCACTGCTCGGCACAAACGACCAACCTGCAGACTGAAGGAACTGATCTAAGTAAAGCTCCACTGCAGAGGAACGGTTATGCATGATCATTCACCAACTCATTCAGTTTCCTCAGGGAAGCCGATAGTTGATCACATAACTTTCCGTGACTCTCTCGGAGACTTGCTATTTCATCCTCGAATGCAACATCTTTATCTTTGCTAAGCACTGTTTGCACCTGGTCCAATTGAATCACGTATGATCTATTTCGAAGTGTTTCCTTCGAAATAGCTTGAACGTTTTCGGACGTCTCTGCACCTCTCGCAAGCGCGACTACTTCTTCCAGCACTAACTTTGACATTAAAGTTCGACCATGTCGGTCATATACCGTGGCATCCACGAAGACGACGTCTTCGCTGCTCACATCAATTCGATCAGATTTACTCAAAACGATCACCGCAGCACTCGTGAACTTACTCAGCCACATCTTTGGTAGCAAGATAGCGCTTTCCAGAACACTGCTCTCGACGAGAACTTCCCGCATTTGTGCTTCGGCGCCTCCGCCATACAACAACGAACCTGGCACTAGCAGAACCGCCTTTCCATTAGCTCCCATCGTTGCCAGAACATGCTCGATAAATGACAGATATAAACGGGTCTTAGAATCGGCCGTTGAAGATACGGCGAATCGTCCATACTTATCATGTCGCAGATCGTGCTGATCAATAACGCCTGAAAAAGGCACGTCGCAGATTATCCGATCGTATGTTCGTAGCTCGGTCCCCCTAGGATGTCCTGGAGCCAAAAGGGTGTGCCCGGAAGCTATATTCGGCGAAAGTTCTGTTTTGAAAGCCAATCGAAGCCGGCATAACCGCAGAGTTTCCTCGTTCAGTTCTTGCCCGCACAGCACTGTCTCAATTTGATTTGTTTCGGCACGCCGCATCGTCTCGATTAGAAGTTCCCCTACTCCACATGCAGGATCATAAACATAGAAGTCGCCAGTCACATCGAGTAGTGAAACCATAAGATCACATAGAATCGGGTGAGTTGCCGCCGTACCAAGACGGGTGTTCATTACAGTATTCAGGAGTTCTTCAAATAATTCCGGCGCCCGCTCCAATGAACGCTCTTTTGTACCTCGATCTACCCAAGCTATAATGTCTCTCAGAGCGCCGCCAGGATATTTTTGGATCTTCTCTAGCCTTGCAAATTCGAAAAGCCCTGACAGAGCATCCAATTGGTTAAGCTCAGAACAAATCTGGACAAAGCCAGAGGCTATCTCCCCCTCAGGTTGTCCGGTGAGACCCGCCCAACGCTGCAGATCCTTTGGATAGTGCGGAAGATCGGAACTCAGTGCCAAAGCCATGGAATTTTTCCGTGACATGCCCTCGTCCATCCAACCCGATATCAGTTCCTCAAATGCAGCATCGGCACGCGTAGACAGGAACTTGATCATCAGCATGCTTGTCGCCACATCGAATACATCATCTCCAAGAAGATATTGACTTTGAATACCTTTTAGAGCGGAAATGGATTGGCGAATACTTCGTTTCATGATGACGCCTTCTTCAACAGCATTCGATAAACCAGGTCATCAATGACTTTGCGCCTGTTTGAAATAATCGAATTTAGAATCTGTGACTCTTCCTGAGCACCCTTTAAAAGGGTGATAAGCTCTCCGAGCGCCTTAACATCCGGGAGCCTAAATAGAAAATCTTCGATGTCTTCCTTCCCAATGAATCCTCCTGCTTTCATACTTCGTTTCGCTTGAAACTTAACTGACAAAGACGACTGGTCAGACCCAATAGCAGCCGCAACCAATAGAGCCAGATTTGGATCGTTCAAGCGAACCCTGGCAAGGTTGGGACCCAACACAAACACGCTATCGGCCCGCGCTGCGAAAATCGCAGTTTTGAATATGGTGCCACGAACTGCGACAATCACATCATCGGTGACGAGCTCATATTTCTTGGCTCGCGCGGGAAGAAGTTCCAATGTCTCTTGGCTGGACATGTTTACGCCGCTTGGAACTAAATCTCCCACGCTTATGACTTTAACTGGAAGGGTAATGGTGGCAGACAGATCTCGATGTTGTGCACCAAGACGTACTTCCGATATATCACCCAGCCTAGTTTCTTTTGACATAGATGGATTCTATTTCAATTTATTTCAATGCACAGGTGGAAGGCAACCAGTATTGCCAATACTGGTATTAGCAAAGGCTGGATATTGACAATATGAATCGCCCCGTGCTTTTCAGCGGTGCCGTTCAGCGCTAGGATGCAATTGTTGGCTTTGCCATTCCCAAACCAGACTTATACATCGAACATCAATACCTTCCGCCGATGAGGGTGTCGATGCATGCCATCGCCTGACGAACGGGAATCTAACAAGGCACTTATCAAGTGTCTGTTAAAACATCAAGCTCAAGTTTGATTGTACAGCAATTCGCCGCCACTCAGCACAGCCTAAGACGAATGTGCACCACATATGGTGCATTACTTTTGCACGCACTATCCACACTTCTACAGGAGAAAAATCATGAGTATTGGAAACATAGATCGTAACTCAATGCCACCAGAGACTTCTAGCTTGTCACCACACAAATCCGACTACGCCGCCATTAACGCTCCGGCCGACTACGCCCTGTCCATTCAACTACTGGTAACTAATCCTGAGGTTCAGACCGAACTTCTTGCTCGAACAGAAGGCCAGGCTCGTCAGAGATACGCAACAGATGCATTAACTGTCGGTGTCATGTACTTCCGTCAAGTCCAAGGCAGAATCGACGAACAGTCGCTTGAAAAGGTCGGTCGGGATTTGATAGACCGTGCAAACGAAGTTGTTGCAGCCCGGGGGATTGAAATAGTTAGTCAGCTTGATGGCTTATGCAAACAATATCTCTCTGACGACGGAAAGCTTGCAAATAATTTTCAGCAACTTCTCCGACCGGATGGAGACCTATCCAAAGCTATTCAGATTTATATTGGAGGTGATCAATCTCTACTTGCCCAGTCCTTGGCTCATTACATAGGAGAAAACAGCGAGTTCGCACAGTTGCTCAGCCCGGAAGGCAAGAGAAGCATCGTTTGCCATTTGCAAGCCGAAATTGACAAGAAAATTGCTCAGCAAAATCAAACGATTCTCAACGAATTCTCCCTGGACAACAAGTCCTCAGCGATCAACAAGATGATCCACGAGCTTGATGCCAGTCAAAAACAACTTCACAACGGAATTGGCCAGACCCTGGAACATGTGCGGCGGGAGTTCTCAACCGACACGCCCGACTCCGCGTTATCGCGACTGCTAAATCGCGTAGAACACTCCAACAAGCGCATCTCAGACGAGTTCTCATCCGATAACGAGCAATCAGCCTTGAACCGTCTTACGAAAATTCTACAGACAACCAGCTCCTACATTCAGAACCAGTTGACATTGGACAACCAAGACTCGGCGCTAAACCTGGCATTGAAGCAAATTGATGGCACACAGCAGGAAATTCTCAAATCCAATTCCGATTTGGCGCTGAACGTAAAAACCGCACTAGCGGCTTTGGAAGCACGAAAGAAGGAACAGGATCGCTCCCCCCGACACGGACAAGCGTTCGAAGACGATCTTGCAGATCTTCTCGCGATGTACTGCAACCGCAAAGCGGACTTGTTCCAGCGAACGGGCACGATGATTGGTCTTTCTCCCCACTGCAAAAAAGGGGACTACCTGATTGAACTCGGCGCCGAAACTGCAGCACCGGGAGCGCTCATCGTAGCCGACGCGAAGGATGACAAATCATGGACTGAGAGAAAAGCTCTGACTGAGATTATTGAAGCGATGAAAAATCGGGGCGCACAAGTTGGATTATTCATCTTCTCAAAACAGACTGCCCCCGCGAATATGGATGACTTTGTTCGATATGGCAACGTTATCCTCACTTCGTGGGATCCAGCAGATCCGTCAACGGACGTATTTGTCAAAGTATCATTGAGTCTCGCAAGAGCTCTCGTGGTGAAAGAGGCAAGGAAGGCGGAGCAGTGCGATGACGCTCTCAACCACATTGAACGCCAGGTTCGACTGGTTGAAAAGGAGGCTTCAAGTTTAGCCGAAATCCAAAAATGGGCTCAAACAGTTAAGACCAGTGGGCAAAAGATAATCGACAAAGCCGCCGCCGGCGAGACGAACTTGCTGCATTGTGTAGAGATCCTCGATAGCCAAATTGCGTCACTTCTTCAGACCACTGAGGAGCAATAGTATGAATATTCCGATTTGCTCTATATGTGGTGGCACCTTCCATGAGACTCCGAAAAGTCCGATCTGCCCGATATACGCCACTTCTAACAAATTCACCTGCACTGATTTAAATGGAAGTGCCTCTAATAGCCTACGCAGGCTAGTCGAAAATAGCCTTTCGGACTTCGTTGATGCGTCAGGGTCTATTACCGGTTTCGCTGTGGAATCAACCCCGATGGCTTTGTCACTAGAAGGTCATTGGCTGGATAATACGTTCAAGTTCGAAGGTGATTTCTTCCTAAGGGCCTACCTGGAGTTGTTTCGACGGGACGCAATAGACGAGTGTGCAATATCTCGAGGAATGGTGAACCTTGTCGCCCATGCAACTGGGAAGATTGTTCCAAATCCACGTCCGCATAGTGCGATCACATTCAAGTCGATCCGTCCTGATTCACCCGTTGCTGGCTATCTTTGGGTACCAAAGCAGACGTCCCGGGATTCCACGCTGCACGCCAGCTTTCTGTCGATCGAAACCGACTCAGGCCCCATAACCAGAGAATTCCAAAACCGTGAACAGTTGACTCTGTTTCTGCAGCATATGGGACTCCAAAGACCCGAACATTTGCTGGCAGCAGCCAAAAGGACACAGCTAATCAGGGTTGTTGCAAGCAAGACTCTAGCTTCGCGATGGCAAATGACTCCCGGGTCGCCCAGAATTCCCGAGAGCGATAGTTCCCGTGAATTATGAGGCTATCTGCAAGCCTCATAAACACATACAGGCATAGACTGAAGACTGATAGAATTTCATTGGAAATTAGTTGATTCGGCTGCGCCATGATCGATCACCTCGGCCCTACGACACAAGCCAGATCAAAAAATATGGCCGCAATTCGGTCTCGGGGCAACGTCTCCACCGAATTGCGGATGATGAAAATTCTACGTCTCAACAAACTGACTGGTTGGCGCCGCAACACACCTGTTTTTGGAAAACCAGATTTCGTATGGAAAATAGGACAGGTAGCCTTGTTCGTTGACGGCTGTTTTTGGCATGGTTGTCCGAAATGTCGCAGAAAACCCATCAACAACGCTGAATACTGGGAATTCAAGATAATCCGCAATCAAAGGCGAGACCGCGAAGTAACCGCATATCTAAACAACAACGGATGGAACGTAATTAGAATCTGGGAGTGCCAAATAGCCTCACCAATCACAGTTCGAAGATTGAAACGTATTCTGACTAAGCCCTAGTGCGTTTTTCAGATAGTAACAAAGCCCGCACCTCCTCTCGCGTAAAACTGCGGCCCTTAAGATATCGCCTAACCTGTTTGGCCATAGCGAACGCGAGAAGCGGAGGCACAGCGTTTCCAAGTTGATTGAACTGACTAAATTTTGATCCAGAAAACGCGAACCATTTTGGAAAACTCTGCAACAGCGCAGCCTCAGATACTAAAAGACGCCGCCGTCTGCCACCAGACACTTTCAGTCTCAGCATGTCACCTGTTGCGCTAGCCAGATTTCTGCAGGTCAGTGTCCGGGCTGGTTCGTTGAGCCGCAGGTCACGAGGCTTGACACAACAGGAAGCCTTTTCGTACCGCGCAATATACCTGTCCATGCTTTTCGTCAGAAACTCCGATCCCCTTGGAGCCCGTTTTGCCGTGGACAAGGCATCACCCACGGTGACAACCGTATTCCTTGGTCTCGGAAATGAAAACGATCTGCGATGTCCGACGACGAAAATTCTCTCACGGTTCTGAGGAACTCCAAAATGTGCGGCGTTCAATACTCCACTTTCAATGAAGTAATCTAACGACTTCAACTCATCCATAACAGACTCAAAATATTCACTGTTGCGATAGAAGACGCCAGGCACGTTTTCAAATATCCAAATTTCAGGTTGAATGCGCTCAATCGCTGAAATGAAAATTCGAAAACCATCTCGCGTGTCATCGGCGCCCAGCTGTTTTCCGTTTACGCTATAGGGCTGACACGGCGGTCCACCAATCACTACTCGCGCCGAAGGATAAAGGCTCGATTCTGTTAAAACCACTTCTTCGCATGGCCCGACATTAGCGCGATATGTCTCGACGCAATCCTTGAGCATTTCGAAGCCAATCGTGGCAAACCCGGCCGCACGAAAACCCAAGGATAAACCGCCGCATCCTGCAAACAAGTCGATCACTAGCAGTTCAGCAGTCTCGGCTGGACTCAATAAACTATTGAGATTATCAATGTAACTCATGGTGGGCCTTAGATAACCGGGTAGAAAAGTGTTGCCAAGCAGAGGACCGCATATGTATGTATGGATCCGCCAAGAGACGATTATTACCAATTCATACTCAGTTGTCTAGTCCCCAAATCGATATATCACTCCAATGGTCAGATAATTTCCATGACGGATTGCTCCATGGCCTCGCCAGGGATCACCAACGGACACCGGCGCTGTTCGAGTTGCTTAAGCCGACTGATTGGACCGAGCTCCAAGGAGTTCTGGATTTGGACAGACGATGATTGAATCATTCAAGGGCAGGAGTGCCTTCTCCTTGGGTTGATCAGAAACACTAATTTTGAACTTGGATTCCTGCTTTGGCAGCTCTGGCTTTTTCCCTTCATTAAGGTCATTCAGTACATCGGTCTTCATTAGAATGACATTCGCAAACGGATCGAAACCAAGAACGGTAAAACGCGAGTCGCATATCTCTTCATTGCCTTCGAAGGAAAAACGGTCATCCAGGTGAATGGGTTCACCCTTCAACAATCGCTCGGCAGGCTCGTCAAGCCCTACATAGCGTAGAATTTTGCAGAATGACAGCGCGGCTGGATCTCCGGCTGGCACGGCTCCAGGATTTGTTGCCGGATTCTTTCCAACGGGCGCTAGGACTTCTTCGATATACGTAATCGATCTCGGATTTGTACCGCCCTGAAGAAGTAGATTTGTCGCAATCGCAAATCGGCTTCCAGCTGTGCGGACACGTTCACCGCCAAACACTCCATTGGTAAGCTGAGCACGTGCACGAGCCAGTGGTTTATTCATTGCCGTGCGTCTGGCGGTGATTGAACCTTTCACCTCCACCAAGAGCGCTTCTCCGGTCGACGTTATGCAAAGGTAATCGGGGTGTCGCCCAACCGCGCGTTGATTGGTAAGGTTCAGCCAGACCTGATAGTCAACAATGTGCACCACATCGAGATACTCGCGAACTAAGTAACAAGCAACTCCTGATGCAAGTTCTTCGGCCATAAGCTGCTTGAACCGGCTGCTTCTGAGGGCCGGATCGTTGTTAATGCTCAATGGATGTGTTGCGGCATTCTGTGCAGCCCGAAAGTATTCAGCGTACCTAACCACTGCAAAACCGGCCCGGAAATCCGTAAGTGGATGTGCAGCAGGAGTCACAGCAATACCCGTTTCGACAAGCAGGCGTGCAAGCAGGACCGACAGATCTGGCTGTGCACCTAACATGCCAAATGTCGCTGCTGCTGGAGAAATATTGAAATCCCAATTATGTTGTTGATTGGAAAATGTTAGTTGACGTGGAGGGAACAGACGATGCGCCGGAATCGGATGCAGCCATAAAGGCGCAAACCTCTGAAAGAACCATTGTGCATAGTTGTTTATATCGTTTGGGGTAATCGGCTGCATAATCAACAACACGTGCGAGACTTGCAGCAATGATAGAGCGTGTGAGCACGATCATCAAATCAACGATTAATTCAACTACTTGCGTCCGAAGTTAATTGAATCAGTGGCATGGTGACAACTGATATATCCATCACCAGATCGGCTGACGCTACAGTGCAAAACAGTTGAAGCATAATTAAAATCGTGATGCATATTCTGGAAAAATAGTCTCGAAGTTTTCAAAAATTCGCTTGTAGACATCGTCGACAGATTGTCCCCATAGGCGAGACAACTCCAAAACGATGTGTTGACCAAACGGTTGACCATCGTGCCCTGGACAGCATTGCAAAAAAGGGGCGTCGCTCTCTGTCAAGACTCGTTCCGGAGGGAGCTCTTGTAGAATTCGACGCCCCCTATCAGAGCGCGCCATGGCACAGTTGACAGAAAAGAAGCAGCCCATTGATACAGCTCGTTTCGCTTCACGAGCCGTCCCTGTAAACCAATGCAATATGACGGTTCCAGGAAATCTGTGCCCGATCATCGAAATGACGTCGCTGGAAGATCTTCTGGAGTGGACAGAGAGCACTCTATTACCTACCTCCGAGCATTTCGACAGAATTTCTGCGAAAATCTCGCGCTGGCGGGCTAACTCGTCAGCATGACTTCTAGTGTAATCTAGTCCGACCTCGCCGATGACTCTTACGTTACTCACGAGAAGCAAAAGTGATGCCAGCTCATTTCCATGTGAGTGCGCGAGTTCGGGGTGCAGTCCGGCAGCCGGCACGATAACGGGATTCTTTCTTGCCAGTGCCTCTGTGTGAAAGAAGACGGACGGCGCATTAGTGACTGCAATTGTATATATCTGTGCAGCGGTACGAGCACTGGCGGAACGGACTGGATCTGGAAACAAGTCCAAATGAAAATGTGCGTCGACTCGTGGTGGCTTCAGATGATCGTCCATTATGTTTACAAGATTGCTGTTACTTCCGCCATTCCGCGCCTGTAGAGATCAACGAAATCACCGATTCTCAGCGGTTCCAGAGGCCCTGACGCAAGCACATCAAACATAACTTGATGAGGTTTGCGCGTCTTATACCTCTCAACTGCCATAAGAAAGGCACGTAGATCCCGTCCTCTCCCTGTACCGCAGTCCGGGGGTTTTCTCTTAATGCTCACGTTATATTTGGTAGGATCCTTGCCAGCCCGTCTAAGCGCAGCTCTGCGTATAATGCAAGGCACACAATAACCGCAGTGATTTGTCGGGGACTTGCCAGCGTAACGACCGGATTCAGGATGAGTACAAGACATCGTCTTGGGAATACAGCGCCAAAGGGTTTGTTGATCAAGCGCTGCAGCAATCATCTCGCCCTTGGTCAAAAACTGATAAGGCAATGTGATTTTAAGTGGAATGGCTAGTTTCCGTAGGAGTTCAACGAGACTTTCTATGAAATATGGGTGTGTGGTGCGTGTACTCATGCTGCCGATGCGCGCAGAGGTTAGAGGAACATTTAGAGAAATAAACCCGTTTTCTGGTACTGTGAGTTCGCCTTTCCCAACACAATGCACCGTGGCAAGGCCTAGGCAAATGAACAAGAAAGATCTGGCTCTCATGGTTTGCTCATTGGGAGCATTTGCAATGGAGGGTGCTTGCACATAGAAATTGAAAGGTTCGACAAACTTGCCGTACCGTCCTTGTAATTGGGCAAGGACATTTTGCTGAACTGTATTAGTAATCCCAGCACCATGATGACCGACCAGAGCAACCCTTTTGGAATTGGCGAGCAAGTCTATCGCGCCTACGAGAGAATCGAGTCCACCGGATAAGAGACACACAGCATCGCAATCCTGTTTGGTGGCTCCATCCATTCCATGCTGGCTAACCGACTTACGAAATTCGAATTGCCATTCATCGCCACTCAGGAAGCGCAAAGTGTCCTCTAATTGCTTAGAAGCAGCCTGCCAGCGCGACACCTGTGTGACTGGCATGTAGATACGGATCTTCCGTGTCCAGCGATCGCTTGAGATATCACGAGGGATCTTCGTGTCGCTAGAGTAGACAACCATAGATAGCATCGTTAAATCGAGCAATTCAGGCGTGAGGAGCGTGTCGTTCGGAAGCAGATCAAAGAAGTTGGTACGAATTCTGTTCGGAGCGTTTGAGGAGGGAAGTGCGATTTCCAGACACGGATCCACAGCCGACGAATGCAGCGAAAATGCATTTCCTGGCTCTTGAACAACTACGTTCCAATTGGTCATTCTACCTCCAGTATGCCGTATGCTTCCTGGAACAAGTTTTCTAGAAGCTCAGAACCAGATGTGCCTTGCCAATCCACTGTCAGAATGTCAACATTGGCAAAATCCAGTTTCACAGCGTCGCTGACGTACACTTTCATATCACGCTCTAGCTTCACAGCCTGTTCCGGTGTCACGGCGTGTTGCTCAATTTTGACGCCGAGCTCTAACAGCCATCGGTTGTAGATGTAAGCTGCTATAGCTGTTTCGACTGCATTTTTAACATCTCCAGCAGTGAGTTGGTTTAGAGCCGAGAGATCGGTGCTGTCGGCGGCCAAGATCAATTTTTCATACAATTGCTCAAGTGCCTCCGTGATCGCATCACGGGCCAAGTTCTCGTGTAGCGGACCGCCGGCTGGTGCAATCAATTCACAGATGGCCGAGAACACGGTCCATCTCTGGGCGGTTAAATTCTCGTTGTACGTGCTGAAGCAAAGTAGATTTGCCGAGCTGCTTTCCGCCGAACACTAAGCAAGTGCCAGCCGGGGACTGCAATGCGCTAGCGGCTTCTTGGCGCCCAAAAAACACCTCTGGTGGGACATATCGAAATGGTGCATAGGGATTGTTTCTGGCGAAAGGTAAGCTGCATTCAAAAAAGGCTTGTAGCCTTCTATTTTCAGCGCTAATCAAAAATAAAACGAGAGCCTCGTCGATTACCAGACCAGGAAGATCGAGTTTTTGACTCTCTTGGCGCAATAGAATTCGTTGAGTCTGATCGAGGCGGCCAAAATAAAACACCAGAAGCGGGCGGTCAGTTATCTTCAGTTCCTTGAGTAACGTGGCATACTGGTTCGGCGCAAAATGATTCCACATCAAAATCAAATCATATCGGTTCGCGCTTTGGGAACCAAAGAGCGGAACTGGCGAATGCTGACCCGCGGACATCTTCGCGTTGAGATGTGCATAATTGGCGTTATCCGTCTTTTGTACAGCAACAGAGCGTGACGCATCGTCTGAGAAGTTGAATCCAAGCCAGTCTAAGATCGACACAATCTTTGGCTTAAGATCAGAGCAACGTGGGCCCTCTTCCTTGAGTTGACGGAAATCATCAAGGATATCCGCGCCTCTGTTGCGGCAATCGTCGTTTAAATCAGGCGGAAAAACGCTGGGTTTCAAATGATGTCGTCGTAAGTCCTGAATGACAGGTTTCAGGCTTGTGCTCGGTCTCAAATACTCAACCAGTTTTGGTAACTGGTTCCAAAATGACCTTAGCGAAACAGTCTCCTGGGCACTGTTTGTGGTGTCAGATGAAAATACACCTGCTTCAATCTCTAGACGAAGAATAGACATTGCTTCATCGGCAACGCGCACGTCGCCGACACTCACTGAGTTTTTGATCAAAGAATAGGTGTTTTCGGGAATTCTGAGTCCTCTTTCACGGGCTTCGCTGCGCAGCTGTGCCCAACTTTCAGCGATATACGAGGCTCGGCCTTTTCGAGCTGTTTGAAGTTTGTTCTCCAGCTCGTGCAGTATTTCAAATGTTTCGCCAAAATTTGCTGTGGAGTCCACATCGATCTGTTCAAGTTCTGCCAGAAATTCCGAGCGTTCCTCTGCAATTAGTCCATCGATCACTGCTCTCTCAATAAGATCTTCAGTGGCTATGAGTCTATCTCTCAGCCTTTTCTTGGCTGACTCAATGTCCTTCTGCTGAAGGTCTCGAATTAGTTGCACTTCTGCATCTGGGTATTCACAGGCAGACAAAACCTGATCTATAAATCTGAAGTCTTGCTGAGTGATCCACGCATGCAACAGTTCCAATGTTCCTGCTGGAGAGTGCTCAAAGGTTGCTGTCGACAACCACTCCTGTAAAGGTTTGCCATCATCTGCCAATCGCGCGCAGTGTTCAAGCAAAAGGCGCTTACACAGCGCGGCTTCCAGAGTTGGTTCCGCGCGAATGAGATTGCGCAAATCTCGGCTCCAAGCAGCACGATCGTCCGAGTGCATCGAACGTAATCCAAACACAGCGAAGAGATGTGAAATGGACTTTCCTAACTGGATTCCTGAGATTCGCAAATCACGCTCATGATGCCGCGAGAGCTGTTCCGTAAGTTCCAGCAATGTAGGCTCCCATTTCCTTAGCGTAGTTTTTAGATCTTCGATCTGTTGGGTGGTCCAGTCAGACTGCCGAGCATTGGCACTTTCAACAGCTCCAACCCATTCCAGGCTTAACGAACATGCTTCTTGTATAAATCGAATCAATTGGTCACGCGCGCTACCAGGTAGGGGAGAAGCGTTTGATGCTACCCTGAGGCGGTCGATTTGTTCGATTTGATCGTAGACAAAATTTCGATCTTCCCATCGAGAAAGAGCTTCTCGAACTTGACGAGTTGCGCGCGAATCATTGGTTGACACTGGCAGAATCATTTCATAGAGTGCGCCGCCCCTCTCAGTCAATCGCAACCAGATTCGGCTCGTTCTCCAGAACTTGGTAGTCTTATTCTGAGCATCATTCAGCCACTTTGCTGCGCGAGAAGAGATCTCCTGAATCGCTAGCTTGTGTGCCTCCGAGCCTTGCAACCTGAGCAGCTCAAAGGGTTCCAATGATATGCCGGAGTGAGCGAACCGCACTACATCGGAAGAGAATTGCAGCAGAGAAGGTGGAAGTTTCACACCACTGAGCCAAGCAACCATGCCACTAGTTGGAGCAATTACGCTTGGCACCAGGGCTGCCGCGAATTTAAGAAGAGATTCTTCAATAGAACTATCTTCGTGTGCGTGCAACTGCGAAATCTCTAAGAGATCTTCCGAAAACTGTGCTGGACCAGCAGTCATCCAGCGGCTTGCCTGTAGACCCGCCAAGCAATCCGTTGACCAACCGGTCTTTTGAAGTGCTATCTCCGACCAATAGGCTCCTGCGATGTCGTCGCATTCGAGCAACCTCCATGTTCTGTCTTGGAAAACGCTGGGGGAAACTAGGTAGCCTTCACCAGTTCTGCTTTCTACCGATATTGTCATGCCGTTCTCGATGATCTGCTCAATAATGGGTGCATCCATTAACGCAGTGGTCGTCGAGAGACAGTCTCTTCCCCGCTCTTCTACCCGTGGAGTTTCAGTGTTGACTTCGCCGTACGCAATACCTGGAGACACCGCTTCTAATGTCGCCGCATCTGAGAGGTTCATTTCCTCATCTAGTACATCATTCGGATTCACATTGTCGTCATCTTCATTTGAGAGCTCGCCGTCATTCGTCGTTCTCAATTGGATTGCCAGAGGAACAGCCAGAGGAAGAGCCCGAGAAACAGGTTTTGGTGATTCTTGCTCCTTGTCAAAGGCTCGCGAAGTGCGCGGCAAACGGATGCGCTTTGCCAGTGAGGGAGATTTGTCTATTGCGCGGCGCATGTGACGGTTAGGAGCCTGTGGCTTGGTTTTGGCGTCCTCTTCGATTGGAGGTTTATCACCAGTCATTCCGAAGGATAACGGTCGGGATAGCGCCGTTTGGGGACCAAGGTATCTATTTGGTTTAATGAACGGGCTGCTACTAGATGTTTTGTCCAGTTTATTGTTGTGTTTGAGCAACTCGTCCAATGCAATAGGCGGGACAGAACCACTCCTATCTGAGCTGATCTTCGAAAGTGATTCGGCCGCATCAAAGATAGATTTGCTGCCGGCCTCTCCGGGTTCATCAGAGCTAGATTTGCTGCCGGCCTCTCCGGGTTCATCAGAGCTAGATTTGCTGCCGGCCTCTCCGGGTTGATCATCAGAGCTAGATTTGCTGTCGGCCCCCCCGGGTTGATCATCAGAGCTAGATTTGCCGTCGTGTCCACCCAGTGTAAGCCGGCTTTCGAGCGAATTGAAGGATTCCAGAATTTTTGCTTCAAGATGATCTAGCACTTTTCGTTTTTGTCTCGCTTGCGTGACATCGGAAGCGGACAAGTCGAAGTTGGCGTGCGCATCGAGCTGTTGAATAAGGTCTCGGATTTCAGCGGCAAAATCGCAATCTAAGACTTTTGTCTGCTCGTGCAGGTGGGTGAAATGATTGAAGCCAAAATAGTCCAATTGCGCCGAGAATTTACTGCTCAGTTCTATGAGCGTGTCTCTTAGGATAAATTGTGCTCGATCTTTGAGTTTGGCTGCTGCTAGGGTGCGCACTTGGGTGACAAGTAAATCAACGTCGTCCCATAAGGGGTCTGACGCGTCGACTTCCCCTAATAGATCGAGCAGTCTTCTGTCTGAGGTCATAAGATATATATAATACCCTTAGAAAAGGCTCTATTTGAATAGTTCCATCATTAAAAGCGTCATAGCAAAAACTTGAGTTGTTGCGCCGCTCCGGATTTCTCTTCTTGCGGTGGTACCAAATGTGATATCATCCAAGCGATCTAAATGTTATGTTCGCTCAATACAACCTTGAATCCTAGTTATAGATGTGCGCTCCGGACTGAGGAAATCCGATGCGCCAGAGCTGCTGTCGCAAAAACGTCGATCTGCAGACTTTTAGTGTCTGGTATCCAAACTACAGACAACCGCATATGCTACCGCTATCGGTATTAATTGCTCTCCGCGTACTTCCTCATTGCCGCCCGGAAACACCCAGCGCGTCGCCGTTGCATTGCTGTGGTGACCTTCTTGCAGCATTTTGTCGTGACGTGCCTTCAGCACCTCCATCGCTCGCAATGGCGTTAGACAACTTGGCGGGATGTTATCTAGCCGAAGCCAAATATGCGGACGCTGAGTCGCTTTACCGACGGTCATTGCAGATATACAAGAATTCGTGGGGCACAAAACATCCGGCGGCCGCCAATGCACGCAGACGTTTCATCGAATTACTGCGTGCAACAAACAGAAGGGAGGAAGCAGACAAAATTGGGGAGGCGGATAAGTAGGAGGTGGAGTGCCGTAGCTGGTAGCTGAATTCGGGACTAAGACTACGGCAAGTTTCTCGCTCACTTTGGTGCAATCATGAATCCGCAGAAGCAGTCATAAACTCCTCGGTCACATGTTTGTGGATCTGAGATCTTATTTTCAGAATAGTCAGTGTCTTGCGGTGTTGGGTTGTTCGACACCGGCATGTGAGACCAGCACCCATGCTTGTCTTGACGGAACCAATGATAATCTACAAGTGTTGAGCTAAAGCAAAACGCTACGTACCAACCATCATCGACCGTTAAAGGTTTGGAAAAATCTGCGCAGTCTTTAAGTCCGAACTCTCCTCGTGCCGCTTCTTCAATCATCGAGCAATCATAGCCAACTAAGCCAATCTTTTCAGGGAAGTCTTCGAGGTCGAGTCGTCCAGACTGGTTTAGTGCGTACGCCAAACAGTTATCCGCGTAAGAGTAATGCAGAAACGTCGGGGCATTCGGTGCCAAACACAAGGGACAGTTAGTCTTTTTTTTTTCCAACGATCGGGATTGTAATTCGTTCTCGATTGAGTCTACTATCCCAGAGACGGACTCGATCGGTATAGCTTTGCTCTGCTCAACGACGTCTTCCAATGCGAGACGGTGCACTTCGAGAATCAAGCGCTGCGTTTCGCTGTCGGAAGGGATTGAGGCAGAATCCAAGCGTGCTGGCACGTAGTACGTCGAATTAACTGGAAGCGTGATCCAAAACCCGCGATAACCTAAAAATGTAAAGGGATTGGGCTCCAAGGGACTTTTCCGAAGCACCAAATGCAGGTTTTCTAAAAGCTTAGCCGCATTTTCTGACTTGACTAACGAGGAAGGATTCTTTCTGCCAGAAAAGATGTCGAGCTTGAGTTGGACTTCTTGCTTCAATGAACCGAATTCGGATTTGAATCGTTCAATTGCGGCTTCCGATATGACTGGATGCCCGATCCTTTTTGTTCTCACTTCCAAGGGCGTAATGTTTTGCACATCAAAAAATTCCCGGATCAAGTCCTGTTGAAGCGGGTCAAGTCCTTGGTACCTATTTTTGATCCAGTCGAAGATGGAACGAAAACGAGCGGCTTCAGCTATCAAGCCAAATATATTAGAAGCACCAGGCTGTAGGTGTGAGAATCGCTCTGTCAGATCCGCCTGATTCCACGGGGAAACTTTCGATGAGGAGACTATTGGAATATATTTGATGACTTCGCTAACAAAATCGCTCTCGCTTGGCAATGTATCCTTGATCATGCTGGTGAGGCGATGTTCGCTTTCCGCTAGCTGATTAACATCCTGGCTGGAGATGCTTGGGCTTTCCGAAGCAGGAACCAACGCAATCAAAGTAAAGTCGAGTTCTTCACACGGAATGAATAGTTTGGCCGCGTCAAGAAGATAATCGAATTCAAGAGGCTTTTCAGACCCTGCGGTCAATTCTGATCCGTAACTGAATCGTACCGTCGCAATTGCATTGTCAGCATAATACGCTTTGGGCAGCATGCTGTAATTAGTCATAAGAAGTTGCGGAGACACAATCAGTGTCGTTCCATTCAGCGCTGGACCACCCACTAGTGAAACAATCCTGCAGGTGGACCTAGAACTTGG
>Ga0182024_10011003_pt1 | contig 18295 bp, 12 predicted proteins | sample P32metaG_FD_120480 | JGI IMG/M metagenome (GOLD analysis project Ga0182024, IMG submission 120480) | Permafrost microbial communities from Stordalen Mire, Sweden - P3-2 metaG (Illumina Assembly) | ecosystem: Environmental > Terrestrial > Soil > Wetlands > Permafrost | place: Sweden: Stordalen... | reverse complement strand
GGCCTTGTGGGACGAAGTCAAAGACCGGCTGCACGAAAGCGCGCTCGGCATGTCGGGCGGCCAGCAGCAGCGGCTTTGCATCGCCCGGGCAATCGCCGCCGAGCCGGAAGTGCTTTTGCTTGACGAACCTTGCTCCGCCCTCGATCCGATCGCCACCGGAAAGATCGAAGACCTGATTCAGGAGCTGCGCGGCTCGTATTCCGTGCTGATGGTGACGCATAATATGCAACAGGCTTCGCGGGCCAGCGATTTCACGGCATTCATGTACCTCGGCCGGCTGATCGAATACGGACCGACCGACGAACTTTTCACCAAGCCCATTTTGAAGGAGACGGAAGACTACGTAACCGGCCGCTTCGGCTAAAGTTGAAAAAGGGGACTGGCTCCGAGCCACCGGTCGCGTTGCGCCGCTGCTTGTCGCTGCGGCTCGGTGCCTGTCCCCTTTTTCAGCGCGCCGCCAACACGGCCCAAACTTGCAAAAGTCCCTCCCGCCGACATGACACAACACATCCATCGCCAGATCGACGCATTGAAGCAGAAGATCCTCTATGTCGGCACGTTGGTCGAGGAGGCGATCGCCAATGCCATCTCGGCCCTCATCAATCGCGACGCGGTAATGGCGAAAAAAGTGATCGCCAACGACGCCGTGATCGATCGCATGGAGGTCGAAGTGGAGGAAGAGTGCCTGAAAATCCTGGCCCTCTATCAGCCGGTGGCCAACGATCTGCGGTTCGTCGTGGCGACGCTCAAGATCAACAACGATCTCGAGCGGATGGGCGACCTGGCCAAGAACATCGCCAAGCGCACGTCCTATCTGGCCGGCGCCGATCCGATGGAAGTGCCGGTCGATTTCCGCGGCATGGCGATGCAGGCGCAACACATGGTCAAGCAAAGCCTCGACGCGCTGGTGAACGCCGACGCCGCCTTGGCCCGCCAGGTGCGCGACGAAGATGATGAAGTCGACGAATCCCGCCAGCGAATCCGCCAGCAAGTTCTGGCCGCCATCCGCCGCAATCCGGAGCGGACCGAATACCTGCTAAAATTCAACTCGGTTTCGAAGCATCTTGAGCGGCTGGCCGATATGGCCACGAATGTCGCCGAGGATGTGATCTACATGGTCGAAGGCGAAATCGTTCGGCATCAGACGAAGGAGTGAAAAACACATGTCCAAAAACGCAATCAATTGGTTCGATCTTCCCGCCGCGGATTTTGATCGGGCGGTGAAGTTCTATTCCGCGATTCTCGGCACGGAAATCAAAGTCGGCGAGCACATGGGCCAGAAGCTCGGATTCTTTCCGTGCGAAGGCCCGCTGGGACAATCTGTCGGCGGCGATCTGGTGCCGCCGGGCATGGGGCCCAAGCCGTCGGCAACCGGAACTTGCGTTTATCTCAACTGCGAAGGAAAGCTCGACGAAGTGCTGGGCCGCGTGGAACCGAGCGGCGGAAAAATCATGCGGCCGAAAATGTCGATCGGCGAGCCGGGCTGGATCGCGATGATTCAGGATACCGAAGGCAATACGATCGGGCTGCATAGCAGCAAGTAGCGCGACACTCAGCCAAAGTAGCAGGCACACTCCGTGTGCCGTGGCGGCGCTTGAGACAAGCCGTATTGCAGTGCGGCGGACGGCACGCGGAGCGTGCCTGCTACATTACGAAAGCGGCTCACTCGCCCAAATACGCGTCTTTGACGCGCTGGTCCGCCAGCAGTTCGCCGGCGGGGCCGGATAAAATGATCCGGCCGGTTTCCATGACGTAGCCGCGGGCGGCGATCTTCAACGCCATCCGCGCGTTTTGCTCGACCAGCAACACCGCGATGCCGCGCGAATTAAGTTGCCGGATCACTTCGAAGATTTTCGCGCATACCAGCGGCGCCAAGCCGAGCGACGGTTCGTCCAGAAGCAAAAGCCGTGGCCGACCCATCATCGCCCGCGCCACGGCCAGCATCTGCTGCTCGCCGCCCGAAAGCGTGCCGCCGGCCTGTTTGGCTCGTTGGCGAAGGATCGGAAACAGCGAAAATGCTTGCTCCAAATCCTCTTTGACGCCGCGCGAATCGCTGCGCGTGAACGCGCCCATCTGAAGATTCTCCAGCACCGTGAGCCGTGGGAAAATCTTGCGGCCTTCCGGGCAATGGCAAAGTCCGCGGCGAACGATCCGGTCCGCGGCAACGGTTTGCAGTTCCTGCCCATCGAACCGCACCCGGCCCGACCAGATCCGATTCACGCCGGAAACGCACATCAGCGTCGACGTTTTGCCCGCCCCGTTGGCCCCGATGATCGTGACGATCTCGCCCGCGCCGACTTCGATCGAAATGCCCTTGAGCACTTCGATCGGTCCGTAGCCGGAATGCAGATTGTCGATTTCCAACAGCGCGGGCATTTCAGTTCGTCTCTTCTTGTCCCAAATAGGCCGCGATGACTTTTGGATTGGCCCGCACTTCGGCCGGCGTTCCTTCAGCAATCTTTATCCCGTGGTCGAGCACGGCGATCCGATCGGAAATGCCCATCACGACGTTCATGTGATGCTCGATCAACAGCACGGTGACGCCCCGATCGCGGATGCCGCGGATCAGCCGCGTGAGATCGACCGACTCGGTCGGATTCATGCCGGCGGCCGGTTCGTCGAGCAGCAATAGCCGTGGTTGCAGCGCCAGCGCCCGAGCAATTTCCAATCGTCGCTGCTGGCCGTAGGCGAGCGACCCGGCCAGCGACGAAGCCCGCGATTGCAATCCGACGATGCCAAGCACATCGAAAGCCAGCCGAGCCGACTCGCTTTCATCGCCGCGCTTCTGCAACTGCGCTCGAAAGAGCAACACGAGTTCGACGAGCACAATCGCGGTTGCCATGACCGTATTCAGCACCGCCGGCCGTTCCGGCCATACCAAAGGTAAGAAAACCCAAGCGAATCCGCCGCCGACAACCAGCCACACGACCGCGAAGATCAACCAGCGTCGCACGCCGATCCCCAACCGTCGATCGATTGCGACTTGCACGTTTTCCAAGACCGTCATACTGGCCAGCAAGCGGATATTTTGAAACGTGCGTGCGATGCCGTTTCCGGCGATCACATCAGGCGTTCGCCGCGAACGGCTCCAAATGGAATACGACCCCGCGCTTGCCAAGATCAATCCCAAAATCGCGGCGTTCCATTCAAGCCGCATTTGCGACACTCGTGCATCCGCAACATCGGCCAGCATTTGCGGTTCGGCAGCCACTTGCCATCGCCCTTCAGCGGCGGGCAAAGACTCTAGCGAAGCGCGGCCGGCAACTACGCCGTCCAGCAGGGCCGCAAGCTGTCGTGCATCGTCGCGTCGATCGGCGAAACCAAGAATCGGGCGCGACGCGTTCCAAGGGACGACCGCCCAGCGTTTGCCTTTCCACCGTTCGGTGGCCAGATGCCCCGCGAGAAAGCCGCGGAAATCAGACCAGGCATCGGCCGAGGAGAATGTCGCGGAGCGGTCTTGCATATTCCGGACAATCGTCGCCCGCCAAAGTTGATCGACGTCGACGGCCAACAGCAGAGCCGCGATGCTGGTAAGAACACCGATTGCCGCACAGAACAACACGACGCGAACTCCGAACGGCCGGCGCAAGTCGCTTCCCCCGCAACGGATCGCGCCGGTCGTCGGATCGTAAATGCCCGTGATCGCGTTGAAGAGCGTCGTCTTGCCGGCGCCGTTCGGCCCGATGACGGAAAAGATCGAGCCTTTAGGCACATCCAAGTCGACATCGCAGACGGCCGTCAAACCGCCGAACCGCATCGTCAGTTTGTGGACTTCAAGGAGCTTCATGGCATGGTTGGATTGAATTACGATGCCGGCTTCGGTTCAACAATCGGCTGTGTGTCTTGATGCAATTCGTGTTGAATGCGTCGCGATGGCAACAGTCCCTCGGGTCGGAATCGCACCATCAGGATTAGCACTACGCCGAATGTCATCAAGTTCCACTCCTTGAACGACAGCGTCCAATGGAGCGACTGCGCCCATTGGTCCAATTGTGGGACCAAAATAATTTCGTAGCCCTTCAACAGCAATACGCCGAGCAACACGCCGCGGATGCTCCCCAGCCCGCCGAGAATCAGGCAGCAAAGGACCGTGATCGAAAGATTGAAGCTGTACGTATGCGGATCGGAGGTGCTGGAGAGTTTGGTGGCGAACAGACAGCCCGCCATGCCAGCCAGCGCGGCACCGAGCGCGAAGGCGGAGAGCTTGACGCGCGTCGCGTTGATGCCAAGGCAAGTGGCGGCGAGCTCGTCTTCGCGCAAAGCGACCCAGGCGCGGCCCAACCGAGAATGCTCGAGATTCCGCAGCAGCATGACGACGCCAGCGAGAATCAGAAGCGCCAAGTAGTAGAAGAAGACATCGTTGACCGAACCCAAAGGGCGCAAACAATTGGCCAGCCAATCGGGCACCGCCGGCGGCGGAAGCGGATTGAGCGTTTGCATGCCGCCGGTGATGTCCTCCAGATTCTTCAGAGCGACTTTCACCACTTCGCCGAAACCGAGTGTCACCAGCGCCAGATAATCGCCGCGGAGCCGAATCGTCGGCGCTCCGAGGATCAATCCCCAGATGCCGGTGCCGAGCGTGGCCAAAACGAGCGCCGTGGTGAAGCTGACCTGAAACGGATAGTTCGCGATCGTGAGAATGCCGGCGATATAGGCGCCGATTCCAAAGAACGCCCCGATCCCCAAGTGCAACAGCCCAGTGTAGCCGACGACGACGTTCAAGCCCAAGGCCAGGATGGCGAAAATGAACAGGTCAGTCATCTTGCCGCCCAGTCCGCCGCCGATCGCAAGCGGCAGAAGCAGCAGCACGACGAGCGTCGCCAACTCCCAGCGCGGCCAGCGCCACCATGCGGATCGAAAAATCGCGGGTGCTGGGCTCATACTTTTTCCCGAGTGCGCTCGCCCAAAAGACCGGTGGGACGGAACACGAGGATCACGATCAGCATCCCGAAGATCACGGCATCGACCCAGTGCTCGCTGACATAGCCGCTGCCGAGCGAACGGACCAGCCCGATAACCAATCCACCCAACACGGCGCCGGGGATATTGCCGATGCCGCCGAGGACCGCGGCGGTAAAGGCATACAGCCCGTTCTGGTAGCCCATCTGAAAATTGACCGTATTGATATAGAGCGAATAGACAACGCTGGCGACGCCGCCGAGCGCCCCGCCGATGAGAAATGTCGCGCCGATGACTCGCTCGACCGGAATGCCCATCAAGCGAGCGGCGATCGGGTCTTGGGCGGTGGCTCGCATCGCACGGCCCAGCTTGGTTCGCTTGACCAACAGCGTCAGGCCGATCATCGTCGGCACGACCGTGACCGCCAGCAGCAAATCCTTATAGGTGAACTTTACCGAATCGCTCTCATTCGGCTGGGGCGCTACAGCCGTCCGATCTCCAAAGACATTCCGTTCTGAAACAAGCGTCGGAACATTTCGATCGGCCGAGCCGCCCCAAAACTGTCCGATATTGACGAAGATGAACGACACGCCGATCGCCGAGACTAGCGGGGCCAACTTCGGCGCCTTGCGCAGCGGCTTATAGACGACGCGATCAACCACCAGATTTAGCGCCGCGCAAAACAGCGGCACGACGATCAACAGCAGCCCGATTCCCGCCACCAGTTTCGCCGGTCCCGCGTTTTCGAGCTTGAGCCCGTTGATGAGCGCCAGCGTAAGAAACGAGCCGAGCATGAACAAATCGCCGTGGGCAAAATTGATCAGCCCGATGATCCCATAGACCATCGTGTATCCGAGCGCGATCAGCGCAATCAGAGCGCCGAACGTCAGCCCGTGAACGCACTGCTGCAGAAAAAACGAGAGCCAGTGGCTTGGTTCCGCGGCGGCGGCCAGCAAGAAAGGCGTCATGCGGCGCTGTCAGAGTAGATAGGAGTCTCGCCCAAAAAGTTGCATCAGTCGCCCAGGATTTTCACGAACTTGAATTTCCCGTCATGCACCACGTTTCCGCTGAGCCGGTGCAGCGTCGTATCGCCGTTGGCGTCGAACGACCAGGTGCCCAGCGCCCCATGAAAATCCTTGGTGGCCAGGCAGGCCGCGATAATTGCCGCACGATCTTTCTTGCCAGCGCGGTGAATCGAGTCCAAGGCAACTTTCGCCGCTTCGTAGCCATAAACGGCATAGACTTCCGGCAGCCTCCCGAATCGCTCCTTGTAGTGATCGACGAACTGCTTCTGCGCCTTGTGCTTTTCGACAAACTCCTTGTCGTCGGTCTCGAACGCTTCCGACGGCAGCCCGCCGAACGTGACATAACAGCGATCGTTCAGGTTCGACGCACCGGCCGATTCGATGAATTTTTCCTCCATGCAGCCGTCGGGCACCATCAGCTTCGCATCCATGCCGGCGGCCACCATGTCCTTGGCCAATTGGCCCCCTTTGGTTTCCGTGGTGCCGCCGAAATAGATCAGGTCGGGGTGCTGCGACTTGATGCGCGTCATCAACGAACCGAATTCCAGCGCATGGGCGTCGATGCTGTCGTGCCCCAGCACGGTCAGGCCGATCTCTTCGGCTCGATCATCGAACAACTTCGCCACCCCACGGCCGTAGACCTCGTGATCGTCGAGAACGAAGACTCGCTTGAGCCCCATCGACTTCGCCCAATCGGCGCCGAGCGGTCCTTGCAAATCATCCGGCGGCACAACCCGCGTGTAGTTGATTTTGCCAGTCGGGCGATAAACGCCGGGCTCGCTGGGGTCGTCGGGAGTCGGCTTGGTCAGGCCGACGGCCGTGTTGGCGGGGCTGATCATCAGCAGACCGGCCCGGTTGAGAATGGGCATCGAGATCTTGGCCGCGCCGGAGTTGTAGGGGCCGAGATAGACCATGACGTCGGGATCGTCGGCCGCCGATTTGGCGTTGCCGGCTTCCAATTCGGGTGTCCATTCGCCCGACGAGGCCGTGGCGTCGTCCATGTCTTGATATTCGATCTTGAAGGAATCGACCTGGCTTTTGACCTCATCAAGAGCCATGTGGATGCCGTTGACAATCGTGTCGGTCTGCTGCTGCGCGGCGCCCGTGCGGGGAAGACTCGATACGATCTTGATCACCTTCGGATCGCCCGAGCCATTGGCATGGTTGCAACCCGCCAACAAAGCGGCCGCTAGAGCGACGAAGCAGAACGGCAACGATCGGTAGGCTGGCATATCAGTTCCATGAGAAACGAATCGCCTGAAAAGCGGCTGCATTTTAGGGGTAGGGCCGCAGTGCCGTCAATCAGCGATGCAATCGGAAGAATCAACGACGACGAATGCCCGAGCGGATAATTGGCTTTGCCGAGGCTAACATAGCCCGCCTCGACAATTGTCGCGACAAAGTCAAGCCGAGTTGCCGGATTGCCGACGTGAATCCCACGGTCGCGAAACCGTGCCGCGGTCGGTGATTTGGAAGTGCAGCAGGATGGCCAGCAGCGTCATTACCAAGGCGGCCAAAGTCCGGTTGACGACCATGAACGCCATGCGGGCATTCGCGGCGGACGTCGGCGGACCGCAGAGGAAACCGACGACGGTGAGCACCAGCGCGAGGGCCAACATTCCCCAGAGCAAACGCCGGCTGCGAGTCCAAGCACAGAGAAACAGCGGCACCATGTAGAGAATCGCTAGATTGTAGTTGGCCGGTGAAAGGAAATCGGCGAGCGCGATCGCCGTCGTCAAGCCGGCGCCGAGCAGGATGGCCAACGTTTCGTCGGTTTCGTCTTCTTCTTGTCGCAAGGCTTCGGATAATTCGACGTCTTCGCGCAAACACTCGGTCGAAACTCGCAGCTTTAGCAGCACTTCTAACATGCAAATCGCCAGCACGACGAACGTGCGATTGACGAGCCGATAGTCGAAAGGACTCGTGCCATGGGCGGCCGAATAGATGGCCCATTTGCCGAAATACACCCCGTAAATAACCAGCACCAACGCGGCCGTGATCCAGCGCAGCTTATTTGCGTATCCGGCCCGCGCCAATAGCATCAGCGGCACGGCATAAAGAACCGAGACGAGCACTCCGCGAGAAGCCATATCGGCGATCGTGAAAATGACCATCAAGGCCAGAGCCGTCGCCATCAATGGCTTGGAATGAGCCGGCGCGATGGTGGCCGATTCGACGTGACGGAGACTCTCTGCGTCGATGACGTTGCCAGACAGGCTCATTATCCGCCCTTGGCGGTATGGTTGGAGGGACAGACCACCTTTGCTGCTTTAACACCTTAGCCTAATTAAAGTGTTGCTGGTTTTCTAGAATTTCGGCGAATTCTCCATTTGCGTGGATTATGCCGGATTTAGTGGGCAAATGAGGGCGGCGGACACGCGAGGTGCGCAAGCAAGATGCTGGCCGGTTTGGCGAGAGGGCTCTCGGCCGTCTTGGGCCTATCAGCGAGTTGAAAAAGGGGACAGGCACCTCGCCGCAACCTGAAACGTTCGACAAAACCGCAATGTCGCTCGGAGCCAGTCCCCTTTTTCAACGGTCTGCTACGGGCCGCGGTCTTCGAGCAGCCGGACTTCCCATTTGGCCAACTGCGACTGAATCTCGTCCCAACTCAAGGGAACGCGCGGAAACCCTTGTAGATCGTCCGCCGATTCGTCGTGCGGCGCCGCGGCACGGTCGACTTCCTCTTCCAGAATGACCAGCCAATCGGGCAGGTCGAGCCCGGCGCCGGTCGGCTCTTGAGCCAATTGGCTCGCCTCCGCTTCCAACGCCGTGAACGCGTGCGGTTCCAACTGCCGCCGCGATTCGGCGATAGCGGGCCGGATCAACGCCCGCAGCCGATCGATCGCCAGCGGCTGAAGGAATTGCTCCGCCAGACGGTCGGCGATCGTCGACAATCTCATGCCATATTTCTTTTGCAGTTCCGCGAGCCGATGCAATTGCTGGTCGGCAGTGGCTTGCGTTTCCTTGGCCATCGCACGGGCCCAAAGTCGGGCGGCCCCATCACGGCCTCGGCGCACCAGCACTTCGTGAACCATCATCACCGGGCGCAGGTTCCAGTGAATCCGCTCGTAGATTCCTTTGAGCCGCAAGAAATCCAAGAGCGTATAAAGCAATTCGCCGCGGTCGGACTGCGTGGTCGTGGCGTTGAAGTCGCGGTATTCGCCGTAATTCTCGACGATCGCCTCGATCACCAGCGAGAGGTGTTTCTTCGCCTGAGCACGCGGCAATCGGCCGCCCAGATCGGCAACCAAGAGCATCTCGCCATATTGTCCCGGCTCCAACTGCAATTGATCCAGCCAGGCATCGATTCCTTGGTGCAGGATCGCCCGCAGATTGGAATAGGCGAAAAACGCTTGGGTAAACAGGTCGTGACCATATCGCTCGATGAACTTGATCAGCTCCTGCCAATCTTTTTCCGTGGCAACCTTTTCCAGCACTGACAAGCGGAGCGTATGGCTATGCGAGCTCCATTGGCCTAGAAGCGATTCCGTGAGGTGTTGCAGAGCGTCGGTCAAATCGCCATCGCGGGGATTCTCGTCGATCTCATCGATGGCGTCTCCAGGCACGTCGGCATGAGGCCAAGCGCCCGACGATTCCACCACGCATTCGACGAGCGCCTTGAATCCAACTTCGAACAGCCGATCGAACTCAGTGACCGCGCCGGGGCCCAGCGGATGGTTCCGCTCCATCGCTCGCGCGGTGTGAATCAACTGGCACGTTTCGCGGATCAGCCCCAACCGCGGCAGCCGGCGGAGCAATTGGCGAAAGGTTTGTTGCAGACTGCGGACGGCCGCGATTTTGTCGGGTTCGCCGCCCCTTGCTAATCGCAAATAGAGGAGTGGATCCTGACTGACGTCGGCCAGGAAGGGAACAAAGTGAGTTCGCGTGGCCTCGATATCGCCGGCCAGCACGGCCCGCCAAAGCCGCTGCACCGCCCCGTCCGATTTGCTTCCGGTACAGGCCTTTCCTTGTGTGTCGGCGGTCGCGCCGCTTTCGGCCGTCTCACCGCTTGCGGTTTCGCGCGTCGCCCCGCATGGCGATATCCTGCCAGTTTCAGCCACACCCGGTTTCAGTTCCCCCACCGCCGCATCCAAAAACCGGCAGGCCTCGTCGACCGCGACGCTTGCTCCCACGATCCGCTCCACCAACGATTCTTTCGCATTCCAACGGCGATCGTATTCGACCAACGATTCGGGATTCGCGGTCGGCTTTGCGATCGTTTGCCGAGCCACGGCATCGGCCAAAGCACGCAGGTGCACTCCGTTTAACTCCGCCCGTTCTCGCCAGACGGCCAGACAATCGACCAGCGGCTCTCGCGGCTCGCAGCGCGGTTTCGACGAGCCGATTTGAGCAAGGGCGACTTGCTTCCAGAGTCGGGCAAGCGTCGTCAAGAATCCGAGCCGACGAACCAATCGGCTCGAGTCGGCTTCGGCCTCGGATTCGTTTCGCGGGTTGACCGACTCCATCATGCTCCCTTCGATGTCGTCGGCCGTGCTGTCCCGATAGACCATCTCGTCGTAGGCCGCGCCGTAGACACTGCGCGGTGCATCTTCGTCGTCGGTGACCGTTGCATCCTCGTCGGGCGATTCGGCCGTTCGGTCGGGCTTGGGTGGACCACGATGGGCCGATGGAGGCGATTCGAGTTCCGGCACATCCCAATAGGTGTCGGCATTGGCTTCGAGGTAGTCGAAAAACTTGCGGAGCAGGCGACGCGAGGCGGCTGAGAGATCGCTGGCGGGAGCAGGGGCGACGCGCGAAACCGCAAGCGCCGGGTCGGCTGTTGTGGCAGTAGGGGGATCACTTGCCTTCACCGTTGATTGGCGGCAGTTGTCCAGAGCCAATCGGAGCCAGCGCTCGGCCAACGAATGGAACGAATGCGAACCCTCGTCCAGTCGCACTTCCTCGGCTCGGCCAAGCCAATGCACCAGCAAAGACATCGCGGCCGCGAGATCGCGCTTTTCCAACATCGCCTCGATCACCCATTCGTAGGCTTGCGGCGAATCGAATTCGGCGACATACGGCCGCCAGAAATTCAAATCGCCGCCGGCCGCCCCGGCTCGGTGCCACGCCGACAACGCATCGGCAACCCGCCGCGCGGCCGCCAACGACTCACGCCCGGAAACCCAGCGCATGCCCGACACCGATCCGGTCGCGAATTGGTCCCACCATTCGGCAAGGTGCTGAAAATCGCGCGGCAACCGGCCGAGCACTTCGGCATCATCGCTCGCGGCAGCCTGGTGCCAAAGTCGGGCGTGCGTCTGGAACAGCCGCTCCATCATTTCCAAAAGTTCGTCGACACGCGAGTCGGGAATGCTGTTCTCGACGGCCGGGAACAAACTGAATTGGCCGCCGAAGCCCAAAATGTTCCAAGGATCGACGATCGCACCACATTCGATGCCGCGATGCAACAGATCTTCGATTTGGGCCAGATACGAAACGCCATCGGCTGGCCGGCCGCGATCCGCCGCCCGATGCGCGGCCGTCATCAAGCAGTGGATCTGACAAATCATTCGTGCCGACACGGCCGGAACGATTTGCGATTGCCGCTCGGCCGCCTCGGGGAACCCCAGCCGCGCAAACAGCAGCGCGAGATGAACGTGCTGCATTTGCAGTGCTCGGCGGCGGGCAAGCTGGCCGTTCAGATGCTGCCGGGCGGCGGCAAAAGGCTGGTGCAGGGCGGCCACTTCCGCCGTCAGCCGGGCGGCGTGCGTTCCGCTGATGCGGCCGAAAAGTTGATGATAGAAAGCGTCGCGATAGGCGGCGATCTGCGGCAGCAGAGTCGCAAGCGAGGTGGTCGAATCGTGAGCCGATGGGCTGCCGCCACTCGTGCCCGACGCCATCAAAATCGTGCCCACCAGCACCGCCGCCGCCTCGACCAGCAATTCCTCGCGCGGAATGCTGCTCGACGACTGCACTCGCTCCATGAGCGCATCCAGCGTCACCTGCTGCACCACGAAGCGGCGATAGCGGCCTTGGCCGTCGATCGAGTGTGGGTCCCATTGCCCGAAATGATAATTCGGACGTTTGTTGACGGGATGGTTGAAGTCGTAGGCCCGCGGATCGATGGCCAGCTCGTCGAGCAGTTTCGGATCGAAGCAAGCGGCTTCGAGCAACGCCGGATCGGTATCACGGAGCAATTCGAGAGCAAGAGAGATTACGTCGTGATAGATTCCGACGCCCGTGCCGGCCCCCACGATGAACCAAGGGATCGGCCGCACGCGTTCGTGGGGATAGGGCTCGATTTTCTGCGCGGTGTTGAGAACGGCCAGCGGACGGTGGCCGAGAAAGTCGTTCAGCCGCGCGAGCGCTCCGGCGACGATCCGCGGCGTCTCCTCCCACGATGGCCCTTCCGCCAACACCGCTTCAACCACGCGGCCGATGAACAGCGGACGCAGAAGTTCGCCATCGGAAAGATGAAACAGCAGATCTCGATGGTGCCTCCGGTAGGCGGGCAGCACAGCCTGAAACACAAGGCCGAGCACGGCCCGAGCTTGCTCCGCATCGGCGAACACCGGCGAGCGGCCGGCCAGTTCGGCGAGCTTCTCCTCCAACCGCTTGTGGAGCATGGCAGCCGATTCACCGGCCGGAGTGCCGGCAGCCTCGATGCGGCCGACAAGCTCGTTCAGATTGCGGAGGAACCGGCAGTCGGGCGAGCCCGACGAAAAATTCAGGTAGCCCAGCATCTCCTGCCAGACGCCCGGTTCAACCGTCGCGAGGATTTTGTCCGCCATCAACTGCGCCTCCCGGTGCCACAAGCCAGTTATGCGGAAAAACCGGGCGGTCGGCAAGGGGCGGGGGGAGCAGTTGCTAGTGGTTAGTGGCTAGTGGCTAGGGACGAAGAACGAAGAAACAGGGTGGAACTCACCCGCTTGCGCGTCCCCTAGCCACTAACCACTAACCACTAGCCACTGTTTTTTGCCGTTGGGCCGATTATCATGGAATAGTCGTCCATCTCGCTATTTCGTTTTGAGAATCCCACTTCTCCGGACTTTTTCGCCAAAGGCATCCCCATGCGCGCTTGTTGGATACTGATTTGCGGATTGGGATTAATTCTGGCTGGCGCCGAAGCGCGGGCTCAGAGCGTCGCGGAACTGCTTGTTTCACAATCGGCGGTCGAGCGGCATGGTTTGACCCGGGCCTGGTTTGCCCAGTTGCCGTTGGCCGGGGTGCGGACCAAGATTGTCGCGGTCGTGCCGGACGACGATCTGTTGTTGATTTCGACGACGGCCGGCGAGGTTCATGCCCTGGATGCCGAGACGGGCCGACTGGTTTGGTCGGCCCAGGTTGGCGATCCTCGCCAGCCGACGCTCCGGCCGGCGGGAAATGGCCAGCCGACGTTTCGCAAGGCCCATTGGAAGCCGGAAGGAATGGCGAAGCCGGCCGCGGTTGCGCCAGCGAATGCGGCGGCAACCGATGCCGCGACGGCCACACCAGCGGCTGGAGCCGAGGCAGGAACCGCGGCGGTTCCTGTCGACACGAAGGTGCCAACGGTAGATGCGAGCGCGCCAATGCCCAATAACCTGGTCGTGGCAGTCGTCAATGGGACCACCTTGTATCTGCTCGACCGCGCCGACGGCCGACCCCATATCGACGGAAAAAGCAAGCAAGTCTGGCAGGTGGAGCTGCGCAACCTGCCGAAGAACGGACCGATGATCACCGACGAGAATGTCTATGTGCCGACCGCCAACGGACACATCGAAACCTACGCGATCAACGACCTCAAGGCGGGAGTTACCTATGTAACTAGCTCGGGTCGCAATGAATTGCCGCCCGTCGTATCGGGTCAGCGCGTGGCCTGGATCTCCGACAAAGGGACGGTTCACATCACGCTTCCCGACGGCGTCACTCCGAAATTCGAGGTTGATCTGGGCGGACCGGCCACGGCACAGGTGGCGGTTCATGCTCCGTTTGTGTTTGCCGCCAACTCCGACGGCTATTTGTTCTGCATCCGCGAAACCGAGGGGGCTGTGTTGTGGAGCTTCGCCACGGGTTCGCCAATTCGTCATGCCCCGGTGGCGGTGCGAGATGTCGTTTACGTCTTGCCGGAAGATGCGGGAGTGTATTGCATTTCCGCGGCCGACGGACACGAGGAGTGGGTCAATGCCAATCCGCGGCAGCTTCTGGCGGCCAGCCCCACGAAGGTCTACACCGTGGATCGTTGGAACCGAATGTTGGTGCTCGACGGCAAAGCCGGCGGCACGCTCGATACGATTCCGTTGCCGACGGATGTCCGACCCCTGACGAATCCGCAGACCGATCGGATATTGCTTTCCAGCGACACGGGCATGTTGCAATGCTTGCATGAAACCGTGATGAGCGAGCCGGCCTATTACACGACTCCGAAGATCGCCCTGCCGCCGAAGCCGGTGCCGCCGCCCACCGTGGCAAAGCCCAAGGCGGAAACCGACGACGCCGATAAACCGAAGCCCGAGCCGGTGAAGCCGAAGAAGAAGCCGGACGCCGACACGCCCCCGGTCGTAAAGCCGGTCAAACCGGCGGCGAAGAAGCCGGCGAACTAGTGTAATGTCTGCGAAATAGCGTTCCGTATTTGGCACACTTCGCCGGCATATTTTCTAACAACCGAGTCACAGAGAACGCCGAGAAGACAAAACCGAGTTGAAGGGCCCTGCGTTTCATCGCTGCATCTCGTCGGTTCGGATGCCTCCGCTGTTCTCGGTGTTCTCTGTGACTCTGTGGTTAGCCCTCGCAAGCCCGGCTACACTTCCGGCGTCAGGCTCGCAGGAGAATCTCGCCTTTGCCGAGGTTGATCTGGTCGCCGTGGAAAATGTCGTACGCCGACTCGATCCACGTCTCGGCTCCGGGGAAGCCGCCGCGGTGCAAATGGACTAGCAAAAGCCGCATGAATTGCGGATTCCAACGGTTCGCTCCGACAAATGTCGGCAAAAGTGATTGTGGTGCAGGCGTCTCGCCTGCCTGAGCCATTAGCGCAATCGTGCCACGGCGCATTCCGGCCCCAACGCGTCGTCCGCACCGCCCTCCCACTAGGATCGTTCCGGCGATCATCCGCGCGCCGACGCCGTCGCCGGCTGAACCACCAACGGCTACCAATCCCCGACGCATCGCATTGCCAAGGTGGGCTCCAGCGTCGCCATCGATCAGCAGTTCGCCGCCGGTCATCCCGCGCGGGCTGCCAGGGTAGGCCGCGGCCGCATGATCGGCGGCGTTGCCGCGGACCCGAATCTGTCCGCTGTGCATCTCGGTGCCGAGCCAGTCGCCGGCGTTGCCCGAGACCTCGATTCGTCCGCCGCGCATTTCGGCTCCAAGATGCCGGCCGGCGTTGCCTTCGACGCGAATCGAGCCTTCGGTCATCCGGGCCCCGATTCCATGAACGCTCGCTAAATCGCCCGCCAGATGGATCTCGCCATCCGCCGGACCGCCGGACACGGAAAACAACTCGGCCAGAGGCAACTGCCGGTTGCCGCAGAAGATTTTGGTACGCTCGATCTCCGCGAGAGATTGCCTGCGGGTCTGTTCGGGGCCGACCCTCGTGAAATCAATCGGCAGGCGAGAATCGGCCGTAAAATGCAGGCACAATGGCATAAAGACGTTTGACCGAGAAGGCTTTTTTGGCTCCCGCGCGAGCCCTGTTGAATCGATCATACCGAGCGAGCACGGCGGCGTACACAAAAAGTAAATCTTGTTGAGAACCGCGAGGCGAGGATCCGCGTAGGAGCGGTGCGGAAAGACCACGATCTTTCGCAATCGACATTTTGGACCGACCCATTCGGCCTTCCCGGCGGTTAAAGATAGAGTGGCCGGATTGGGGCGCGCAATTTCCAAGTTCGAACCGAGCTTTTTGCACGGTTTCTGAATCGATTTTGAATCGAATCAGTACCGAACCGGTGTTCGCCTCAAGTTCACTCAGGAATCGTTCGATAGTTTTGCGAAAACCACTTGTAGTTTTTTTCAAGCAATGGTATACAGCGCGCTAGGTGATAGCGTCGACCTCGACAACTTGGCAGTCGAGGCCAAGATTCCATGATGGAGGAGGCGTTGGCCTCTGAAAATGAACGAGCAAAACGTCGGTTCAGCCGTAGTGTCGGATTCCGCCGTCGCAGTGTCGGACGCGATTGCCGGCCGAACCGAAGACCCTCCGGGTACGGAATTCTCCCCTGACGCCGGAAGCGATGGCGAACCTCCGAGTTCGCAGGCTCCACGATTGAGCCCTCCCGCCTCGGAACCCAAAATCCCGCGAAAAACTCGGCCGGAAACTCTTCGAGAAACTGCGCTGGAATCTCTTCCGGCGACGACTCACGGCCGCCGGCACCCCCACTGGAAAGACGTTCCCGACCATCTCTGGGAAGACTGGCGCTGGCAGCGGCAACATGCCGTTCGCTCGGCAACCCAATTGGCCGAGCTTATCAGCCTGCCCCCGGAAGAAATCAAAGCGCTCGAGGCGCTCGAATCGAAGTATCGGACGGCCATTCCGCCCTACTACTTCTCGCTGATCGATGTCGATAATCCCGACGATCCGATCCGCATCCAGTCGGTTCCCACATCGAAGGAAGACTCCAACATTTCTGGCGTCGAATTCGACGATCCGTTGGAAGAAGACAAGGATTCGCCGGTTCCCGGGGTGACGCATCGCTATCCCGACCGTGCCCTGCTGATCACCACTCCGGTCTGCAGCATGTATTGCCGGTTTTGCACCCGCAAACGGGTGACGATGGACCGCGACGGCTGGGATGCTCCCAGCCACAATGAAATGCGGATGATCGAATATGTCCGCAATACGGAGGCCATCCGGGACGTGATCGTCTCGGGCGGCGATCCGCTGACGCTGCCGGTCGCCAAGCTGCGGTGGTTCGTCACCGAATTGGCCGCGATCGACCATGTCGACGTGATCCGCATCGGCACCCGAGTGCCGGTGACGCTGCCGCAACGGCTTTTCGACAACGAGCTGGTCGATCTGCTGGCTTCGGCCGGCAAGATTTGGATCCAGACGCATTTCAACCATCCGGTCGAAATCACGCCGGAAACCGCCCGCGCTTGCCGGAACCTGGTGAATGCCGGGATGCCGGTGAACAACCATTCGGTGCTGATGAAGGGCGTGAACGACTCCGTGCCCGTCATGCGGGAATTGATCCGCGGGCTACTGCGGATCAAGGTTCGCCCCTATTATCTGTTCCATTGCGATCCGGTCACCGGGGCGGGCCATTTCCGCACCTCGATCTGGAAAGGAATGGAGATCATCGAAGGCCTGCGAGGGCATGTGTCGGGATTGGGTATTCCGACGTATGTGGTCGACGGATTGTACGGTGCGGGCAAGATTCCGGTCATGCCAAACTACATGCTTTCCGCTTCCGACGATGCCGTCGTGCTGCGGAATTACGAAGGGATGATTTTCCGCTACGCTCCGGAAGATAAGCAGGCGCCGGCCAAGCCGATCGTTTCTGACGGCGTCAGCGGCGTGCTGAGTGGCGAAGCCAAGCCGCTCATGCCGGAAACCAGCCCACGAATGGCGCGCCGCCGCAAGTTTGCCGCCGAGAAAGTCGCCGAGACAGTCGCTGCCCCGACGCCTCTGGTCGAGGCCATTGGACCGTTGATTTCGGTCAATGGCTCGAACGGCAACGGCAAGAATGGCAACGGTCATTCGAACGGCAAGGCGAATGGCGCGGCCGCCAATGGCCAAACAGTTCCCAAGAGCAACGGCAAGACCAATGGGAAGTCCAACGGTCACGCCGCGGCGATGGCAATCGGGAATGCCGCCGAACAGAACGGTCAGAATGGTTCGCCCGCTGATGGCCAGGTCAACCAAATAGCCAATGGACATTCCGGAAACGGCCATGCTGCGAACGGCAAGCGGTCGGCCAAGCCGCAAGTTCACCTGGATGTGCCGGCGCTGAAGGAAAACTTGCTGCGTCGTCCAGCCAGGTCACCGGCCGGAACCGGTAACGGGCGAAAAACGCTCAGCCGGTCAACGAAAAAAGAATAGCGAAAAAAAGAATAACAAGTGAAAATCGGCCTTACCTACAACCTTCGCTCGTCCGGGTCTAATTCGCACGGAGCTGGTTCGCAAGGCGCCAACTGGCCCGACGACGCCGAAGAAGAATTCGATTCCCCCGAGACGATTCAAACCCTCGGCCGTGTGTTGGAATCCTTCGGCCACGAAGTCGAACTCTTGGGCGACGGCATGGCACTGCTGCGGCGACTTGTCGAAGGGAGCCGGCCCGATCTGGTGTTCAACTTCGCCGAGGGAACCGGCAGCGGGCGATCGCGCGAGGCCCGGGTGCCGGCGGTGCTCGAAATGCTCGACATTCCCTACACCGGCTCCGATCCGCTCACTCTTTCCGTCACGCTCGACAAGCCGTGCGCCAAGCAATTGGTCCGGGGCGCGGGCCTGGCAACTC
>Ga0182024_10011002_pt1 | contig 18295 bp, 15 predicted proteins | sample P32metaG_FD_120480 | JGI IMG/M metagenome (GOLD analysis project Ga0182024, IMG submission 120480) | Permafrost microbial communities from Stordalen Mire, Sweden - P3-2 metaG (Illumina Assembly) | ecosystem: Environmental > Terrestrial > Soil > Wetlands > Permafrost | place: Sweden: Stordalen... | reverse complement strand
GTCGACGTCATGGTCATCGACAAGGTGGAAAAGCCTTCTGAGAATTAGTAGCCACCTCCGCGGCGGGATGCGCGAGCCGTTCCGAGCCGGGATTACTTCTTCTCTTTGGGGTGAGCGCGCTCGAAACGCGACGTCTCAATGTAGTCTCGCATCTGAATGTTCCCCTCGTGGCAGGAGTACTCGAACGCCTGGTACTTGTTGTCGAGGAACATCGGATACGCCACGGTGTAGGAGCCCGTCGCCAGCACAGTGGGGTCCGTGATGGTCATCTTGAACTCGACGGTGTCATTGGCGACGCGCGTAAACCGTTCCGTGATCTTCATGTTCGGCGTTTCTGGCTGGAGCGGGCCGGGAGAGCCGGGGACGCCCGCGCTGGTCTCGCCCACCAAGCCGTTGAAATTGGTTGTCTCCACCACCAGCGTATTGCCTTCCCAGTGTCCGCGCGATTCACCCATCCACTCTTTTATGTTCGAAGCCAGCGGCGGCATTCCGTTGGTCGGCCCGCTGTTTGTGGGGATGACCCGCGCCTCATGGGCCATTTCAAGCAGGATCACCACGTAACCGGGCGACTGCATGATGCGGATGCCGTTGTTGTAGTTGCGGTCTTCCATTGAAACCGGCATGCCACGCGTGATGCAGTGGTCCCACGCCGCGAAATCGTCGACGCTGTCGAAGACCGTCTGCCCCGGACGGTAGCTGCTCTTCATCTCGTCCTGAAGCTTCTTTCCGTAATCGGTGAGTGCGGGGAATTGACCGTCTGGCGGATCGACGATCAACGACAACTGCCGCATGAGTTTATCCGGGTAATCGCGATCGGGGATGGGGCCGGTACCCCGAGCCCGCGCTGTTAACGCGGCGAATTCCTGGTCGGTTCTATAAAGGCGATCACCGTATTGACGCGGCCTGACCAGGGGCACCGCGATCAGATGGTTGATGGGCCAGATGCCTTGCAGGTCGGGTTCGCCCCAGGGTGTCTTGGGCACCTTGTAGTTAGGGTCGATCGTGACGTCGTAAGCGAAGAGCTGCCGCTCCTTGGCCGTTCCGGGCGCCGCCGGCTGGACAGGACCTCGGCCCCCCCTCCCGCCTTGCGCAAAGGTTACCGCAATGCCGATTCCACCGAGCGCCAGAATCCGTTTGATCATCTGAAGACTCCTCTTACCTGTACGTCCGAGATTATATTACCTTCTCAGGGCTGTGCATGCAAACTGACGTCCTCGATTATCCACACAAGGGTCCAGTTTGCATGCATTTTCGTGGACAATCTGATATGCTTGCCTACGAAAGCGGTTAGCAAGCGAACAGGGAGCAGCGCAAAGCACGGGGCGGCGTCCTTAGAAGGATCAAGAAAGCCGCCGGCGCGTTCCGTTTTGCGCAGGTGACAGGAGAGATAGATGCGGAATCGATTCCTCGGCACGATCTTGACGGCGGCTCTGATGCCGTTCGCCGCTGCCCAGGAAGTGAAACGCCCCGAAACCATCGGCGGCCATCCCAACTTTAACGGCATCTGGCAGGCGATGAACACCGCCTACTGGAACCTGGAAGCGCATCCCGCCCAGGCTCTCGACGACTTCTGGGGCCTGGGTGCGATCGCGGCGATTCCGGCTGGGAAAAGCGTCATTACCGGCGATGGAAAGATCCCCTACCTGCCCGCGGCGCTTGAACAGCGCAACAAGAATCGCTCGCTTTGGCCCGCGGCCGACCCCGAGGCCAAGTGCTTCATACTGGGTGTTCCGCGCGTTACCTATCACAACATGCCGTTCCAGATTTTCCAGGGTACCGGAGACGTGTTGATGGTTTACCCGTTTGCCGCCACGAATCGGGTGATCTTCATGAATGACAAATCCGAACCGGCGGCGGATACCTGGATGGGCAAATCCATGGGAGCCTGGGAAGGGAACGTGCTGGTCGTCACGACCATCGGTATGAACGGGAAGACTTGGCTGGATCGTGCTGGCAACTTCGCCAGCGCCGACCTGAAGGTAACCGAGCGTTTCACTCTTCTCGATTCCGACCACATCCGCTATCAAGCCACGCTCGAAGACCCCAAGACGTACTCGCGGCCCTGGACCATCGAGATGCCGCTGTATCGCCTGATCGACCAGAACGTGGAATTGCTCGAACACAAATGCGTGCCGTTTGCGGATAAGCTTCTTTACAGCGATCTTATGCACCTGGAGCCGCAGCAGAAGAATGCTCCGGATCCGAAAAAAGCTAGGGAGTAAATACTCATGACCAAATCGATGACGATCTGGGGAACCGCCGGTTTGTTGATCGCGGCGGCTTTCCCCGTTACCGCCCACCATTCCTTCTCAGCCGAGTTTGACGTGGACAAGCCGGTCAAACTCGAAGGCACGGTCGTGAAGATGGACTGGGTTAATCCGCATACTTGGCTGTATATCGACGTCAAGAAGCCGGACGGTACGGTCGAGCATTGGCAGGTGGAAGGCGGAGCGCCGGGCGTCCTGCTGAGGGCCGGCTGGACCAAGAACACGCTTGCCGAAGGAACCAGGGTCATCGTCAACGGACACCAGGCCAAGGACGGCGCGTTCCGCGCGAACTCCAGTAACATCGAGTTCCCCGACGGCCGCAAGCTGGATACGGGCAGCAGCTTTAAAGATAAAGACAAATAGCCGGCCGGTCCGTAACCTTAATATATGCGCGGCTTCATTTTGAAATCGTCGAAGGGATAAGCCGCGAGGAGCTCATGAGGATTATGCGTAAACTCTTGTTGCCGGCCGTCGCCCTGGCCTTCTTGCCGCTTCCGGCGTTTTCCCAGGGTGCGCCCGCGGGGTGGAACGATCCGTTCCCGCCTCATCGCATCATGGACAACATGTACTACGTGGGAACCAAGGAGCTGGCTTCGTTCCTGTTCGTCACACCCGCTGGCAACATCCTGATGAACAGCGACTATGAGTCGTCAGTGCCGGTGATACAAGCGAGCGTGGAAAAACTGGGGTTCAAGTTTAGCGACATCAAGATCCTGATCGCCGGTCACGCACACCCCGACCACGTGGGCGGAGACAACCTGGTCAAGGAGTTGACTGGCGCCCAGGTCGTCGTAGGGCGCGTGGACGCCCCCAAGACGAAGGACTTTCACCCGGCAGGGAAGGAGCACCCGATCGACCGGCTGGTCGACGATGGCGAGACGGTCACGCTCGGCGGAACAACGCTAACGGCGCACCTGATGCCCGGGCACACGAGGGGATGCCTCGCCTGGACCACGGATCTTAAGGAAGACGGCAAAACGTACCACGCGTTTATCGAGTGCAGCTTGAACGGCCAGTTCCTCCAGTCTCTCGATAACTACCCGGGAATGATCGACGACTTCAGGGCTACTTACAAGAAGGCCCGCACGTTCCCGGTGGACCTGTGGGTCAGCTCTCACGCGTCGTTCTATGGCATGGCCGCGAAATACGAAAAGCTTAAGACGCGGGGCCCGGGAGATCCGAATCCGTTCGTCGACCCCGAGGGCTACAAGGCTCACGTCGACCAATACGAGAAGAGCTTCGAGGCCGCGCTGGCCCAACGGCAAGCCCAGGCCGCAGGCAAAGGCAAGTAGGAATCAGGAGACTGAGATGGAAATAAATCGTACCCGTCCGGCGTGCCCCGCGTTACTGATGGCGGGTGCGCTCCTAAGCGTTCCGGCGTTCGCCCAGGTCGATCTGTCCGGCAGTTGGCAACCCGTGCCCGCCGAGGATTCGTTGGGGAACCCCGACCTGGTGGACTATACGGGGATTCCCATCAACGACGCGGCCCGCCAGTGGGCGCTAAGCTGGGACCCCGACCGCCTGGGGCTGCAAGAGCACCAGTGTCAGGTGCACACCGCCGCCTACATCTATGGGGGCCCCCATCGCCTTCGGATCTGGGAAGAGAGAGATCCTCAAACGCAGAATCTCGTCGCCCTCCACAACTACATCAGCACGTATGAGCAGTACCGGACCATCTGGATGGACGGCCGGCCGCATCCGCCCGACTACGCCGCGCACACCTGGATGGGTTTCTCCACCGGCAAATGGGAGGGCGACACCCTCACCGTCTACACCACCCACATCAAACAGGGCTGGGACCGGCGCAATGGCGTTCCTTCAAGCGACAGCATCACGCTCACCGAGCACTTCATCCGTCACGGCAGCCTTCTCACGCACGTCAGCGTCGTCTCCGACCCGATTTATCTGTCCGAGCCGCTGGTCAAGACCGTGAGTTACAATCTCTCCGCGAACTCCGATGGAAACTGGCTGTGGCCCTGCGAGTATGTGGATGAGTTGCCGGGATCGCGGCAGGGCACGGTTCCCAGCTACATGCCGGGGGAGAATCCTTTCCTAACGGAATTCGCCGCCAAGTACCAGATCCCGGTAGAGGCGGCCCTCGGCGGACCGGAGACCATGTATCCGGAATTTCGAGACAAGATCAAGAATCTGAAACCGCCACCGAAAACCGTTCAGACCCGAGGCACCCGATGATGGTAGTCGGAATGGCTCTCGATCCCAATCCCCGCGATTCAACACTGGTCGAATAGCGTCACGGTCTCCGAGGAATCCTTCCAGCGACGGAACTCGTCATGGGTTCCATTCTCGTGGCCGCGTCAGCTCGAGATTCCTACCCCACTAGCTTCCCATCTCCACTCGACCTTCATTGGAATTGATATTGACTGTCACTGTGCCTATAAGGGTTGACATCCGATCATGTTAGGGATAGACTCATGCCACCGTTGCTGGAGTGGGCCACACGCTTTCTCTGTGAGTGAGTTGCCTTCACACCGGGTATTCGGTTTCACTTCCAAAAGGGGAAGGTCATGAGATTCAGGGTTGCAACGTTTGCATTCGCTTTATGCCTCGCGGCCGTGACGGCGTTTGGCCAGGTCGGCAACGGAATCATCACAGGTGTTGTTACGGATCAGGCCGGGGCGGTTGTGGCCGGTGTGTCCGTGCAAGCCAAAAACCAGGACACCGGAGTGGTTTACTCCGCTGGCACCAGCAACGCCGGGAACTATACGATCGCGGACTTGCCGGTGGGCAGGTACGCCTTGACGGTGACGGTTAAGGGGTTCAAGACCTACACGCACACGAACCTCGAGGTCGCGGCCGCGCAAACCCTGAAGGAAGACATCCCTCTTCAAGTCGGCAACACAACTGAGTCGGTGACCGTTACCGCCGAATCGACTTTGCTCAAGACCGAAACCGCGGATTTGGCGACCAACGTCACCCTTACCCAAATCGACGAGCTTCCCATCATGGGCATCGGAAGCGTCAACGCCGGCAGCTCCGGCTACCGCAATTGGGATAACATTTTCTACACCATTCCGGGCACGAGCCTTTACAACGTCACGGGCGCCTCCGGACTGACTGTAAACGGCCTGGGCCAACAGGTGGTTCTGGTCGAAGGCCAGGAGGCGCAGGAACGCTTCGCCAGCTCCGGCGTCGCCGATGTAATTTTTCAGGTAGGCCAGATGGGCGTGGACTCGATTCAGGAAATGGCGGTCCTGTCCAGCAACTACGCCCCCGAATTCGGGACGGCGAGCTCGGTGGTGATCAACACGACCATGAAGTCCGGCACCAACAAATATCACGGCAGCGGCTACGACTACTTCGTCAACGAAGACTTGAACGCCGGCGATCCTTTCACTACCACCGGCTGCATCCATGGAATCACGGCCGCCACCGCCGCCGCTGAGGCCTGCGACGCATCCGGCGGGAGCGGAGGAAAGTTCCGGCCGAGAAACCGCCGCAACGATTTTGGCGGCACCCTGGGTGGGCCGGTGTACATCCCCAAGATCTACAACGGCCATAACAAGACGTTCTGGTTCTTCAGCTATGAGGAGTTCCTGGAGGGCACATTTTACCCGTTCGCTGACACGGCGCCCGTGCCGGCGTATCTTGCCGGCAATTTCTCCGCGATCTCTCCGAACGGCGGCCCCGGAGGGTGCAGCCTTTGCTCCGCCTACGGGATTCAGCAGACCGCGCTAGGAACGCCGAAGGTTCAACTGGACGCGTTGGGGAACCAAATGTTCGCGAATGAAATCTACGATCCGCTCACGCGTGGCGTAGTTGCCAGCACCGGATTGGGGTACGCCACGCCGTTTATGAACAACATGATTCCCCCCGCCCGCTTCGATCCGCTCTATGTGAAAACCCAAGCCTTGATCACTTCACTGGGAGTCACGGCGCAGAATGCCGATCTCACCGGCAATTACAACGGGAACATCTCGGGCAACCGGTACTCGGTGATTCCGTCGATCAAGATGGATCACAATCTCGATGCCAAGGACAAGTTGTCCTTCCTGTATACGGAGAACAGAACCGTGAGCTTTATTTCCTCTATGGGCGCCGCGGACGGCCTGCCACTCCAGATCGGCACGTATATCCGAACAGAACTTCCCACCTACACGGAACGGCTGCTCTACGACCGCACCATTACGCCGACCCTCCTGCTGCACCTGGGCGGGGGGTACATCCACACGGTTTTAGACAATATCCCTGTATACCAGGGCTTCAACGAAACGCAGTTGGGGCTTACCGGGTTTTTGCACTCAGGCCCGTTCCCCGCCTTCAACGGGATGAATAGCGCGCTCTACGGAGGTGTGGGAGGTCCGGCGGGGGCGGGCATCGGGACGGCCGGCGGCACCATCGAGCCCGACGAAAAGCCCACCTATTCCGCCAACTTGACGTGGATTCACGGCAAGCACACCTACAAACTCGGCGGCACTTTGGTGGAGGAAGCATTCGTCCCCTTGGTCCCTGCCACAGTCTCGCTGACGACCGGCACCGCCCCGACCTCTGAACCCTTCACCCCGACGCAGAGTTTCAACGGCTTCAGCAGCGGCTTCGGCTACGCCAGTTGGATGCTGGGCGACTATACCGCCACTGCGCAGACCCCGCAGACCGATCCCCGCAATTCGAGTACGGATTGGGCGCTGTTCGCTCAAGACTCCTGGAAGGCGACCCGCAAGCTCACCGTGGATTACGGCCTGCGCTGGGATTTGTTCGGCGCCCAGACAGAGCAATACGGGCGCTTGGGACAGTTCTCCGAAACCTTGCCGAACGCCAATGCCGGCGGCCACCCCGGGGCGACAATCTATGCCAGCAACTGCGGTTGCCCCTTCTACCAACCGGTCTACCCCTTCGCGCTCGGGCCGCGGCTCGGCGTCGCCTATCAGATTAACCCCAAGACGGTGTTTCGAGGGGGATGGGGAGTTACCTACGCGCTCACTCAGTACGCAGCCGGTGCTAATGTATCCACCAATGGCTCCTATGTTGTGCCCGTTGGCATCAACCAATTCGTAAACGAAACGACGCCAGGTTTCATCCCGCAACCGGTCTGGCCCGTTACGGATCCGAACCGCTATCCGAACATCGGCACCACATCGCCGTCGCCAATGTGGCCCGACCAGCATGAAAACCGGCCGCCGCGCATCAACCAATGGAGCGCCGGCTTCCAGCGGGAGATTACCAGGAGCTTTGTGATGGAAGCGGAGTATGTGGCGAACCGCGCCGCCTGGCTGAGCGCTGGCTCCCTGGGCGGGGGCACGCTGACCCACGTCTCCCCGGCGACATACGCACAATATGGCTTGTACCCTTACCCGGGAACTGGTCCGGCGGGGTACAACTTTGCGCCGGCCGGCGTTAGCTGTGTGGCGGGAAACGACTGCGCCCGCGCCATCCTCGGCCAAGCGCTCAACAGCACGGCGGTAATCCAGACGCTGGCCGCGGCGGGGGTCGCCAACGACGGCCTTCCCTATAGCGGCTTTCCCCTCAGCAGCACGCTGTCGACCATTATCGGGAAGCCCTTTCCGCAGTTCAGCACGATTGCCCTCGCGGATAGCCCGACCGGCAACTCCAAATACGATTCCTTACAAATAAAAGCGACCAAGCGTGTCTCGCACAATCTCCAGGCCAGCGGCTTTTTCACCTGGGCCCAAGGCTTCAGCCGGGCAGTCCGGCAGGACTACTTCAACCCCGCCAGCAACCAGAACGCGCTGATGGCGATCCCGCCGCGGACCCTGAACTTCAGCTTTATCTACACGACGCCCAAGGCGCAATACTTCGCCAACCATGCGAAGTTCGTCAACACGATCATCAAGGATTGGCAGGTCAGCGGCTTCGGGAATTACCAAAGCGCCGCCTTCCTGGCAATTCCAGCTACCCCCAACACGGAGTTTCTGCCCACCCAGGACATCCACAATAAGGGCGTGCCCTTGTATCTGAACCCCCAAACCGGACAGCCGACCAACAACAGTCCTCTCAACGGCAACTTTAATCCGTGGACCGATCTTTTGCTGAATCCAGCCGCTTGGACGGCATGTCCTGTAAACACCAATTGCGGCGACTCTGGTAACGACTTCCTGAAGGGTTTCCGTGGCCGGCGGCATCCGTCGGAGAACGCCAACATCGGCCGCAACTTCCGGATCAAGGAGAGAATGAATTTTCAGATCCGCGGCGAATTCATCAACATCTTTAACCGGGACCTCGAAATCGGCAGCCCGAGCACGTTGGCCCCGCAGAACCCGGTGACGCGGAATTCGCTGGGGATCCTAACCAGCGGGTTCGGAGTTAATGCCGCATACCTCCTGCCAGGCACTGCGGGAGCGACTGGCCGCACCGGGACGTTGATCGCCCGGTTCTCGTTCTAAGCTCTCAAGCAACTTCAAGAATCAGCCTCGCCGCCTTCGTGCCGCGGGGCTGATCGTCTGTGCCGCGCACACCCGATGATGGTAGGAGCACGTCACTTGGTCCCGGATTGGGCGTGTCTACAATTCAATCAGGTTTCCGCCGCGCACCGATTTCAAAAGTTCGCGGTCTTCTAGCGCGGAGTCGAGATTGCGGCGCGCCAGGCGGGCGTGCTCGCGGGCCAGCGTCTCGGCGCGCATGCCCTCGCGGTTCGCGATTGCATCCAGGATGCCGCGGTGATGCTCCAGGGCGATCAGGAATAACTGCCGGGAATCCGCGAGGAAGTGCTGCTTGAACAGAAAGGCGCTCGGTGAGGCAAAAGGAAGGGAACACGCCTGGTTGATCGCCCGGCGCAGGATGCGGCTGTGAGACAAATCCACCAGCGAGGCGTGGAAGCGCGCATTTAAATCGATATAGCTGGTGAAGGCGTCGAGAGTCAGTTTGCCCCTTTGAAACAGCGCCTCCATCCCCTCGATGGATTGGCGCGAGGGAAGCAGGTCGCGAGGGTCGCGAAGGCGCTCCGAAGCCAGCCGCGCGGCGGTCCCTTCCAGCATGCCGCGCAAATCGATGGCGTCATAGATGTCGATGGTGGAGAACTGCTGAACGACGAAACCGCGTGTGGGGCGTATTCCCAACAGGCCTTCATGTGCGAGGCGCTCCAGAACCAGCCGCAGAGGGATTCGGGAGACGCGGAGTTTCGCCGCCAGAGGGATTTCCTTGATGCGTTCGCCCGGCTGGAAGTGTCCGTCAATAATCATTTCCCGGAGCAGCAACGTTGCTCGCGCGGTTTGGGACGCAGCGCGGTTTTGGTTCGGGGCTTCTCTCATTTTCCTCATCCCGGGATGGCCAAGCAATAAATGGCCAACCAGCAATTGTACATCCACCAGCAGGGCGCGTAAAGACATTTTTGCATGCAGACTATCCCGTCTCGACCGAAGGGCGAAATGCTCCAAGATAGGTCTCTGGCGCTTGCACAAAGTGTTTGACTCGCTCTCGCGGCGGATCTATACTAGCGAACGGTCTTAAAGTTTTGCATGCATTGTGCGGCACTCTAAGGCCCGGTGGGCTGTGACAAATATCGATCTCAAGCTGCTCTCGGTCATCGGCGAATTACATCGAACCCGCAGCGTCTCCCAGGCGGCCGAGCATTTGGAAGTGAGTCAATCCACGGTCAGCATGAGCCTGGCGAAGCTGCGCAAGCACTTCAACGATCCTCTCTTTGTGCGCACCTCCGCGGGCATGGAGCCTACGCCGCACGCCTCGGAGTTGATCTACCTGCTAGAGAAGGCTGAAACCCTGCTGCAAAGCGCCCTGGAACACCACGTAGTATTCGACCCGCAGGCGTCGGACCGGATTTTTCGATTGCATTCAACCGACATCGCGCAAGTGACTTTGCTGCCGAAGCTGATGTGCCGGCTGAAAGCCATTGCCCCCTCCCTCGCCATTCATTTGGGCAGGATTTCCGTGGACACCTCCAAGCTGCTTGAGTCGGGCGAACTGGACTTGGCGGTTGGGTTCATCCTGCCGATGGGCGCCGGGTTCTGCCAGCAGAGGCTCTTCAAGGAGCGGTTCGTTTGCGCGGTGCGGCGGGATCATCCCCGCATCGAGGAGGCGATTACCGTGAAGCAATTCGAATCGGAAACGCATCTGGCGGTTGCCACCACGGGCACCGGTCACGGAATCGTCGAAAAAACGGTGGAGGCGAAGAAGATTCGCCGGAAAGTCGGGCTTACGATCCCCAGTTTTCTCGGGATCGCCTCCATCCTGACCAGCACCGACTATGTGGTCACGCTTCCGGAGCAGCTCGGACGGCATTTGGCGGCGGCTGGGTTTATCAGTGTTCTGCCTCTTCCCTTCGAACTCCCGCCCTACTACATCATGCAGCACTGGCACGAAAGATACAGTCAGGATCCTGCCAACCGGTGGCTGAGAACCGTGATGGCCGATTTGTTTTTGAGCTCGCCGGTATGACCGCTCTAATCGGAGGCCCACGCCTGTTATCCCTTCTATGAGGAGTCTTTATGAATAAGATCCAAGTTAGTTCCATCGCGGCAACAATGTCCGCCTCGGTCCTTTGGGCATTCCTTCCGCTTATCGCACAGCAGCCGGCCGCGACCACGCTGGCTCCCGACGCGCCGAAAGGCGGGGGATTCGGAAAGGGAGGGGGCAAGGCCGCCGCAAAGGATACCGCGCCCAAGGGCCCCACGCCGCGGATGCCCGACGGAAAAGTCGATTTTTCCGGAAACTGGGCACCCAACGCAATTCGTGAGAACGTCGATCTAGCTAGTGTCCTATGCGGAACACAGGTCGCGCCCTGCGGCGATCCGCCGATGCTTCCGTGGGCCGATAAACTGTACCGGGAACGCAAGGGGAGTCTCTCGAAGGACGATCCCGAAGGATACTGTTTGCCTCCCGGCGTGCCGCGCATGAGCACCACGCCTTATCCCTGGACTATGATCCAGACCGATAAGCTGCTGGTGATCGTCTACGAAGGCGGAGCGCACATCTGGCGCAAGATCTTCCTGGATGGCCGTCCCCACAATCCTCAGGTAGTGGAGACTTGGCTTGGCGACTCGCTCGGCCACTGGCAGGACAACGACACGCTGATTGTCGAGACCGTCGGCCAGACCGACAAAACCTGGCTCGACGAGTCCGGTCTCCCTCACACCAAGGACATGGTCGTCACCGAGCAGTTCAAGCGCATCGACGAAGGCCACATGGAGATCGTACATACCATCAACGATCCGGGCGCTTACTCGAAGCCCTGGACCTTCACCACTCACCCCACCCAGCTCAAGGGCGAGTTGATCGAGTATATCTGCCAGGAAAACAACCGGGACGTCCAGCACCTGGTTGGAAAGTAAGCCGGTCTAAACTTGAGTATGCATTCTGAAAGAGGCGGTGATCGTCGATGACCCGGCAGAGCTTGGAAGGGCTCTTACGGACGACTAGCCCGGTGAAGCTGTTGCGAAATTCGCAAACCGGGCCCCACGTGTATCCGGTGGTGCCGCCCGAATACACGAACTGGCGGGATGAGCAGCACGCCTGGCAAAAGACGTGCGTTCTGTTCAACCAGTCCTACCACATGACCGACATGTACGTGGAAGGTCCCGATGCGCTCAAGCTGCTCTCGGATCTCGGCATCAATACGTTCAAGAATTTCGGCCCCAATAAGGCGAAACAGTTCGTGCCGTGCAATCCCGAAGGCTATGTGATCGGCGATGTGATTCTATTCGGCCTGGAGGAGAATCGGTTTAACCTGGTGGGCCGGCCGGCGGTCCACAATTGGGTCCAGTACAATTGCGAGACTGGCGGCTATAACGCCAAGGTGACTCGGGACGAACGGGCGGTTGAGCAAAAGGGTCCGGTCGTGAGGAAAGCGTACCGGTATCAGGTGCAGGGTCCGAATGCAGGCAAGCTGATGCAGAAACTAACCGGAGCCCCGGTGCCGGAAGTCAAGTTCTTCCACATGCACGGCTTCACGATAGCGGGAAAGCCGGTTCGCGCGTTGCGTCATGGCATGGTCGGACAGCCCGGATTTGAATTGTTCGGTCCATGGGCCGACGGCGAGGCAGTGAGAGACGCAATCGTCGATGCCGGCCGGGAGTTCGGTTTGCGGCTGGTTGGCGCGCGCGCATATTCGTCCAACACATTGGAGTCGGGATGGATTCCCTCGCCGCTTCCCGCCATCTACACGAGCCCCAAGATGAAGGCGTATCGCGAGTGGCTTCCGGCGAACACATGGGAAGGCATCGCCTCACTCGGGGGGAGCTTTTACTCGGACAACATCGAGGATTATTACCTGACGCCGTACGACCTTGGCTATGGATCGATGGTCAAGTTCGACCATGACTTCGTGGGCCGGGGGGCGCTCGAAAAAATTGCAAAGGGTCCGAAGCGCACGAAAGTCACTTTGGCGCTCAACTCGGACGATGTGATGAAGGCGATGGGAACCATGTTCGAGAGGTGCAATCGAGCCAAGTACATCGATTTCCCGTCCGCGGTCTATTCGACCTGGCCGTACGACAAGGTGACGAAGAACGGGGAGACGATCGGCATCTCGACCTGGGTTGGCTACAGCTCCAATGAAGGCAAGATGCTGACTTTGGCGATTCTCGACAATCAGCATGCCCAGAACGGGGATGAGGTTACGTTCGTTTGGGGCGAGCAGCCGGGTACGGGGACGAAGCCGACCGTCGAAAGCCACGTGCAAGTCGAGATCCGCGCGACAGTCGCTCCGGCGCCGTATGCGGAAGTGGCGCGGGAGGCGTATAGGAACAGGTGAATTCAAGGCCGCTCGCTAACGCGCGGTCCAAAGCGTTACTGAACCGCGACCGTGAGGGAGCGGCGTACGCTAGTTCGATGGACTGCCTGGCAACGCCATCTTGCCGTCCAGCGCGAAGACCCACAGCTTGGCGGGCGGGCGCGGAGCGGCAGGCGTATTCCCCGCTCCTCTGCCACCGCCTGCTCCCGCTCCGGCGCCGGCGAAACCACCGGCGCCAGCGAAACCGCCGCCTCCGCCGGGACCTCCGGTTACAGTGATGTACTGCTTGCCGTCGAGCATGAAGCTGATCGGTGGTCCCATTTGGGAAATGCCAAGATTGATTTCAGTGAGCTTTTCGCCGGTGTCGGCGCGGAAGATCATGAGGCGGTCGTTCACAGAGTCGAGGACGAGATTGCCCGCGGTTGCGAGCGTGCCGCCGGTGAACGGGCCGGCGCCGGCCCCTGCGATACGCCACCGTTCCTTCTTGGCGATCGGATCCCAGGCGTAGAGCACGTTTCCGGTGGGGCCATCGGGACCGATTGTGCCTTGAATTTCGATGGGCGACGCGCGGCCGGGACCTGGAGCCGCGGACTGAGCTTGCTTGGTGGCTGCGGCGACGGAATCCGGCAAGGCATCGGTGTTACCACCCCGGCCCGCGCCGCGGTCGAGCTGACCTCCGCCGGCGCCGCGGCCCGTACCCATGTTCATTAAGCCTCGGCCGGTGGGACCAACATCGGTCGGCTGCGGGACAAAATTCGGGTCGGCTTGATAGTTATAGCTGCCGCCGGCTGTACCCGGAATGTAAACCAGTCCGGTCATCGGGCTGTAAGACCACGGCGGCCACACGTGTCCGCCCGAGGGTCCGGGCAACACGCGCACAGTGTCCTTGCCGTAGCGCGCGGCGGGATTTACATACGGCCTCCCATTCTTCAGGTCGATGCCGGTCGCCCAATTGATCTTGGTGATCGGATCGGCGGAGAGCAATTCGCCGGTGACGCGATCGAGGACGTAGAAAAAACCATCCTTGGGCGAGTGCATGATCGCTTTCCGATTCTTGCCGTCGATCTTCAAATCGACCAGCATCAGATCGGCGATGGAATCGAAGTCCCAATCGTCGCCGGGGACCTCCTGATAAAACCAAACCAGTTTGCCGGTGGCTCCCTTTACCGCAAGGATGCAATTGGCATAGAGGTTGTCGCCGGGCCCGCGCGTGAAATCGGTCCAGGGGCCCGGTTGACCGGTGCCGACGTAGACAATGTCGTTATCGGAATCGTAGGCGAAGCCGTTCCAGACCGCCGCGCCTCCGCCAATCTTCCACCAGTCGTTGCTCCAGGTTTTGGCCGCTGCGGCAAGCTCCGGCTGTTCGAAAGTCTTGGAGGGATCGCCGGGGACAGTGTAGAATTTCCACGCGAGCTTTCCGGTGTTCACGTCGAAGGCAGCGAAGAAACCGCGAATCGCATATTCTCCGCCGCTCACGCCGATGATCACTTTACCGCCTTTGATCACGCGGGGCGCCATGGTGATCGTGTAGGGCATGTTCTCCGGAGATACTCGCGTTTCCCACAAGATCTTGCCGGTCGCCTGATCCAATGCCCGGAGCCTGCCATCCACCGCCGGAGCGATTACCTTGCCCTGGTACAGCGCGATCCCGCGATTCACCACGCCACAACAGATGCGCGACTGCCAGACCTGCTGGTTCACCTCAGGATCGGACCGCCAGAGTTCTTTGCCGGTGCGCAGGTCTACGGCGTAGACGATGCTCCAAGGCGTGATGCTATAAAGCACCCCGTTGAACACCAGGGGCGTAGCCTCCTGGTGCGCCTGATAATTTCCCGGCGCCACCGGGATATCGTAAGTCCAGGCCAGTCCGAGGCGGTTGATGTTGGAGGCGTCGATCTGGTTGAGCGGGCTGTAGCGCTGCTCCGACCAGTTGACGCCATAGCTCACCCATTCTTCGCCGGTTTTGCTGCCGGACTTCAGAAGAGCGTCATCCACCTGCCGGGGACGCTGGGCCGTGGCAACAAATCCGGCGGCAGTTACAGCCAACAGGACCAGACGCCTTGACTGAACGGAAAACTGTACCGGTAACATGGAACAAACCTCGCTTCTTTCCTACTGCCAGTTCAGCGTATCACTTACCATTACACGTGCAAAACCGATTCCACCGAAAAACAGGCATCGAAGTCGGGCCCGTTTCCCGGCACAACTTGCCCTCTATCACGCAAGTTGATATCGACTATCAGCGTGCGTCTATCGACTTTGTCTGGGGCCGGGACTACACTGACCCCACGGTCTTGATTGGGGGTTACATGCGTCTCGCTCGCATTCCGAAGTAGCTTTCGCTCGCGCCATGTCGCCGCGGGTGTCTCACGCGGAAGCCCCCTATCAGGACCTTGTCGCTTTGCTCTAAACTCCCACGTACCGCGCGTACACTTGGCAGGAATCGTATAGACTGAGTCCAGGAAGACTCATGAGCTAGGAATTCGTTGAACGCCGGGACGGGAGCTTCTACCTGATCGGGAGTCGTGTGCCCTTAGCCCACATCGTGCGAGAATTTCAGCGCGGGGAGTCCCCGGAGGCCATTCGGTCGCACTATCCGGCACTGACCCTCGAGCAGGTTTACGGGGCGATCACCTTCTATCTTGGAAGTCGGGAAGATGTGGAAGAGGACATTGTGGAGCGCGAGCGCGAAGAGGATACTTTCACCGCTGCCCATCCAACGCCCCCCGAAGTCAAGATGACGTTTGAGCGTATGCGGCAGCAAACCGTCTCGCGGCGAAGCTGACAGATGGTCCGCTTCCTGGTGGATACCAGTCTCCACGATGCGATCGTCACTGGGCGTCTCCGCCGTGAGCAGGCAATCGATTTTCTTTCGGCCCATGAGGCCGGGCTGGAAGCTCTTCCCGACCCCGAGGTGCTAGCCTTCGCCACGCATCAGAATCGGATTCTTGTCACTTCCGATCTCAGGACGATGCCGCGCCACTTCGGCGACTTCCTTGAAACGAATGGCCAGTGCGGGCGTCTTTCTCGTCAAACAGAGGGCGCCCCTGGCCAGCGTCATTGAGGCGCTCCTGCTGGTGTGGGCCGCCTCGGACGCCGACGAATGGAAGAATCGGATCGTGGAGATTCCTCAACCGTGACCGCGAGCCGCCCCTGCACTGGTACTTGCCGGTGCGGCCGCGAGTTCAAATCCCGCCCGGAGTTTTGAGATTTGGCTCCCCGGAAACAATGGTTTCCAACCACCTCTCCGTCCGCAACTTATTGATTATATGAGAACGCAGATTTCGCGATTTCGATTCATGGGCCTGTCATCCGCGCCAGCCAGGGTGCTTGTTGGAAGCGGTCCGGCAGTTTGACCCTGTGACCCGTTTGATTTTTGCAGAATGAATGTTATACATTTTGTATAGCGATGCGGTTTGAATGGGACGCCGAGAAGAACCGGATCAACAAACAGAAACACGATGGCCTCAGTTTCGAGAGCGCGGCCCTTGTGTTGACGATCCCCATACAATCTTCCGCAAGGACCGCGTTGTGGCTGGCGAGCAGCGGTGGCACGCCATCGGAATGGCGACAGGCGCGTTGCTGCTGGTTGTGCACGTCTATCGCATGGAGAATGAACATGACAAAGAAGAAACCATACGCATCATCTCGGCCCGCGAAGCTAATAAACGTGAGCGCCGAGTCTATATTCAGCAGGCCGGCGAGTAAAGCGCAGAAGGCCGTCTTATCCCGGATCGCGAAGCGGCAGGCTGCCGGAGACGATTCCAGCATTGATTATTCGGACATCCCTCCGCTGACCGACGAGCAACTGGCGCAATTTCGCCGAACTCCAAAAGTGCTGGTAGCCGCTCGTATCGATAAGGAGGTTTACGACTGGCTCTTGCGGTATGGAAAGGGTTACTCGACCAGGATCAACAGCATCCTGCGCACCGTCATGGAGAGGGCTCGGTAGGTCCACGCGGCTGCGACCCGCTGCTATCCATAGATCGTGATTCGTCTTTGACCTGACAGCCTCCCGGTCGAATCGCGGAACCGGCGCACGCGGACGCCGCAGGCATCCGAGCACACGCGACGCTGTCAACAGAGAACCAAAGTTGGAAAGTACAATTCCTGGGTGCCCTGGTCGGACGGTGACTCCCCAGTCTGGATACGTTTCGAACTATTGCGGCTCAGTTGACCCTCCGATTGAACCCACAGACGTCTATTGTTTTCAGAGCGATTCGATCCCGCCGCTGACGTTTGTCCAGGGTGGGCACCCAGTCTGGACACGTCTTGAGCTCAGCGCTGCCTGCTCCTCCGACATAAGGCGGGAACGAAATACCGTCGCCGCTCCGTCAACTAAAGAAAATCGCGGGGGATATGTTGACCTTGCCGCGCGGCAACGTGCTAAAGTCCTCCGTAGGAGCTTCCCGGCCGGCGGTTAGGGTTCACGGGAAACATGTCGAACATGACGATACGCGAGCAAGAAGCCGTTTCGAAGGCAGCCAAGCTCTTTATCCGGCTTGGAGCTTCGGAAGTGTTCGTGTTTGGATCCGCCGTAAAGGGACAGCTTCGACCCAATTCCGATATTGATATGGCTGTCTCCGGCTTACCGGCGCTCGTATATTTCTCGGCCATAAGTCAGGCGTCCGACCTCATCGGACGACCCGTGGACCTGGTGGATTTGGACGACGATTCCGGCCTCGTGCGGTACCTGCGTGGTAGTGGAGAATTAGTTCGTGTCGCCTAATCTTCCCGAGAAGATCCAATTGGGACTCGATGAACTCGCTGTAATCAGGGGCATGATGTCTCCGCTGATCGCACGCACAGGAGAGCCGGAATTGCCGGTGATCGAAACGGCGGCAGCCTGTACCATGCTGCATTCGTTTTACACCGAAATAGAGAAAATCCTCAAACTCATCGCGGTGGACCTCGACAAGAAGATCCCTTCATCCGAATCCTGGCATCGCGATTTGCTAAGCCAGATGGCGGCGGCGACTGAGGCTCGACCGGCAGTTATCACGACTGACCTCGTAACGCGCCTGGCCGAACTGCTGGCATTTCGACATCTGTTTCGCGGTGCGTCGATTGCATTGATGCGCTGGGATAAGCTCTCTCCGCTGGTAGCCAACGTGGACGGCGTGCATGAAGAAACTGTTCGAGAGCTTAATCAATTTCAACGTTTTCTTCGCCTGGGTCCAGCCAACCCCAACAAATAGGCCACTAACACTACTCAGTTTCGAATCCAGCCTGGGGTTTTGATATTTGGCTCCCCACACTGGACACGTTTCGAACTCTTGCTGCGTAAAATGCCGTCTGCTCGAACCAGTTCAATTCCTTTCAGGCCAATGGAGTACGCGCAAGACGTCCACGCGCATCCAGACTGGGT
>Ga0182024_10011001_pt1 | contig 18297 bp, 18 predicted proteins | sample P32metaG_FD_120480 | JGI IMG/M metagenome (GOLD analysis project Ga0182024, IMG submission 120480) | Permafrost microbial communities from Stordalen Mire, Sweden - P3-2 metaG (Illumina Assembly) | ecosystem: Environmental > Terrestrial > Soil > Wetlands > Permafrost | place: Sweden: Stordalen... | reverse complement strand
GTCGAGACCTACCGGCCGTTCTTCATCCTGGGCGAAGTGACCACGCCGGGACAGTATCCTTACGTCGCCGACATGACGGTGGAGAAGGCAATCGCGATCGCCGGCGGTTTCGCGCCGCGCGCCAACAAGCAGACCGTCGAACTGACCCATACCGCGCGAGGCCAGCAGATCAAGTCCGACGTGCCGCTCAGCTACCCCTTGCGTCCCGGCGACACGTTGCTGGTCAAGGAGCGGTGGTTCTAGCGCCCTAGCCTGTCACTTCTTCATATGCTTGCCGAGGAATTCCTGCGTCCGGCTCCAGGCCAGCGCGGCGGCGTCCTTGTTGTAGCTGGCGCGCTCGTCGCAATAGAAGCCGTGCGCGGCGTCCGGATAGACGTAGGTCTCGGCCTGCGGCTGCTTCTTCTTGATCTCGTCCACCGTGCTCATCGGGATGCCTTCGTCCTTCTCGCCGAAATGCATCTGCAATGGGCATTTCGGCTTTTCGTCGGCGAACTTGCCGATCATGCCGCCGTAATAGGCGACCGCCGCCGACAGGCCGGGGATCCGGCAGGCCGCTAGAAACGCCGCGGTGCCGCCCATGCAGAAGCCGATGACGCCGAGCGGGCCGACGCCTTTCATGTCTTCCTTGGCGGCGGCGATGTCATGCATCATGTGCTCGAAGTTGAGGTTGCCCAGATAGCTGCGGGCATTGGCGATCTCGTCCGGCGTATAGCCGCACTCGAAATCGCGCACGAAACGGTCGAACACCGCCGGCGCCACCGCGACGTAGCCGAGCGCCGCCAGCCGATCGCACACCGCGCGGATGTGATGGTTGACGCCGAAAATCTCCTGCACCACGACCAGCCCGCCCTTCGGCGCGCCTTGTGGATCGACGCGATAGGCGCCGAGCGAATGCTGGTCGGCGGTGGTGAGTTTGAACTGCTTACCCAAGGAAACCTCCCATAGTTTTAATGCTGCGAAATGCGGAAAACCCTGTCGCCCGCGCGGGTTTTAGCATGGAAATTCTCGGCTCGTCATTCCGGGCCCGGCCCTTCGGGCCGTCCCGGAATGACGGGTCAGGCAAATAGCTTCGCCAGCAGCTCGTAGGAATGCTTGCGCGCCTCGTGGCTGAAAATCATGGTCGTCACCATGACCTCGTCGGCCTGCGTGGCGGCGATCAACGGTTCGAGCCGCGCCTTCACCGTCGCAGGCGAGCCGACCGACAGCTTGGTGCGGTTCTGCGCGATGCGCGCGCGGTCGACCGGCGTATAGTCGTAAGCGGCAGCGTCTTCCGGCGAGGCCAGCGGCAGATATTCGCCCTTAGCGCGCCGCACGATATTGAGATCGACGGTCTTGGCCAGGCGATCGGCCTCGTCATCGCTGTCGGCGCAGATCACATGGGTGCCGAGGATGGCATAGGGCTTGGCGTGCGACGCCGAAGGGCGGAAATTGTCGCGATAAAGCTTCATCGCCTCGGCCGCGTCGAAGGTCGCGAAATGGTGCGCAAACGCAAAGGCCGCGCCGATCTGGCCGGCGAGTTGCGCCGAATAGTCGGACGAGCCGAGCAGATAGATCGGCGGTAGCGGCACGTCGGCCGGCATGGCGTGGACATTGTGGAACGGATGGCCGGCGGGAAAACCGCGCGTCTCCAGCAGCATCAATTCGTTGAACCGGTCGAGGAAATCGTCCTCCTCGCTGATGCCCTGGCGGCGCCGCAGCGCGTAGGAGGTGGCTGGATCGGTGCCGGGCGCGCGGCCGACCCCCAAATCGATGCGGCCGGGATAAAGCGCCTCCAGCACCTTGAAGCGCTCTGCCACCATCAACGGGGCGTGGTTGGGCAGCATGACGCCGCCGGAGCCGATACGCATGCGGCTGGTGACGGCGGCGATCTGCCCGATCATGATGTCGGGGGCTGAACTGGCGACCGCCGGTAGATTATGATGCTCGGCCACCCAATAGCGCACATAGCCGAGGCCGTCGGCGAGCCGCGCCAGATCGAGCGAATTGCGCAACGCCTGGGCCCCGGTCGAGCCGGCGGACACGGGCGAGAGATCGAGGATGGAGAGCGGGGTCATGGTTCGGCGCTATCTTATCATGTTCGCGGCGTCCGCCATCTTCTCGCCCGCGTCCGAAGGCGTATGATAGGCAGAGAATAAACGGAGCCCGCCATGGCCGCGTTGACCGAATGGAAGGTGCCACTCTCGGCGCAGCCGCGCGCGGAGGACTACTCCTACGATCTCGAGCGCGCGCTGTCCTCGGTGGTCGGCCTGCATTCGATCATCCCGCCGGACGGCTTCACCGCCGAAACCCTGGGGGCCGAGCGCGCCGGCAACGGCGTGCTGATCGACGACGGCCTGGTGCTGACCATCGGCTACCTGATCACCGAGGCGGCCACCGTCTGGCTGCATCTCGGCGACGGCCGCGTGGTGGAAGGCCATGCGCTCGCCCTCGACCAGGAGACCGGCTTCGGCCTGGTGCAGGCGCTGGGTCCGATCGATCTGCCGATGCTGCCCATCGGCTCCTCGCGCGCGGCGGAGATCGGCGAGCGCGTGGTGATCGGCGGCGCCGGCGGCCGCACCCGTTCGCTCGCCGGCCGCATCGCCGCCAAGCAGGAATTCGCGGGCTATTGGGAATACGTGCTCAACGAGGCGATCTTCACCTCGCCGGCGCACCCCAACTGGGGTGGCACCGCGCTGATTTCGCCGCAGGGCGAGCTGATCGGGATCGGCTCCTTGCAGCTCGAACGCGCGCGCGAGGGCAAGAACGAGCATCTCAACATGGTGGTGCCGATCGACCTGTTGCCGCCGATCCTTGATGACCTGCGCAAATTCGGCCGCGTCAACAAGCCGCCGCGGCCGTGGCTCGGGCTCTATTCGACCGAGATCGAGGACAAGATCGTCGCCGTCGGCATCGCGCCCAAGGGTCCGGCGGCGCGCGCCGAATTGAAAACCGGCGACGTGATCCTGGCGGTGAAAGGCGAGAACGTCTCGAGCCTGGCCGCCTTCTACCGCAAGGTCTGGGCGCTGGGCCAAGCCGGCGTGGAAGTGCCGCTCACGCTCTACCGCGAGGGCGTCACTTTCGACGTGCGGGTGAACTCGTCCGACCGGCAGAAGTTTCTCAAGGCGCCGCGGATGCATTAGAGCGGCCTCATTTCCCGGCGGCTCAGGGGCCTTTCCCTATCATTCATTGGCGGTTGAGCAGCCATCACCCGAGATCCTGGTATGACCGATATCAGTCAAGTGAACACACTGTTTCAGCTTCTGTCTTTGGCCAAGCAGAGAATTTCGCCAGGCGCCTGGGATTACCTCATGGGGGGCTCGGAAACCGAGACGACCCTGAACCAAAATCGTCTGGCGCTCGATCGCCTCGCGTTCCGCCCGCGCGTGCTGCGCAATGTCGAACACATCGACACGAGCACGACCTTGCTGGGCCAGAAGCTCAAGCTCCCCATCGTCCTCGCGCCGATCGGTTCGATGCAGGACATCATCGCCGAAGGCGGCGTGGCCCCGACGCGCGCCGCCGCGCGTGCCGGCGTCGTCCATATGCTGAGCTCTGTTTGCGCGCCCGGTCTTGAAGAAGTCAGCCGTGCCGCCGACTATCCAAAATTCTTCCAACTTTACGTGCGCGGCGACAAGGAATGGGTGGATAGCACGATAAAACGGGCGCTGGAGTTCGGCTATCGCGCCATATGCCTCACGGTCGATCGCGCCGCCTACGGGCGCCGTGAACGCGATCTTGCCAAAGGTCATCGTCCGACCGTCCGCGTCGGACACGCTTCCGAAACGTTCCAGGCGGCGTTCAATTGGGATGACGTCGACCGCATACGATCCTACGTAAACGTGCCGCTGATCCTCAAGGGCATCAGCACGGCCGAAGATGCGGAGATCGGTGTCGCCCGCGGCGTTGACTGCATTTACGTCTCCAACCATGGGGGGCGGCAGCTCGACCATTCACAAGGAACGATTTCGGCGCTGCCCGAGATTGTCGCCGCTGTCGGCGGTCGCGCCGAGATCATTGTCGACGGCGGCATTCTGCGTGGAACCGACGTTCTCAAGGCGCTGGCGCTCGGTGCGACGGCGGTAGGGATCGGCCGTCTGCAGGGAATTGCGTTAGGAGCCGGTGGCGAAGGGGCCGTCGTCCGCATGTTCGAAATCGTCGAAGACGAGATCGTGCGCGCCATGGCTCTCTTGGGCGTGACAAAACTTGCCGAGCTCAATCCACATTATTTGACGTCGGTCGAGCCACTCGCTCGCACTTGGCTTGAGAGCGCCTTTCCACTGATGCGCGAAGGCTACGGCGCGCCGGCAAGCGAAATCCGCGAACTGTCGCTTGCACTTCCCGGCGACGTGCTGGCCCAGCGCGTCAAGACGCGCAATTCGTGACCTTGCGCCGCCATCGGCGATTGCCATTGTTCCCGCCTTCGCGCGAATGAGCGGAGCCATCAGATTTCTTCGATCTTGTCGACGCGGTTGGGATAGAACGCGAGATATTCCTGGATCTCCGCCATCGCCGGGAAGGGCTGCTCATAGCTCCAGCCCACGTTGTCGGCCGTGCGCCCGCCGGCCTCAATCGAAAAATAACTGGCGTCGCCTTTGTAGGGGCAATGCGTGCGGTGCTCGGTCGGCTTGAGCAGGTCCATTTTTGCGTCGGCGCGCGGCAGGTATTGCACCCGAGCATAGCCCGCCTCCTGCAGCGTGAGCGCGCGCGTCGTGTCGGCGATGACTTGTCCGCCGAAAGTGACGCGCACGCGCCTGGGATTGCGCGCGATGGTGATCGGATGATCGGGGCCGGGTAGCTTCATGATGGTCACGTAATCACGCGGGCGGAAAATCATAGAGCCGCGCCGGATTGTCGGTGAGGATGGCCTGGCGCAGGCCTGCATCCTTCGTCCAATCGAGAAACACCGCCAGCAGGCGCGCGGCGTCCGGCACCGGACCCTCGGGCCGCGGATGCGGCCAGTCGGTGCCCCACACCAGGTTCTGCGGATTGGCGGCGATCAGCGCATCGTGGAACGGCCGCGCTTGCGCGTAGTCGGGCGCCGTCGCGCCCAGCCGGTAGGTGCCCGACAGTTTCGCCCATAGCCGGCCTTCGCCGACCCCGCGCAGCAGCGCCTGAAAGCCGGGATGCTGCGCGCCGTGATGAAATTCAAGACGGCCCATGTGATCGACCACCACCGGCACCGATACCCGCGCCAATGCTCCCGCCATGTCCGGCAGGTCGCGCGCGTCGACCCAGAGTTGCAGATGCCAGCCAAGCTCGGCGATGAGCGGCAGCAGCGGCTCGATCTCCTTGAGGCCGACGCCGTTCTGGTAGTAGGGCTTGCCGTCGCGGCGGAACTCGTTGGCGCGCAAGCCACGCACGCCGGCGGCGTGCCATTGCCGGAGCGTCGCTGGCGTCAATTCGGCGCCACCGACGGCGACGCCGCGCAGGCGCTCGGGCTCGCGCGTGAGCGCGCCGAGCATCGACCGGTTGTCGCGGCCATAGGCGCTCGGCTGCACCAGCACGCCGCGGTCGAAGCCGAGCCGATCGAGCAGCGCCAGATAGGCCTCCAGCGGCGCATCGTCGGGCGTATAGCTGCGCGGCTCCGCATAGGGAAAGCGCGCGGCCGGCCCGAACACGTGGCAGTGACAGTCGCAAGCGCCGCCCGGCAGCGCGCCGGTCATTTTGGCACGATGCCGGCGAGCTTGGCGGCTTCGCGCATGTGCTCGTAGTCGGTGCGGATGAAGGCGGCAAAGCCCGCCGAGGTCATCTGCTCGGGCGTGGCGATTTCCGCGCCCATGCCGCGCAGCTTGTCGGGCGCCGGACCGGCGGTCAGTCCGGCGGCGACCGCCTTCTGCAATTGCGCGACGATGGCCGGCGGCGTCTTCTCCGGCGCCACGATGCCGATATAGCTCTGCGCGGTGAAGCCCTTCACGCCGCCCTCGATGAATGTCGGGATGTCGGGCGCGAGCTTGGAACGCTGCGCCGACGCGACCGCGACGATGCGGGCGTTGCCGCCTTTGTGCAGCGGCAGCGCGGTGGAGAATTCCGTCATCGCCGCCTGGATGGCGCCGCCCATCAGATCGGGCATCAGCGCTCCGCCGCTCTTGTAGGGAATGTGCGTGATGTTGGCGCCGGTCGCAGCCTTGAAGCGCTCGAGCGTCATGTGCGTCGCGCTGCCGACGCCGCTAGTGGCCATGTTGATCGGCTGCTTCTTCGACAGCGCGATCAGTTCCGGCAGCGTCTTGGCCTCGACCTTGTCGTTGAGGATGATGCAGTGCGGCACGTAGCTGGTCAGCGCCACCGGCGCGAAGTCCTTGAGCGGATCGTAGGGAAGGTGCGCCTGCACGAAGGGATTGACGGTGAGCGGCCCGTTCGAGCCGACGAACAGCGTATAGCCGTCGGGCGTCGAGTGCGCCACGAATTCGGCGCCGATGCCGCCGCCGGCGCCGCCGCGGTTGTCGACCACAACCGGTTGGCCGAGCGCGCTCGAAATGCGTTCGCCGACGATGCGGCCGACGATGTCGGCGTTGCCGCCGGGGGCGAACGGCACGATCAGGTGGATCGGCCGGTCGGGATAGGCGGCGAAGGCGGCGCGCGGCAGCAGGCTCGCGGCCGAGCCGAGGCCGAGGGTGACGATCAACTTGCGGCGTGAAATGGTCATTGATGTTCCTGCCAGTGGGATTTTACGCCGGCGTTGATCGCCGGCTGCACTCTCAAGCGCTCGATTTTAGATTTGCACAAAATCGGGCCTTTAAGTCTATGGAGAACTTCTTTATTTTCTAAATTGATAATAGAAATACCGTGTATTCACCGCACAAATGTTAAGGAGCGAGCAATTTTTATGGACCTCGGCAATGTCGACTTCAATCTATTGAAAGTCTTGGACGCGCTGATCAGCGAGCGGAACGTCACGCGCGCCGGCGTGCGGCTGGGTCGATCGCAGCCTGCGGTGAGCAATGCGCTTGGCAAGCTGCGCAAAATCCTGGGCGACGATCTGCTCGTGCGCGGGCCGAACGGCTTCATCCTGACGCCGCGCGCCGAAGCGATACGCACGCCATTGCGCGAAGCCATAGGACTTGCGGAAAGCTGTCTGGCCGGAGAGGCGCAATTCAATCCGGCCACCGCGACCGGCGTATTTCGTCTGAGCACTCCGGACCGGCTGAGCATCGCCGTCGTGCCGCCGCTGTTCGATCGCTTGCGAAAGCTCACGCCCAATATGTCGCTGCAGGTATTGACCGCCGACCGCAAGCAGGCGCTCGATCTTCTCAATCAGGATCGAACCGATATCGCGCTCGGCTGGCTCGACGAGAAGCCAGGCCGTCTGAATGCCGAATTCATGCTCGCGGAAAAACTGTTTTGCGTCTTCCGGCGGGATCACCCGATTTTGAAGCGTGGGGTCAAATTCGACATTGCAGCGGTGCTGTCCTTTCCGCATGTCATCGTCAGCGCCACCGGAAACCGCGTGGCGATTTTCGACGATTTGCTGTTGCGCCACCGCCTGCGGCGTAAAGCGCTCGTGGCGGTTTCGAATTTCACCGCAGTGCCCCACCTGCTGGCCCGCAGCGATATGATCGGTGTTTTTACCGAGCTGGCGTCGAGTGTATTTGAACGGTCATTCAAGCTGGCCAAGCGCGCGGTGCCGATCAATGTTGGAAAAATATCGACCAACATGGTCTGGCATCATCGTAACGACAGCGACAGGAAACACGTTTGGCTGCGGCGGCAGATCAAAGCCGTTTACGAAGCCTTTTAATTGAGGCCTCCAATCGGCCCGCGGCCCGCGAATCTCATTTGAGCTTCGGCAATGCTTGTTTGAGCCGTCCGATGTTCGTCCACGGGTCCTTGCGCAGCCGGCCGAGGCGCGCCGGCAGATTGAGCACCGTGTACTGGCCGGCGCTTTTGAGCGCGCCAAGCTCGGACCATTCGACCGGCACCGACACCGGCGCGCCCGGCCGCGCTCTCGTGGAGTAGGGGGCGACCGCCGTCGCCTCGCGGCTGTTGCGCAGGTAGTCGATAAAAATGCGCTTGTCGCGTTTGCTTTTGGCGGCGCTCGCGACGTAGCGGTCCGGATCGTCCGCCGCCATGCTGGCCGCGACGGCGTGGCAGAAATCTTTCGCCTTGTCCCACGGCGTCGGCTTGACCGGCAGCACGACGTGGAGGCCCTTGCCGCCGGAGGTCTTGACGAAGCTCTTGAGCTTCAAACGCGCCAGCCGCTCGCGCACTTCGCGGGCGGCGGAGACCACGTCCTTCCAGCCGGTGCCGGGTCCCGGATCGAGATCGAACACCAGCCGGTCGGCGCGCTCGCGGTCGTCTGCGGTGGTGCCGCGGGTGTGGATTTCCAGCACGCCGGCCTGCACCAGCGAGATCAGCCCGGCGAGGTCGTCGATCGAGATGATCTTGTCGCCCTTTTCTGGGATCAGGTGCAGATGCTCGGTGGCGATGCCGGCCGCGGCATGCTTCTGGAAAAAGCATTGCCCGGCCGCGCCTTCCGGACAGCGCAGCAGCGCGATCGGGCGGCCGACGACATGTGGGCGCATCCACTGCCAAATCTGCGCGTAGAACTCGGCAAGATCGCGCTTGCTGACGCCGGCGTCTTGCCAATAGACGCGGTCGGGATGCGACAAAGTCACGCCACCGACGATTGCCTTGGCGTTTCGCGCCGGCGGACTGCGTTTTACCGGCGCTTGGGCTTTCGCCGCAATGGCTTTGACTTCGCGCACGACCTGCATGGCCGGCTTGTCCTCGCGCAGCCCCTGGAACGAGGCCTGCCGCACCCGGTCGCCATGGGTCCAGCCGTGGAAATCGACCTCGGCCACCAGCTCGGGCGAAACCCAAATCGGCGCGCGCGCGCCGCGCTCTTCCTTCGGCATCGGTCGCAGCGCCGACGTGGCGCGCTTGAGGACTTTGAGCTTGCGATAGAGTTCGCGCGCGCTCGTATGGCTGAAGCCGGTGCCGGTGCGCCCGGCGTAGCGCAATTTGCCGCCATCGTAATAGCCCAGCACCAGCGCGCCGACTGCATGCGCGTCCGCGCGCGACGGCGCAAAGCCCGCGACCACCAGTTCCTGCCGGTCGGAGCATTTGGTCTTGATCCAGTCGCGGCCGCGGCCGGAATGATAGGCGGCGTCGGCGAGCTTGGAGACGATGCCTTCCAGCCCCATCCGGCAGGCGTGCTTGAGCAGCGTCGGGCCCGGCTCGGTCAGCGATTCGCTCAAGCGCAGCGGCCCGCCCTGGCGCGCCTTCGCCAAGAGCCGCGCCAGCGCTTGCTTGCGCGCGTGCAACGGTTGCGGCTTTAGATCGCTGCCGTCGAGATGCAGCAGGTCGAATGCGTAGAGCACCATGCGGTCGTGGCGGCCGTCCTTGAGATCCTGCTGCAACAGGGAAAAGCTTGAAACGCCATCGTCGCCTTCCACTACCAGTTCGCCGTCGATCAGCGCGGCTTTCGCCGGCAGCGTTGCGATCGCCTCGGCGATGGCCGGAAACTTCCGGGTCCAGTCGAGCCCGCGCCGCGTCAGCAATTTGACCTTGCCGTTGTCGAGCCGGGCCTGCAGGCGATAGCCGTCGAATTTGATCTCGTGGATCCAGTTGTCGCTTTGCGGCACCTTGTCGGCAAGCGTGGCAAGGCAGGGCGCGACGAAGGCGGGCAGGGCGGCGTGACGCGCCGGGCTGTTGTCCTTCGGCGTCTTGTCCTTTGCGCTCATGAATTTCTTGGTCCGGCGCAGGATGGCGGCGGCGGTGGCTTGCGCGCGCTTCTCGGCCTTCTTGCTTGCCGTCTCCTTCGCCGTCTTTTTCGGCGCGCCTTTGGCGATCTCGTCCATGCTGCGGCCGGACACCACCGAACGCGATTTCTGTTCCAGAACGTCCTTGACGCCGGCCTCGCGCGCCGCCTCATCATGCGCCTTGATCAGCAGCCAGTTGTCGCGGCGCTCGCCGCGCCGGCGGTGCATGCGCACCAGATGCCAGAGGCCGTGCAGCTTTTCGCCGTCGAGCGTGAACGACAGATGGCCCTTGCGCAGGCCTTTGTGCGGATCCTCCTGCGGCTGCCAGCTGCCGCGGTCCCAGACCATCACGGTGCCGCCGCCGTATTCGCCCTTCGGGATGGTGCCTTCGAATTTGTTGTAGTCGATCGGGTGATCCTCGACCTGCACCGCCAGCCGCTTCTCGCCCGATACCAGGCTCGGGCCGCGCGTCACCGCCCAGCTTTTCATGACGCCGTCGAGTTCGAGCCGCAGGTCGTAATGCAGCCGCCGCGCCGCGTGCTTCTGGATGACGAAGGCATGGCCTTGCCGGCGCGCGACTTTGCCCTTCGGTTCGGCGGTGACGCCGAACTTGCGTTTGGCTTGGTAGGTTTTCAGCCCCGCCATTCAGTTCGCCCGTCTAGCTCGCCCGCCGCACCTTCCGTCGCGCCGTCGGCCGCTCGCGGGCGTTGCCGTTCTTGCCCGCGCTCGCCGGAAGGCGCCGGTCGGCCTTGGCGCTTCGGTGCAGCGCGTCCATCAAATTGACCACGTTGCTCGGCCGCGGCTCCGCCAAAGCCGGCGGCGCCTTGCCGGCGCGCTTGGCCTTGATCAAATCCTTGAGCGCATTCCTCGAATTTCTCCGGCTCGAAATGCCCTTTCTTGGTTTCCAGAATATGGGTCGCGAGCTTGAGCATGTCGGGCGGCACCTTGATGCTCTCGATCTCGTCGAAATAGTCCTTCTCGTCGCGCACTTCGTTTTTGTAGCGCAACGTCGTCGCCATCAATCCCTTGCCGCGCGGCCGCAGCAGCAAGAGATGTTCGCGCCGGTAGATGACGACGCGCGCCAGCCCGGCGAGATCCTCCTTGCGCATCGCTTCGCGGATCACCGCGAAGGCTTCCTGCGCCACGTCGTCCTGCGGCACGATGTAAAAGGATTCATCGAGATAGATGCGGTCGACCTCCGCCATCGGCACGAATTCCGCGACGTCGATGGTATGCGTGCTTTCCAGCGCCACGTTGTCGAGCTCCTCGTCGTCGACCAGCACGTACTGGCCCTTGTCGACCTCGTAGCCCTTGACGCGGTCTTCCGGCTCGACCGGCTCGCCGGTCTCGGCATCGACGACATCGTTGCGGATGCGGTTGCCGGTCTTGCGGTTGATGATGTTGAAACGGATGCGTTGGCTGGTGGTGGTGGTGGCCGGGTAGAGCGCCACGGCGCAGGATACCAGCGATAATTTGAGGAAGCCCTTCCAGTTCGGACGCGGCGCCATACGCGATACTCCTTACGCAAACACTTTTGATATTAGACCGTTTCTTCCGCACGCCGGCAACGATCCGCGGCAAGCGGTTCTCAAGCCTGCCGTACGATCAATTTCGACGCGGTCTTCGGCTTGTCGTTGCCGCCGGCCGGCTCGATCGTCCAGACGTGCTCGGCGCGGCAAAACGGGCACACCACGCAGCCGCCCGAGATCGTGGGAACGCGGTCCGTGTCGATTGCCGTGAACAGATAGTGGCCGGTGTTTTTGCACCGGACGATAATTCTGGCCATGAAGAACTCCTCAACGTCTTCCCTCCCCGGCAGGCGGATAACGTTTCCGACGGAACTCCAACGGAGCAGTGGCGGGAAGAGTTCCCTGCGCCGTGCAATAGAGTTTGATGCGACGGCTCTGACCCGCCGATATTCTTGGTTCATTCTTGATTCATTCCTGGCGATGCCGCGCGCTGCGCCGGTTCCCCATCAAGTGCGCCGGGAACTCCAATGAACGCGCGCCGAAGTTCCAGGATTAGCAAGACGTCTATGGGAACGGGCAGGCCGCCGGGCGCGTTACGCAGGCATCCACCAACACAGGGAGATCGGTCATGCAGTTCAAGAACACGATCTTTATTGCCGCCATGACGGCGGCCGCCGCTTTGTCGGTTCCCGCGTCCGCGGCAACGCTTGTCTCGGCCATGACGCCGCTCAACATCCGCACCGGCCCCGGCTCGCAATACGGCATCGTCGGCGCCATTCCGGACCGCGGCCAGGCGGTGATCCTCGGCTGCATCCAAGGCAGTCTGTGGTGCGAGGTGAGCTATAACGGCCGCCGGGGCTGGGTCTACTCGCAATACCTGACGGCGAGTCTGTCCGGCCGTTCGATGATCGTCGCCGAACATCTCAACGATGTGGCGCCGGCGGTGCGCTATCGTGCGCCGGTCGACGTTGTCGGCCGCACCGCGCCGCCACCCGCTATCACCGGGACGCTGGTCGTGCGCCCGGCGACCGCGGAGCCGCTTGTCATCACGCCGCCGCCGACGGTGCGCAACTACGTCGTCAGTCACCCGGTCGCGCCGGTCTATCTCAACGGCGAGGTCGTCGAGGGCGCCGGACTGCCAGACGATGTCGCGCTCGCGCCGGTGCCGGATTCCGACTACGACTATGCCTACGTCAACAACGTGCCGGTTCTGGTCGAGCCATCGACCCGCCGCGTCGAGTACATGTACCGCTAGGCGCGCGCGAACATGGATCGCATAAATGAACAAGGGCGGCCTTCAAGGCCGCCCTTTGTCGTTCGCGGCTTTGAGTCCAAATACCGTAGGACCGGGCCGGGCGATCGGCTGGTAACTGGCGCGCCCGAGACGATTCGAACGTCCGACCTTTGCCTTCGGAGGGCAACGCTCTATCCAGCTGAGCTACGGGCGCCTATCCGCCTCAATAGACGAAACCCCGGCCAGCGGCAACGGGCCTGATTTTGCTCGGTTTGGATGTGGGGGGAGGCTCCTGCGGCAAAGTTCGGATGTTCGAATCGTCTCGGGCGCGCCAGTTACCGTGTGCCGAGGGCGTGCCGGGCCTTAAGGCCAAATCACGTTGTGGGCTGCCAAAAATTCTGCGAATGCGCTTCTGATTAGAGCAGCGGCTTCCTAAACCGTTGCAGCCCATCTCGCCTTGTATCTTCCAGTTCCGTTTCATCCCGAAATCCAGGCGATTTTGACTAATCACCATCTATCTAATCCCGCCATTTCCCACCCTGTAGTGAGGAGTTCGGTGGGAAATCGGGTGGGAAATATCGGTAGTGGGTCAGTTTGGATTTATGTCCTAAATCCAGCCCCTAGTCGCTGTCGTAAACTGAGACTATCGTGCGGCATGACTCAGATTGTTGCGCTTATTTTAGCCCTCGGAGTAGCCGCAATGGTGGCAACCGTCTTGGGTTCCATTGCGCATTACGGCCTGGGCATTACTCGCGCCGATCTTCGTATGGACGCGCTTGCCGGGGCCGGTTTTATCGCGCTGGGATTGGCAGGCAGTACCTTACTAAAGCGGAATAGTTAGATGCCTGACCACCGCAAATGCTTCCGCGATCCCGACTACTAACAACCAACCGATGGCTTGATAATTGGCAGGGTCTTCGATCCGGCGTCTGCGGTGGTCAGGCATTGCGTTTTCGCCTGCGTTCTTCAAGCCAAACTTGACCGGCGCTATTGATCCAATTCGACGCCTCTTCCTCAGTGGACCCCTCGAAGAGTTCTTCCGAGTGGGTACCCTCAAGCGTGGCCCAAACGGACCATACAGGCACATGAGGTGCCTTTCTGATGATCAATTTTGGCTCTTCGTGGTACTTAGGGGCACCTTCTAAAATATCGGCCATGCCAGCGAATATGCGCCCTTCGGAGCCATCTGCAAGCGGCATTGCCCAGCGCCAGCAGCGGCCATTCGAAATCCGGGCCGATTTCGAGATCAGCGCGGATGGTTTCGACCGGAATCGGTATGTCGCCCCATTTGTAGGTCTGACACTCTGATATCATCGGACTTCAACATGGAGAGCGACGATGGCAAGCGGTACTGTGAAGTGGTTCAATTCGCAAAAGGGTTATGGATTTATTCAGCCGCAAAGTGGCGGAAAAGACGTTTTCGTTCACATCTCGGCCGTTGAAAAGGCCGGCTTAAGCACCCTCAATGAGGGCCAGACCGTTGAGTATGAGATCGTCTCTGATCGAGGCAAGGAATCCGCTGGTAATCTCAAGGTCAAGTGACTCCACCTGAAGACCCATCACGGCTTCGAGCGGATGCGCTTGCGCGGTCTCTCCGGCGCACGTGACGAATTCTATCTCGCCGCCATTGTGCAGAGACGTTCGTCATGACGACTGCCGCCATTTACGCGCGCTATTCCTCCGACCTGCAATGCGACGCCTCGATCGAGGATCAGATTCGCCTGTGCAAGGAACGGGCGAAGCGCGAAAGCTGGCGCGTCATCAACTGCTACACCGATCACGCGATCTCGGGTGCGAGCCTGATCCTACGCGACAGCCTCTTCTTGATCGGTTTTACGTTCGAAACAACTTCTTGAAAATTTGAAGCTGGCTGAAGGATGTGGTCATACGGCTCCTTCTGCGTTGCGCGCGGCGTCGACGGTAAGAAATCTTCGCCTATTGAAAAACTGTCGACGATCGCCAATAAACATCTGATAGTGGGCATTCAACCACGGCCGAGGAGAGCCAGGGGAAAATGCAGTCGGACGCGGCAGGCGGCAGCCCTCTCGACTCGGTCACCGAAGCGATTGCGACCTATGTCGCTGAGGCGGCGCCCGAGGCACTGCCGGAACCGGTCCGCAAGGAGGCGGTTCGCACCTTCCTCAACTGGGTCGGCTGCGCGGTCGGCGGCGCCCGGCACGAGACGGTGAATATCGCGCTCGCCGCCCTGGCGCCCTTCTCGGGCCCGGCGCAGGCCAGCGTGCTCGGTCGCGGCGAGCGGCTCGACGCGCTGCTTGCAGCACTGATCAATGGCATCAGCTCGCATGTCTTCGACTTCGACGACACCCATCTGCGCACGGTGATCCACCCGGCGGGACCGGTGGCGAGCGCGCTGCTTGCCTTTGCCGAGTACAGCTCGGTGCGCGGGCCCGAATTCGTAAATGCGCTCGTGCTCGGCGTCGAAGTCGAATGCCGGATCGGCAAGGCGGTGTTCCCGGCGCATTACGATATCGGCTGGCACATCACCGGCACGACCGGTGTGTTCGGAGCCGCGGCCGCGATCGGCAAGCTGCTCAACCTCGATGCCGAGCGCATGGCCTGGGCCTTTGGGCTCGCGGCAAGCCAACCGGTCGGGCTGCGCGAGATGTTCGGCAGCATGACGAAGAGCTTCCATCCCGGCCGCGCCGCTCAGAACGGTATGACCGCTTCCCTGCTTGCCGCGCGCGGCTACACCAGTTCGACCCGGGCGCTGGAGGCGAAGCGCGGCTGGCTCAACGTGCTGAGCGCGCACCACGATTCCGCCGAGATCACCGAGGCCCTCGGCGCGCGCTACGAGATTCTGGCCAACAGCTACAAGCCCTTCGCCTGCGGCATCGTGATCCACCCGGCGATCGATGCCTGCGTGCAGCTCCGCAACCGCGACGGGATCGAGGCCGCTTCGATCCGCTCGGTTGTGCTCCGCGTGCATCCGCTGGTGCTGGAGCTGACCGGCAAGACCGAGCCGCGGACCGGCCTCGAGGGCAAGTTCAGCGTGTTCCACGCGGCCTCTGTCGCGCTGATTGAGGGCGACGGCGGCGAGCGGCAGTTCAGCGACCGCGCGGTGCGCGACCCGGCGGTGATCGATCTCCGCCGGCGCGTGCGTGCGATCATCGACCCGGCGCTCACGCCGGATGCCGCGACGGTCACGCTCACCTTGGCCGACGGGCGCGTGGTAGAGAAGCGGATCGAGCATGCAATCGGCAGCCTTGCACGGCCGATGACAGATGCGGATCTGGAGACGAAATTCGCCGGCCTTGCGGAGGCGAGCCTCGGTGCGGCCGGCACGAGGCGGCTGCTCGATCTCTGCTGGGGGGTCGGCTCGCTCGACGATGTGGCGGCGGTCGCGGAGGCGGCGCGGACATAGAAGCCGGCCGCCTCCCGATCAGACACGGACAAGAAAACGAGGAAACCTCATGGAACAGCATATCGAGCCCACACAAACTTCCCGACGCACGATCCTGGCGCGGATCGACCGGCTTCCGCCCTCGCGCCACCTGGTCGGGCTGGTCGCGCGCATCGCCTCGGGCGGCTGGTTCGAGTTCTATGAGCTGTTCATGCCGGGCTTCATCTCGCTTGGCCTGGTCAAGGCGGGAATCTATGCGCTGCATCCCGGCAGCATGCTCGATCCGCATCTCTTCGCGAGCTTCCTCGCCTCGTTCTTCTTCGGCATGTTCCTGAGCGCCACGGTGTTCAGCTTCATCTCCGATTGGCTCGGCCGGCGCGCGATTTTCGTGCAGTCGATGGTTGTCTATTCGATCGCGCAGCTCGCGATCGCTTTCCTGAGCGACCCAGCAGCTATCGACTTCGCCCGCTTCGTCGCCGGCCTCGCAGTCGGCATGCAGTTGATCAACAATGACAGCTACATCACAGAGCTGACGCCACGCGCAACCCGCGGCCGGTATATGACCGCGGCCTACCTCTTCATTCTGACGGCAATCCCGGTCTCGGCCTTCCTTGCTGCCGCCCTGGTGCCGCTTGCACCGTTCGGCATCGATGGCTGGCGGATCGTGGTCGCGATCGGCGCCTCCAGCGGCATCATCGTGCTGCTGATCCAGCGCGGCCTGCCGGAATCTCCGCGCTGGCTGGAGGTTCACGGCCGCTTCGCTGAGGCCGACGCGGTGGTCTCGGACATTGAGGCCAAGGTGATCGCCGAACTCGGCAAGCCGCTGCCGCCGCCGAGTGCCGAGGTGCCGGACGCGACGGCTAAGACCGGGCGCTGGACCGAGATGTTCTCGCCCTTCTACCTGCCGCGCACGATCGTTATCTCGATCTTCCAGTTCTCCCAAACGATCGCCGTGTTCGGCTTTACAGCCTTCGTGCCGATCCTACTGGTCAAGCAGGGCTTCACCATCGTCCATTCACTTTACTACACCGCGATAATTGTGCTGCTCGCTCCGGTAGGAGCGGCCTGCGCCAGCCTCTTCGCCGAGCGGATCGAGCGGAAATGGCAGTTGGTCGGCTCCGCGATCATGATCGGGGCGAGCGGCACGGTGTTCGCCAACGCGCACAGCGTGCCGGTGGTGATGATCAGCGGCGCGCTGATCTCGCTCTTCAACAACTGGTTGATCGCGATCTTCCACCCCTACGCGGCGGAGCTATTCCCGACGCGCATTCGCGCCCGTGCGGTCGGCTTCACCTTCTCCTGGAGCCGGATCAGCTCGATCTTCGTCGGCTACTGGGTGGCCGACCTGCTAGCGGCGTTCGGTCCACGCGGCGTGTTCGTGATGATCGCGTTCGCCATGCTCGCAATCGTCATCGGCATCGGCGGTTTCGGTCCGCGCACCAACGGCCGGAGTCTGGAGATTCTGTCGCCGTGAGGTATGCTGCGGCGTATGGCTGGAGGGTTTCGGTATGAAGATCGGAGTGCTGAACGGCGACCATATCGGCCACGAGGTCGCACCCGAAGCGGTGAAGGTGCTGCCTGCGGCGGCCGCCGCCACCGGTGTCCCTACTCAAAACTCCGAAAGCCAAAGAAATCCTGGAGTTCCGCCGGCATTCAGAGTTTTGAGTAGGGACACTCGCGCTTTGCCCGTAACAGCCGCGACTGGCAGCAGCTCATCGAGATGTGTCGGGTAGTCGGCACGGTGTTGATCGACCAGAAGACAGCCGGCGCCATATCAGGATCTTGATTTCAAGCTTTCACCGAACCCTCAACCCGTGCGGTCAAAATATTGGTCTGAGGCTTGTCCCTACTCAAAACTCCGAAAGCCAAAGAAATCCTGGAGTTTCTCCGGCAGCCTTTCGCGACGCGGGTTTGTCGGCGAGGCGACCGGATGTTTTACAAAGCTTCGCGTAAGTAAACACGACAGCAATCAATCGGACTTAGAATCTGCAATAGTATGCACACCGCTGCCTTGAAGCAGCGATGCGGCAGCCTTCCAAGCAAGATTTTTCAAATTCGTCATAGGTGGGTTATCTAACTCTACTGCGCCCTCTGTCTTAGAATCGCAGCCGGCAACGAGCCGGGAGATCTTAACCTCGCCATCAGTGTAATACTGATCGCCTTCACCATTCCGACCGATAAGCGTAGGGCCGATACCGGACACTTCATAAGTGGCTTCGACGACATTTGCCGTCTTGAGGTCCTCAGTGAGTTGGTCGCGTTCTTTATCGATGTCAGGTGCAATGTGATGCGTTACTTGCGCCGTGTAATGGCTAAGGCCCACCCCTCGGTCAAAGGTTACGGCCCCAAGCCATACCGGTCTGCCTTCGTCACCTAGATCTAAGGCTTTCCAGAACCGCACGTGGTGGCGCTGACTTGCGCTTCGGCCATCTGCCTTTTCGAAGGCCAAGTCCTCACGCCTGTTGTCGTATAATAGGTTGCTGACAGGTGCGCCCGGATATGCGCGACGCAGTACGACACTGCCAATGATCTCGACGCTGGATCGTAGTGTGATCG
>Ga0182024_10011000_pt1 | contig 18297 bp, 14 predicted proteins | sample P32metaG_FD_120480 | JGI IMG/M metagenome (GOLD analysis project Ga0182024, IMG submission 120480) | Permafrost microbial communities from Stordalen Mire, Sweden - P3-2 metaG (Illumina Assembly) | ecosystem: Environmental > Terrestrial > Soil > Wetlands > Permafrost | place: Sweden: Stordalen... | reverse complement strand
CTACTACCGGCTTCAGCAGTTCTCGAGTTACCGCCTGCATGACTTCCGGACTGAGCTTTGACAATACCTTGGCCACCATCTCGTCTACTTCCGCTTGCGTTGCCGCCGGGTGCGTCGAAGCCACTTCCGCAGCCGACAAATCCGAAATCACTGCAGCCAGGGCATCAGAGGAAACGTTGCTGGTGCCGCTTGACGAATCCGAGCTGCTGCTCATTGTCGTCCGAGCATCTTCCATTGCATCTGTTGTCGCAGTTTTTGCCGACTCCAACGCCGCCGCCCATGGGTTGGAAGTCTTTGGGTCACTGTCCCAGGGGCTCGCCGGGCTCGAAAACCAGCTATTGACCGGATTAGGCTCAGCCTGTTTCGCACTCTGCCGCGCAATTTCTTTCTGCCGCGCGTTCTCTTCTTCTCGCGCAACTCTTTCCTGCCGGGCAGTTTCTTCTTGTCGTGCAAACTCTCCTTGTCGTGCCTCTTCTTCTCGTCGCGCAGCTTCTTCTTGTCGCGCAGCTTCTTCCTGTCGCGCAATCTCTTCCTGTCGCGGAGCTTCTTCTTGTCGCGCAGCTTCTTCTTGTCGCGCAGCTTCTTCTTGTCGCGCAGCTTCTTCTTGTCGCGCAGCCTCTTCCTGTCGCGCAGCTTCTTCCTGTCGTGCAGCCTCTTCCTGTCGCGCAACCTCGTGCTGCCGCGCAGCCTCTTCTTGTCGTGCAGCTTCTTCCAGATGTGCAATCTCTGGCAATGGTTCGCTGATCACGTCGTTCGCGACCTCGGCAACCTGCTGTCCTACAAATTCATCCTGACTCGCAAACCGCACGCTCGCTGGTCCCGACAAAAATTCAGATTCTTCCGCGACTGCAGTCGCGCTCTCATCACTCGAAAATGCTTCCGTGCGTTCTGAATATCCCGTTTGAGGGTGTTCCTCGACAAGATTTTCAGCGATGTGCGTCTCTTCCGCTTTGGCATTTAGCGATTCACTCTCAAGTGTGCCGATTTCCGTAACAAACCCGCCCATATCTGCCGGCACTTCAGCGGCCGTGACAAAGCCGCCCTTGTCTTCTGTTTCTCCCCACGTTTCTCTCGCGCTTTTCCTTCCGATCGTTGGCAATGTCGGTAGGTCGCGCCAATCTCGCACCGGCCCACTTTCGTCGTCTCCCCGAGAATTAGTCGTAGTCTCCTCGCGCCGCCACGAAGGTTCCGCTTCTTTCGATCCTTCTTCCTCTTCTTCAGCCACCTCGTTTGGTTCGTCTACCTCAGACCAGTCGCGAGTAGTCTTTTGCGTTTCATAGGACGAAGTGAATTCTGTTTCCTCGGTGGTTGTCGGTCCCAACAATTCCCCGAACGCCATGGTCTGTTCGGCCGCGTCGACTTTCACTGGTTCCGGAGCCGTCGGAGTATCTACAAAGCTGTCATCACCCACCACGATCGCTTCTGGCGTTGAGGTACGACTAAATGACAACCCTCCTAGCGGAGAACCTGGCGGCTGCGCTGGCGGTGGCGCGACCGGAAAAGCTGGCGCTGGCGTAAATGACAAAACATCGGCAGACTTTCGCGGAGTAGTCGCGGGAATTTTCTTCTCTCGCCCCCCCTCAGCCTGACCCAGCGAAACTCCCGCCCGTTGAAGCGCGGATTTCACCATGACGATCAACGGATCCGGCGGAACAAACGGTTTTTTCAATACTCCGTCGGCCCCTACGCGTTGCGCCTCCTGTTCATCCAGAGGATCAAATGCGCCGACCAACAGAATTACCGGGATATGTTTTAGCGAGGGATCTTCTTTGACGTACTGGCAAACTTCGTAGCCGTTGCGTACCGGCATGAACACGTCCGCCAACACTAGATCGGGGCGGATCTCGGAAATTTTTCGCACCGCGGCTTCGCCGTTGCCTACTGCGACAACATCAATACCCTGATCCTTCAGGGCCAGCCCGACCATCCGCTGGATGTTGCTGTTGTCGTCCGCAACCAGAATCTTGGCCACCCACGTCCTCCGCGAAATGTAATGCAGACCCCAAGCATCGGTAGCCGGGATTTTGCTCGATTCTTCAGGTATTTGAGCATCCTCAAACGTGGTCGTCAACGCATCAACCGTTTCCATGTGTCCCAAGTGAATACGCCACTTACCTGCACCAATGGCCGGGTCTGCGACTGTGCTTATGGCAAAAAAAAAGGCGTGGCCAGAGGCCACGCCTTTTCGCCCGATGGTCTAGACCTACCAGGGTACTAGTTTTCGGACGCCTTTTTTCTTCTTGCTGCTCGATTCTTTCCCATTGTCGCCTTGGTTTGCCGTATCGGTCTGCGAGGCATCGGTCTTAGCGTTGCTAGTGCTCGTCGTTCCACTGGCGTCGGTTCCGGTCGCTACTGCCGCCTCTCCACCATTAGGAGTTGCGGTAGGAGTTTCGGGTGCAGCCGACGTCGATTCTCCGGGCGTTGTCGGACTTGCTTCAGGCGCCGCTCCAGTTGTTGGGGCGTCTGAACCTCCGGGCGCACTACTCTCCGGTGCATTAGCATCCGCAGGTGCAGCGCTTTCAGCGCCGCTGCTCTCTTCGGTTTTCGCGCCGCCCGGTGTTACCGTAGCCACGATTCCAGTCGTATTCCCGGCAGCGCCCGTCGTCGTTCCGCCTCCGCCGCTCCCACCGACCACAATGCGCGACGAGTTACCCCCCGTAAGCACATCCGTCGCAGAGGAAGTGTCCGCTTCCGGCTCGAGATTCGGCTCGCCCACCCGAGCAGCAGTTTTCATTTCGCCGCCAGGTCCGGAGTGTAGGATTCCTAGCGGTTTCTTCGCCAGACTGGTATGCGGTCGCGGAGCATTCTGCTCCGCAACCATTCGTGCGCGAGCTTTCGGATCGGGCTGCGGCACCGGAACCTTCATGGCCACCAACCGCGCCTTAGCTTGCGGTGCCTCACTGGAAAGCGGGTAATTTCTCACAATCCGCGCGTAGTAATTTGCCGCCACCTCTTTTTTCTCCGCTTTATCGAATATGTCCGCCAACATCCAAAGCGCATGATCCGATCTGCTGTACAGCGGATAACGATTGGTTACCCCGATCAGCCGAGCCGCTGCGGCGCGCTTGTCGCCCTTCGCGTAGTAATAGTAAGCCACACGGTAATCGCCCTCCGCGATCACCTCTTGCACTTCCCGCAAATGTTGCATCGCTTTATCCGCCAGCGGATCCTTCGGATATTTCAGCAGGAACGTCTGGAATTCGTTCTCCGCTTCTTTCGCTTCGGTGCGATCCCGGTCCGGTTTCTCCATTTGTCGGAAGTGCCCCATGGCCACCTGCAGTTGCGCGTAAGAAGCCTCCGGAAGGAAAGGGAAGAACACGATGAAATCTTTGTAGCCGGAGATGGCCTGCGTCATATTGGCCGTCCCGCCCTCTTTATAATAAGAGTCGGCGATTAACAATTTCGCCTTGGCCAAGTATTCGCTGTCAGGATACGTGTTGATGAGCGTCTGCAGGTTTAGCCGTCCAACCTCGTGCTTGCCGTGCTTTATGTCTTCCGCGGCACGGTCGTATAAAACTTTATCTGGCTGAACGTTATTGTCCACGCTGGTGTCTTTATCAACTTTTTTCTTCTTGTGCAGGATCTGGGCGTTGGACTGCGTCGCCCCCATGAGGAAAATCGCCATCATCAACAGAAACGCTAAACGATTGCTAGTGGCATACGGCGGAGTACGTAGCAAACAACACCTCTCTAAGTTTTAAAATTCCTTCGAACCTCTGCCGCGGCCGCTAGGGGAGAGCCGCTCGAAACCCCGAACCCCCGGGATTATAACCTGAACGAAAGGCCAGTCCGCACTCATCTTTGCCCTTTCGGTCAGTAAAATCCCGTTAATGAGAACCACCCCCATACCTCGGGGTTGCCTCCTATCTTCTTTTATTCTAACGTTTCTAAGGAATGTTTCAGTTATCTGAGGAACATTTCAGTTAGTCGGAGGGTGCCTGCCCTCGGTTTTTGGAGGGTGAGTCTTGTAGCGTGGAAACAGCGGAAGCCGAACCACAAAGCTCCGGTTCCCATCGCTGACGCAGTGGAGCTCACACGAATTCGAGCGCTAGAAAATTATTCAATTATCGATTTTATGTAGATCTACAAAGCTATCGTCAGCTCCACCGGTGCAGACGCCGCAATCCGCGAACCCGCCAACGGCGTCTGATCCACCACCGCGCCATGAGGCCACTGCGGAGCCGTCACATAGTTCACTTTGCGCCGCAGCCCTGCAACATCAAGACGGTGTTGCGCGTCGGTTTCATTCAGGCCCACCAGATGCGGCATCACGTAAGCCTTATCCCGGTCGCCTTGCGAGACCAGTACATCCACACGCGGCGTAGCCGCCCCAGTGCCGGGCTTCGGATTCTGAATCACCACCGTATCCGCGGGTACCTTGGGCAACGTGATATTGGAAACCTCACCGATTTGCAGCCCTTCGCGCAGCATCTCTATCCGGGAGACTCTGAGCGTAGTTCCTTCCAGTCGGGGAATGGTCAGTTGCCGCTGTCCCAGGCTGAGCACCACGTGAGCTTGTTGCGACACCTTCATCAACAATCCTGCCGTGGGCGTTTGCCTCACCACCACGTTGGTCGGTAAATCGCTATACACGCGGTCCGCCACTCGCAAAACTAAACCGCGGGAGCGCAACAGGTGGCTGGCTTCCGTAACGTTCTTACCCACAAGATTCGGCATCGTCACTTCGCGCCCATGAATGGCCACCCGCATGGCCGTAATTGCGCTTAGAAATGCCGCCGACGCCAGAATAAAAACCAGCAGCGACATCCTGCTCACCCATTCCAGTCGTTCGCGCAGGGTCATAAATAGAATCTCAACTCAAAAAAATAATCAGTCCGAGCCCTTGTCGTGTGTCGCGCTTGTCGACGCCACCAATGGTGGCGCCGGATACTCCGGCAATTTGTCTTTGCTGGTGTCCGCGCGTTTCACTTCCAGTTCCCCGAACAGCAGCGACGGGCTGATGATCGTCGTCGTCGCTCCTCCGGACCGGTTGCTCACCAGCGGGTCATCACCCGCAGCAATCAAATCGCTCCTCATCGCGCGCACATCCAGCTCGCTGAACACTGCGCCCCGCACCAATTCTTCATGTCCGTCCTTCGCATATACCCGGTAAAGCAGGCGCGGCGTGTTACCCGGCCCAAGCGTGTCCACCCGATATGCGTACGCCAAACCTTGATCCGCCACAATCTGAAGCGCGCGTTGCCTCAACGCCGCCGGACTTTGCGCGTCCGAGGTCTTCACTACTAACACGCCGACGCCCGCGGCGGGGAAGACTCCCGGCGCAGCCCGGCCATGCCCGTTCGAGGTCGTAAAATCGCGTATCGGTTGGCGTCCCACTAGATAATTGGTCAACGTTCCGTTATCAATCACGGTTACGCGCTGTGCCTTGACTCCTTCGCTGTCCACGTCATAACTTCCCACCGTGCTCTTGCCTTGAAATTCTTTCAGCGTCGGGTCATCCACCACGCTCAAAAAATTTGGCACCACCCGCGTCTTGTAACTGGACGCAAACGACCCCGTCGTGCGATTTGGCTTTCCAAGCTGCGGCTTGCGCCCCACAACGTTCTGTCCAATCAACGAGGCTACGATGTCATCTGCCGCATCCGGCGCGAATAAAACGGGACCACGGTATTCCTCTTCCACGATCGGCGCATTTCGCAACGCCACCACGGTCTCCAATGTTTTTTTCGCATCGTTCATTAATTGATCGTGGCTCGGTAATTCTTCCGCATGCGCCACCATCCATGCCGGATTGCGCGTCACCCGCATTCCGTCGTCCGCCTGTGCCGCGCTATTCAATTGCACGCTGTAGGTCGCTCGCCCGTCACGCGTTACTGTCCCTTCCGAATTCACAAAATACTCGTTCACTCCCGTGAACCGCGCCGACGCCGTCGAAGACTGCACATCCGGATACTGCTTATATAGCTCCGTCACATCCTCAAGCGTCTTCTTCCACTCTTTCTGATCGACCTTTAATGCCGTCACCGGCTCCAGCGCGATCACTTCTGGCTCTTTGGCGAAATCATCAACCGCGTTCGGATCCGCGCTGAACTGTTTCAGTGCCGCCTGTTTTTCCGCGAATGCTTCCCCCGCGCTCTTGTACGCCTCATCGGTCGCCGTCCAAATCTGATGACGCAAAGCGATCGGGTCGTTATCCAGCGGCAGAATATTTGTCTCCCCTATACCCTGGCTGAAATAACTATCTTGTTTGTAATCTCCGATACGCACCACCACTCGCAATATGCGCACGTGCACCCGCTGGCTCTGTACCAGCGCACCAAATGCCGCTTCCGCGCTGTAATCATCCACATCGTTCACGCGGTATTCGATGTAGTAAGGTGCTTGCACCTGATCCATCTTCAAATGAGTGTAAGACCGTGATAGTTCCGTGAGTAGCGCTTCAAGTAACGCGTCGCCCTTCGCCGCCGCGACGGCCGCCGTCATCGCGCTGGAATTTAGAGGCCTGGCACTCTCTGTGGCTGGCGAATCCTTCACCGCGGGTTTTCTTGCAGGAACGGGAGTTCCGACGATTTGGCCGACAAAAAATAAAGTTCCGCTCAGTAAAGCTAGATAAGTTCTCTTCACGGGCGTGCTCCCGTACCCGTAGCCACAGGTGCCACACTTTGCGCTGCCACAGCAGGCGCCGCGTCTTCAAATCCCGGTGGCGGCAGAATCGGCGGCCGCTCATGTGCATGCGCCCGCTTCTGCACTTCCATCTCCGAGAAAATAATTGCCGGCGCCACTGCCGCTACCGGCACACTCCCGCTTTCCGCGCCGCAGATTCCGTTGAACACATGCTCTTGATCCCCGGTAGCCACAATGCGCGTCAGCGCCGCCAATGGCGTGCCCACAATATCCACTCCCCGCACCAGCTCGTCCGGTCGCCCGTCGACATAAACTTTGTAAACAATCACCGGAAGCACCTGGAACGCTTGCGGCAAAGACCGCGTCGTCAGCGTAAATCCTCCCTGTATGTCGTCGAAGTACAGCCCGTACGGTTTCCCCTGCTTCTTCACTTCATCGATCAGCTTCTGGCGCATATCTTTTTCAGGAATCGTCTGGCTGGAAGTCACAATCAAATTTCCCTGTCTCCCGGTGGGCATCAGTCCCGGCTGGTTTCGTCCGTGCCCATTGGAAACTCCGAAATTTTTGATCGGCATTCGCGACATCAGAAAATTCTTCAGTACTCCATTTTGAATGACGTCCACACGCTGCGCGGGCGTTCCCTCATTATCAAAATCATAAGACCCAGAAAGTTTCACATCGCCAATCTGCTTCGTCGTCGGATCGTCCGTCACGCTTAGAAATTTCGGCAGCACTTCCTGTCCCACCATCTTCGTAAATGTCTGTCCTTCTTCCTCGTCTCGCTGCCGGTGCCCTTCCAGCCGGTGCCCTAGCACTTCATGAAAAAACACCGCCGCCGCCCGTCCACTCAACAGCGCCGGTCCGTCATACGGTTCAGCGACCGGAGCCGCCCGCAGCGCCTTCAAATCCGCCGCCATCTTCTCGATTTTTGCGGATAATTCGCTTTCCGCCGGCAATCCTTTGGCGGTCGGTGCCTGGAAAGTCTCTACTCGCAACAATTCCATGCCGTCGTCAGCACGCGTTTGCGCTTCCATAATCAATCGCGTGGAGGCACTGGGAGTAACCACCGTGCTCCCTTCGCTGTTCACCATCCGCGCATTCGAGTTCTGCACCTGCAGCATCACGCTTCCAAAATAAACGTCAGGATACTTCCGGAATATTGCCGATAATCTTTTGATTTCGCCTTCCCACGTCGCCCGGTCCAGGGTAACCGGTACCTTCGCTTCACCAATGTGCGTAGCCGATGCCTCTTTCGAAAAATCCGGTGACTTATCCTCTTCTTCCGCGCGCACTGCGGTATTCGTTCGCACATTCATCAGCGAAGGAACCGCCCGCTTGTACTCCCGGTCCGTCAGTTCCCACAGGACACGCCCAATGGCGTCTTGATCATCCGAAAGCGGCAAAGACCCCGACGTAACACCGCTTGCCCGGCTCTGCCCGTGAGTATTGTCTAGCGCATGCGTGCCCACCCGCATCGTTACGTCCGCCTGCCGCCGTTTGGCCGCCGCATCCGTCAGCAAGCTCCCGTAGGCTCCAACGAGCACCACATAGTCCTGGTCGTACACTGTGTAGCTCAAGTAGTAGGGCGCCTGGTCAGTTTTTCCCAACTCGGTACTGGCCCGCGAAAGCTCTGCCTGCATCACCTTCAACACCGGGTCGTTCGCGCCTTTCTTGGCGTCCACTGGCACTGAAGTACTTCCAGAGCCAGTCGTGGCTTCGGTCGAGACGGCCCCATCAGTTCGGCCCGCTGCGGAATCTTCCGCGGCCGCCCAACCAGCGGGTGCCACCGCCAATTGCGCGCAAACCACCCCGCACGCCGCCATACGCCATGCCAAACAAATGACATCCCTCGCCCCTACACTCCGGCGTCCATACTTTTTTGCTGGGCCAAAATTGATCATTAACAGTGAACTCCAATCGGTATGACGATTCGAACTGCCTGAACTACGAAAAACAATGGGAGAAGCCGAGTATGCCTCAGCGCTGGTCCGGGCGCAATTTAGCTGTTACCAAAGTGTTCTTCTTTGGCTAACCGTGCCCCGTTCACGAATTCCTGTGCCGACACTTCCGCGCGTCCTTCCAGTTTGACGGTCAAAACACGTAAAACGGTTGCGTCCCCACACGCCACCCTCAATTCGCCGTCTTCCAGAAGCAACGTTCCCGGAGCCGCTGGCGCTTGCTCTCTGGTCGCAGGTTCGCCCCGCAATTGGCAGGTCTTCCCCCGAAAAGTCGTGTACGCCCCTGGCCACGGTTCGAAACCTCGCATGCGATTGAAAATCTCCCGTGCATTCCGCTCCCAGTCAATGCGGCCGTCCTCTTTCTTCAGTAAAGGGGCATATGTCGCCAATGCATCATTCTGCTTCTTCGGCGTAACCAACCCATCTGGGAGGCCGCGTAGCGTCTCTATCATTAACTTCGCCCCTGCTTCCGCCATCCGCGCCGTCAACTCTGGCGCCGTCTCCGCCGGTGAGACATCAATTTCTTCCTGCAGCAACATATCCCCCGTATCCATGCCCGCGTCGATCCGCATGGTGGTCAAGCCCGTTATAGTCTCGCCATTCGCGATCGCCCAATTGATTGGCGCGGCGCCGCGATATTTTGGCAGCAGGGACGCATGCAGATTGATCCAGCCGCACCTCGAAATCGGCAAAAGCCCAGCGGGAATGATTTGTCCATACGCAATAATCACGAAGCATTCGGGCTCGAAACTTTGCAGCAGCTCTCGCGCTTCTGGAGCGCGGATCTTCACCGGCTGCCGAACCGGTATCCCAGCTTCGAGCGCGGCTTGTTTAACCGGGGAAAGCGAAATCTCCTGCCCCCGCCCTCGCGGCCGGTCCGGCTGCGTAATCACCGCTACCACTGTATGACTCGGGTCCGCCAGTATGGCCTTCAGCGTAGGCACCGCAAAGGCAGGCGTTCCGCAGAAAACTATCCGCATGAGTATCCTTCCGGCCAGCAATAGTTATGGGACGTATTCAACCTGATTTGACGTTACGACAGCAATGAAAAATCCACGCAGGAATTCTGAGGAACAGCAGGCCAATCCTTAACTACAGTTCACCACTCGCCTTGTTTTCTTAGCTTTTTGATCTTGCGCCGGATCAGGTCGCGTTTCAGCATGCTCAAGTGCTGAATGAACAGGATGCCATTAAGATGATCGATCTCGTGGCAGAAAGCTCTGGCCAGCAAATCTTCTCCGCGAATCTCAAAAGTCTCGCCCTTGGCATTTTGGGCCTTTACCGTCACAAATTGTGGCCGCACTACATACCCGCGAAACCCCGGAATCGAAAGACAACCCTCTTCCTCCCGTTTTTCGCCTTCCGCATGAATAATTTCCGGGTTGATCAGTACAATTTTTCCCTCCGGATTTTTCCCCGCGGTCACATCCACTATCGTCAGGCGCAGATTTTTCCCGATCTGCGGAGCGGCCAGCCCAACGCCTTGCGCAGCATACATCGACGCGAACATGTCCTCGGTTAATTCTTCCAGCTCGGGGCCGAACTCCGTAATCACACTCGTAGGCTTTTCCAGAATCGGATCGCCGTATTTAATAATTGAATAAATCTTTCGCGGTGGTCCGGCTGGCACTGTCGACGCAACAGTCTCCGTCGTCGCGGTTACAGGCTCAGAATTCGTCAATTTGTCGGGCATAGTTATCGAAATTCCGCCGCATCTCCGCCAGCGAATCTCCTCCAAATTTTTGCAGAAAAGCATCCGCTAACACAAGCGCTACCATCGCTTCGCCCGCCACTCCCGCTGCCGGCACCACGCACCAGTCAGAACGTTCGTACGCCGCCTGCACCGGTTCCTTCGTCACCATATCCGCTGTGTGCAGCGCACGTCTCAACGTGGAAATCGGCTTCAGGTATCCCCGTACCACCACGTCTTGCCCGTTGGTAATCCCGCCTTCGACGCCCCCGGCGCGATTAGACGACCTCAAAAATCTTCTCGCATCCCGGTCGTACGAAATCTCATCCTGTACTTCGCTGCCATAGGATCCCGCGCCCGCAACTCCTGCCCCGATCTCGACAGCCTTCACCGCCTGAATACTCATTACCGCCTGCGCCAGCCGGCCATCCAGTTTTTCATCCCACTGCGCGTGGCTTCCCAGTCCCACCGGTACATTGTGCGCTATCACCTCAAAAATCCCTCCCACCGTATTCCCGGCTTTCAACGCGGCGTCCACTTCCGCCTTCATCTTTTCTTGCAAATCCGCGTCCACGCAACGCAGCGGCGACTCAAGATCTGCGCTCACCGTCCGAATCTCATCCCACGTAGCGGTTCGCTCCAGGGAAAAATGCCCCACACGAATCGTGTGACTCGCAATCTCCGTCCCAAGTTCGCGAAGCAACAACTTCGCAAACGCTCCAGCAGCCACCCGCGCCGCCGTCTCTCTCGCCGAGGCCCGCTCCAAAATATATCGCGCGTCATGAAAATTAAATTTCTGCGACCCCGCCAGATCCGCATGCCCTGGCCGCGGGGCCACCAGCTTGCGTTCCTTCCCCGCGGATTCCGCCGATTCCTCCACCGGCAAACTATTTTCCCAATTCGCCCAGTCCCGATTCTCAATCCGCAAAGCCACCGGCGCGCCAATCGTCTTCCCATGCCGCACCCCAGCAAAAATATCCGCCCGATCCTTCTCGATTTTCTGTCGACCCCCGCGCCCATAACCAAGTTGCCGCCGGTGCAGCTCATGATTAATGAACGCCACATCCACAGGCAGCGAAGCCGGCAGCCCCGAAATAAAAGCCAGCAACGCCTGTCCGTGCGATTCACCCGCAGTGTAAAAACGCAGCATCCCTGAGGCATCCTAGAGAAATTGAATTACCCAGCGTAATTGGAGAATGGAGTGTATCTGCCGACCCGCCGCCGCGTCCAGTTTTCGCTGTTGTTTTGCTTTTTGCAATGACGCAATAAGAGTGTCTTTCGCGTCATCCGCGCCCATATATTCTTAGCTTCAGCTCAGCCCTTGCTCGCAAAATGAGAGCGGAGTCAACATTGCCCTCGCGGCGCTTCATTGCAGCTTCCGTGTTACTCGCCGCGCTACCCGGCTTACTCAGCTGCTGGACTCTTTCGTGTAACCGTACGCCCAAAGCACCGCCAGCTGTGACAATCAACAAGCAGCCTGTCAATTTTGCCAGCCGCACCTTTGACCCGGCCCACCCGCCGTCCGATATGCCACCTCTGACTGAGGGAGAATACGCAGCCTGCGATTCTGATTTTTCATCTAACGCTACTGTTGCTGGGCAGACTCGCCAAACCGACGCCACGCACGCCACTCTAACCGTCGCGCACATCAAAATGGACCTGCAGCTGAACGTCACCATCTGGGTGCCCAACGGCGTAACTCCGCACGTCTCCGAACATGAGGAAGGCCATCGGCAAATCTCCGAGTATTACTACCAGACCGCCGACAAACTGGCAGAGCGAATCGCCACCACTTACCTCGGCAGACAAGTTGACATCGCCGGCACGGATCTCCAAGCCGAGTCCAATGAGTTTCTTCAACAAACCGCCGCTATCACTGCTGATTACAGCAGGGAATTAAACCCCGGCCCGACGCAATTGCTTTACGACAGCATCACCGACCACAGCCGAAATGAGGTTGTCGTCAAAAACGCCGTCGAGCACGCCATCAAAAACGCCTCAATCGAATCGCCCTAGCCAACAGGATTCCGATCAGGGAATAGATGTCCTGCTTGACGCGCCCTCGTCACGCAGTTACGCTTTCGTTGCACTCGCGAACAACTCGTCCGCGTCCAGAAAAAGGCCATCGTGGCAGGCACTCCACTTCAAATCGAGCGCGACTCCACTCCAGAACCCAGGCTCTCCATCGTCGACGTCTTGGTCGACTCGCTGAAGCGCTGGGTCTTCAGCGTACAGGACTATTCATTAATGGCCGCCCGCTCGGTAAAAAATCTCGCCACCGGTCCGCGCTATTTTCAAGACACCCTCGACCAAATGGACGACATCGGCGTAGGCTCACTGCCCATTGTCTTGATCTCTGGCTTCTTCATCGGCGCGGTTATGGTGTTACAAACCGGCTCGCAATTCACCCGTTTTGGGCAAGCCGCACTTACCGGCGACATTGTGGCCATCGCACTGGTTCGCGAACTCGGACCGACGTTAACCGGCATCCTCGTCGCCGGCCGCTGCTCCTCCGGTATCGCTTCAGAATTAGGCTCCATGCTCGTCACCGAGCAAGTTGACGCCATGCGCGCCATGGGCACGGACCCCAGCCGCAAGCTCATAACTCCGCGAGTCCTCGCCACCGTCTTGATGCTGCCGCTGCTCACCGCCCTCAACGATTTTGTAGGCTTACTCGGCGGCTGCGTTGCATCCGTTTTTTCCCTGCGTTTAGGCGCCGTAGAATTTTGGACCCGCGCCATCAAAGCTCTCGACTTCGCCGACTTGATGCAAGGCTTCACCAAGCCCATGGTTTACGGTTTCATCCTCGCGACCGTTGGTTGCTACAAAGGACTCAACGTCCGCGGCGGCACCCAAGGGGTTGGCCGTGCCACCACTCAAGCCGTTGTTCTGGCCTCCGTCCTCATTATCGCCGCCGACCTCTTCCTCACTAAATTGGCCTTGTACCTTGGAGACAAACTTTTCTAGGTCCCTCTCATCTACCACCCACGGCATTCTTTCGCGACGTTACGGCGACAGCGACGAATTGCCCTATAATCCATGCCACATTCAATGACCCCAGCCGCTGCCACTGCAACGACTAACGCCGGTCCCGCCGTAGTATTTGATAACGTTTACCTCGGCTTCGACGAAGGCGACATTCTCCGCGGCGTCTCTTTCTCCGTCCCTGCACGCGAGACTATGGTGCTCCTGGGCGAAACAGGCACAGGTAAAACCTTAACTCTGAAACTCGCGGCCGGCCTGCTCAAACCCACCCGCGGCAGTATCTCCGTGCTCGGCCAGCAAGTCTCCTCCATGTCCGAGAACGAGCTTCTACGCCTGCGCGAGCGCATCGGTTTCGTTTTTCAGGAAGGCGCTCTCTTCGATTCCATGACCGTCGGCGAAAATGTAGCCTACCGTCTTCGTGAAGAGCACGTTAAAGAAGACGAGATCGAACCGCGCGTCCAGGAAGCACTGCAATTCGTCGAGCTCGAACACACCGCCGACCAACTCCCCTCCGAATTATCCGGCGGCATGCGTCGCCGCGTGTCCATCGCGCGGGCACTCATCAATCGCCCGGACATTGTCTTGTACGATTCACCTACCGCAGGTCTCGATCCTGTAACCTCGCAAACCATAATCTCGCTCATTCTACGTCTGCGCGATGTGTATGGCGTTACCGCCCTGCTGGCCACGCAGCGTTTGCAGGACGGTTTCGCACTCGCCAACTTTTGTTTCGACAAAGAAACCAAGCACGTCGTCCGTGCCGACTCCGCCAAAGGCGCCAAGGAGGGCCAAACAGCTGCCGCAACCCGTTTTATGGTTTACAAGGATGGTCGCATCTATTTCGAAGGTGACCCGCAGGAGCTGTCCAGCACCAAAGATCCATATCTACGCCGCTTTCTAGTTTGAATTTGCTGTAATCTTATCCCGGACTCCGGAGGGGAGTCTCAATGGCCCAGAGGAAGCAGCTTACCTGGACGGAATTGCGTGTAGGTCTGTTCGTGCTGGTCGGCCTTTTCGTGTTGGCGGCCGGCATTTTCTATGTCACCGGGGCAGGTTTCCTGGGGCCGAAGTACCGCCTGAAAACCTATCAAGCCGAGGTTTCTGGTCTCGCCAATGGCGCGCCTGTGCAGGTCAACGGCGTAGAAGTAGGAAATGTCGAGTCCATCACGTTGGTGCCGCGCTCCCAGGCCAAGGCCGACAAAGCCAGAAACATAGAGGTTGTCATGCGCCTGGAGAGACGCTTTCAACCCGACATCCTTACCGACTCCACAGCTAGTGTCGTTACCCAAGGCTTACTGGGAAACAGATATATAAATATTTCGCGCGGCTTCACCGGTGTCCCCTTGAAAGACGGCGAAGAAGTTCCTCCCTCTGAAACAAGGGAAATGCTCGGCAGCCTCCAAGCTCTCTCTGATTCCATGCAGGTGATTTTGGATGACGTAAAAGAAGGCCGCGGCTCCATCGGGAAATTGATCACCGATCCAGAAGCCTACAACCACCTGAACAGCGTCATGACTAAAGCCGATACCATGATGAGCAACGTGCAGGCCGGACGCGGCACGTTAGGCAAACTTGTAAATTCCAATGAGCTCTACGACAAAGTCGACAAGAGCGTCGACAATATCAACGGCTTGGTCACCGATGTGCGCTCCGGAAAAGGCACCATTGCAAAATTACTCAACGATCCAACGTTATATGATGAAGCCAAGCAGGCTCTCAACAATGGCAACGCCGTGCTCAGCGACGTTCGCTCCGGCAAGGGCAGCATCGGCAAACTCATGAACGACGATGCGCTCTACAATCATTTGCGTGACACCAGCGCCAACCTGGACAAGGCTTCCGCCAAGCTGAACGAAAACACCACCACCGCAGGCAAACTTTTTTCCGATCCCAAGTTGTACGACAATCTCGCAGGTTTGACCGGCGATTTGCGCTTGCTTATCGGCGAGTTTCGCCAGAATCCGGCGAAGTTCCTGCGCGTAAAAGTGAGTGTATTCTAACCATTCGCACCTTTTGCGTAAGCAGCAGCTATCTTGTAATGTCTTTGTAACAATAAAGCCATAATATCCACCGCGGCCCGCAACACCGTCGCGACCCACAAGTCGAGCCTATGGAAAATCAGGAAGTACTGCAAAAACCGCGCGCCGAAGCAAGCAAATCGACACTCCCTCAACCAGGACGCCCTGTTCCCAGCCGCGCTTACCCAGGTGCCTTAATTGTAGTGGAAGGCACCGATGGTTCCGGAAAGTCTACGCAACTTTATTTATTAAAACGCTGGCTCGAAATTGGTGGCTATCGTCTTCACTTCACGGAATGGAATTCTTCGCCGCTCGTGAAATCCGCCACACGCCGCGGAAAACAACGCCGCCTCCTCACCCCCACCACCTTTTCTCTCTTGCATGCCGCCGATTTTGCCGACCGCTGCGAACGCCAGATCATGCCTTTGCTGCAAGGCGACTATCTGGTGCTCGCCGACCGTTACATCTACACCGCCTTCGCACGCGACGCCGCTCGTGGTTGTCCGGCGCGCTGGCTGCGCAACCTTTATCGCTTCGCCCCCGTCCCGGACATTACCTTCTACTTTCGAACTCCACTCGACATCGCCGTCCACCGCATCCTCAGCGGCCGCCCTAAATTAAAATATTACGAAGCCGGAATGGACTTAGGCATGTCCTACGATCGCGCCGAAAGCTTCCGTCTGTTTCAGGCTCGTATCCTCGAGGAGTACGACAAAATGGTCGACACCGACAATTTTGTTGTTCTCGACGGCACCATCCCCGTCAATAAATTGCAAAAGCAGATGCGCGACATCGTAGCCTCCAAGATTGATCTCAAACGTTTTGCCCCTCGCATCCAGGAAGCGGAGTAAGCATGCCCGATCAGGAAAACCGAGAAAAAGAAAAACTGAAAGAGAAAGAAAAAGAACGGGATCGCGAGCGAGAACTGGATAAAGATCGCGATCGCGAAAAAGATCAGCGCGAAAAGGACCGCGAACGCGAGAAAGACCAACGCGAAAAGGAAAAGTCTCCCCTTACCATCGCCCTTGAAAGCCCCGCTCCCTCTTCATCTCACACCGTGCCGAAATCCGCTTCCGAAGCCGAGGAGGAAGCCTCTCACTATTTCTTTGGCGAGCCACTCGTCGGTTTCGATCCCGCCGAAATCACCGGCACCCTTGTCGTCATCGAAGGCATGGACGGCTCCGGCCGTTCCACGCAAATCGCTCTTCTTCAGGAATGGCTCGAATCCGAGGGATTCGCCGTCCAAACCAGCGGCTTGCGTCGTTCGAATCTCGTCGGCAGCGACATCGACCAACTCCTGGCCAAGAACGCCGTCACTCGCCTGACGCTGGCCCTGATGTACGCCACCGATTTCTTCGATCAGGTTGAACACCGCATTCTGCCGGCACTGCGCTCCGGTACAGTGGTCCTCGCCGATCGTTTTATTTTTACTTTAATCGCGCGAGGCGTCGTTCGCGGCATCAATCGCGATTACATGACCGGCCTTTATGCCATGGCTCTCCGGCCGCATCTCACCTTCTGGCTCAATGTCCGTCCCGAAACCGCCTTCGGCCGCGAATTCAAAAAATCCCAAGCCATCAGTTATTGGGAAGCTGGTCGCGACATGTCCCTGTCGCACGATTTGTATTGGTCCTTCATCCGCTATCAAACTATGATCAAGCGCGAATTTGAAGTCATGGCCAAGCGTCACGGCTTCATCGAACTCGATGGCGAAGCCAGCGTCGCCGCTGTTAACAAGCAACTCCGCCAACGCATCGGTGAGCAGCTCGGTATACGCGCCACCAAGTACACTCCTTCCTCTGCGCTGGCCCATCTCTGGCGCTAAAAACCTAAATGTCCGAGCCGGTTCACATCGCTGCCATTGACGCCGGCTCCAACGCCGTGCGCCTCGCTGTTGCACGCGCCTACTCCGCTCTCGATATTGAACCTCTCTACGATGAGCGCTACTCCTTACGTCTCGGCGAAGGTGTTTTCGTTCGCCACCGCTTCAGCGAAAAACTCCTGAAAAAATCCGTCAAGGCTTTTCGGGACTTCAAAGAAACCATGGATGAGTTCGGCGTTACGAAATACCGCGCCGTGGCTACTAGCGCCTCCCGCGAAGCCCGCAATCGCGACGCCTTCGTTCGCAGAATTAAACAACAATCCGGTATCCAACTGGAGGTAATCAACGCTGCCGAAGAATCCCGCCTCGGCAGGGAAGCCGTCCTCGCCGCCTTGGGTCCCGAAGCGCCGCCACGCTGCATCATCGACCTCGGCGGCGGTAGCCTGGAATTGAGCATTCTGCGCGACCGTCAGGTCGAGCAAAGTGCCCATCTCGGCGTGGGCACCGTGCGTCTCATGACCACCTTGAATCTTCCCGGCGTCATCCGCCCTTCACAAGCCGAGCAGGTCCGTAAATATGTGCGCGCCCTACTCGAATCAAAACTACCTAACCGTCCAAATCTTGGCGAACAAATCGCCGTCGCGCTTGGCGGCAACGCCGAAACGCTGGCTGGCATCGCACCAGGTCCACGGGAACATGGCCTCCCCATGCTGCAACTATCCCTGCTTCGCGACCGCCTCCCCGACATCCTCAAGCGCGATGTTCGCCAGCGCATGAAGGCTTACGGCGTACGCCGCGACCGCGCTGACGTCATGGGTATTGCCGCCATCACGTTTCTCACTCTCGGCCGCTATCTGAATGTCCGCAGCATGGCCATCCCCGCCGTGGGCCTTCGCGAAGGCATTCTCCAGGAAATCGCCCACGACGCTTTCTCGCGAAAAGAACCGCACCGCTACAACGCTGCAGCGCGCCAGGTCATCGCCAGCACCAAGGCCTTCGCGCGACGCTTGGACCGCGACCAAGCCCATGCCGAGCATGTCCGTGAACTGAGCATTCTCCTTTTCGACGCTTTGCAACCTGTGCATCATCTTCCCGCTCAGTACCGCGTGCTGTTGGAAGCTGGCGCCCTCTTGCATGATGTCGGCCATACCATCAGCCATCACGGTCACCACAAGCATGGCGAATATTTAGCGCTGAACGGCGACATTCCCGGTCTCGCCGGCCGTGATCGCGCCATCG
>Ga0182024_10010999_pt1 | contig 18297 bp, 9 predicted proteins | sample P32metaG_FD_120480 | JGI IMG/M metagenome (GOLD analysis project Ga0182024, IMG submission 120480) | Permafrost microbial communities from Stordalen Mire, Sweden - P3-2 metaG (Illumina Assembly) | ecosystem: Environmental > Terrestrial > Soil > Wetlands > Permafrost | place: Sweden: Stordalen... | reverse complement strand
CTTTTCAGGCGCATTTCCCGAATTGCGTCGGCGCTTATGATGGACGTAATCCGCTGACCGCCAATTGAAAATGGTCACCTGTGCAATCAGGCCGTGAATACACGGCACCGGCGGATGGCTCGGCAGTTTCAGAGATCTAACTTGCCCGCGGACGTCGGCGCCGGAATCGCACAAGCTGGCATCCATGAATGAGCGGGTCTCGGAAGCAGCTCGGCACTTGCTACAGGCTTTCAGCGCGGGGACTACAGGTTGTCCTGCATGGCAAAAAAGAGGGTAATCTCTGAACATGCCATTCTCACATCGAGGCGGCATTCCTTTGCAAAAAGATGATTCTGCACTTCTCACGACTCCGCAGGCTCAGGTAGAAGTCGAAACTACGGTTGTGGAACTTCCCGGTCCCCGCCTGGAAGACCTAACTATTCCGAAAGAAGGGCAGATTCGGGAGGGTTCGCCGTATCCGCGAGGTGCGACGTGGGACGGGCGAGGCGTGAACTTTGCGTTGTTTAGCGCGCACGCGACGAAAGTGGAATTGTGTCTCTTCAGCGAGACGGGCAAGGACGAGTTGCAGCGGATTGAGCTGCCGGAATTCACGGATGAAGTCTGGCATGGGTACCTGCCGGGGGTACGCCCGGGGTCGGTGTATGGATTTCGCGTGCATGGGCCGTACCTGCCGGAAGACGGACATCGCTTTAACCACCACAAATTGCTGTTGGATCCGTATGCGCGGTCGCACGTGGGGTCGCTGCGGTGGGATGACGCGTGTTTTGGGTACACGATTGGCGCGGAGAATGCGGATCTTTCTTTTGATGAACGGGACAGCGCGCCATTCGTGCCAAAGTGCGTAGTGGTGGATCCCGGATTTCGTTGGCGGCCGAGCACACGGCGGCACAGTGCAGTGCCCTGGAACGAGACAGTCATTTACGAGTTGCATGTGCGCGGATTCACCAAGCGGCATCCCGCAGTGCCGCGGAAAAAGCGTGGAACGTTTGCGGGGCTGAGTCAAAAGCCGGTAATTGAGTACATCAAATCGCTGGGGGTGACGGCGGTCGAGCTATTGCCGGTTTATACGTTCGTGAACGATCGACGGTTGCAAGAAAAGGGACTGACGAACTATTGGGGCTACAACACGATTGGATTCTTTGCACCGGACCCGCGATATGCCGCGGATCCATTGAACAGTTTGCACGAATTCAAGGAGATGATCGCGCGATTTCATGATGCGGGAATCGAGGTGATTCTGGATGTGGTGTACAACCACACGGCGGAGGGGAATGAGCTGGGACCGACTCTTTCTTTCAAGGGAATTGATAATTGCAGCTATTACCGGCTGATTCAAAACAACAAGCGCTACTACGTGAACGATACGGGCACGGGGAACACGGTGAACTTATCGCATCCGCAAGTGATTCAAATGGTGGCAGACAGTTTGCGGTACTGGAATCAGGAAGCACAGGTGGATGGATTTCGATTTGATCTAGGAACAGTGCTGGCGCGGGAGTACGGGGGATTCGACCAGCAGAGCGGATTTTTAAAGGTTTGCACGCAGGATCCAGTACTGTCGACGGTGAAGCGGATTGCAGAACCGTGGGATTGCGGGCCGGGCGGCTATCAGGTTGGTGAATTTCAACCGGGTTGGGCGGAGTGGAATGATAAGTTTCGCGACACGGTGCGAGATTTCTGGAAAGGTGAATCATCGGTTGGAGAGTTAGTAAAGCGGTTGAGCGCGTCGGCGGATATTTTTAACCGGCGGGGGCGCAAGCCGTGGGCTTCGGTAAATTTTGTGACAGCGCACGACGGCTTCACGATGAACGACCTCGTAAGCTACAACGAAAAACATAACGAAGCGAATGGGGAGGATGGAAAAGACGGTACCTCTGACAATCGATCCTGGAATTGCGGGGTTGAGGGGCCGACGGATGATCCGGAAATTAACCGGCTGCGGGAAAAGCAGATGCGGAACATGTTTGCGACGCTGCTGCTGGCGCAGGGGTTGCCGATGATTCTTGCGGGAGACGAATTCCACCGGACGCAGGGCGGAAATAATAACGCGTATGCGCTGGACAACAACGTTAGCTGGGTGGATTGGTCATTGGCGCAAGCGCACCAGGATACGATCGATTTTGTGCGCAGCTTGATTGAACTGCGGAACCGATATGCGGTGCTGCGGCGCAACCGCTTTCTGACAGGCGCGTACAACGAAGCGCTGGGCGTGAAGGATGTTACTTGGCTGCAAGCGTCCGGCGCGGAGATGACGGATGAGGCTTGGAAAGATCCTCGAATACGGTGCATCGGGATGCTGCTGGATGGACGAGCGCAAGCGACGGGAGTGCGCGAGCGGGGAAGCGACGCAACGATGCTACTGGTTTTGCACAGCCATCATGAAAAAGTAAAACTTGTGTTCCCAGCGGCGATCGATGGACAGGGTTGGCGGCTCGAGCTGGATACCAGCGATTCCGCTCAGGTGGACCGAGCATTCAAGCCTGGTGAAATGGTGGAAATGAACGGCCGCTCGGTGCGGCTGTACGCGATGTGCTAGGCTGCGATTTTTCCGCGATTCGAAGGCCACGGCTCCAACCATGTTTCCGACCGCAACGTACCGCTTACAATTCGGGAAAAATTTCGGATTCGACGACGCGGCCGCGGTGGCGCCGTATCTGGCGAAACTGGGGATCAGCCACGTGTATGCGTCGCCGTATTTGCAGGCGCGCGCGAACAGCGAACATGGTTACGACGTAATCAATCACAATGCATTGAATTCGGAGTTGGGCGGCTACGATGCGTTCCGGAGGATGACGAGTGCGTTACGCGAGCACGGGCTGGGACAGATTCTGGACTGCGTGCCGAATCACATGGGCGTGGGAGGCGCGGATAATCCGTGGTGGCTCGATGTGCTGGAGTGGGGAAGGGAATCGAAATATGCAGCGTGGTTTGATATCGATTGGGATGCCCATCCGGAATATTTGAATGGCAAGCTGCTGGTGCCATTTTTAGGCGAACAATATGGAGCGGTACTGCAATCGGGACAGATCGAACTGAAATCTGACGCGGAGCGTGGAGAATTTAGTGTTTGGCTTTATGGGACGCACAAGTTGCCGGTGTCGCCTCTGTGCTATGCGGAGATTTTGGGCAAGACGACAATCGAGTTGGAGAGGATGGGAGACGAATTCTCGGCGGTGCAGAATTGGCGGCCAGATATGCCGGGACGCGCTTCTGATTTGAAGACCCAGCTCGCGGAATTGACGGCAAGCAACGATGGCGTGCGTGCGGCACTAGAAGCGAATGTCGAATCGTTTCGCGGAAATGCGGGAAGTTTGGATTCGTGGAGTAAGTTGGATGGGTTGATACGGAAGCAGCACTGGCGAGCGGCGTATTTCCGTGTGGCGGCAGACGACATTAATTATCGAAGATTTTTTAATATCAACGAGCTGGCTGGGATCCGCATGGAATTGCCGGAAGTTTTCGAGCATACGCACCGGCTGGTTTTTGAACTACTAAGGGATGGAACGCTGCAGGGGCTGAGAATCGACCACGTGGATGGGCTGTACGACCCAACGGGATATTTGGAACGGCTGCGTGCGAGAGGCGGAGCAGAGTTCTATTTGGTGGTAGAGAAAATTTTGGGGCGTCATGAAAGTCTAAGGAATGAATGGCCGGTGCAGGGAACGACCGGGTATGAGTTTTGCAATCAGGTGACCGAGTTGCTGGTAAATCGCAGCGCCGAGGAAACGCTGACGACCTTTTACCGCGAGTTTACGGGCGAAACGCAGGAGTTTCCGACCATCGTGCGCGAATGCAAGATGAAGATACTAGAAAATGAAATGGGCAGCGAACTCGAAGCGCTGGCAAGAGACGCGGTGCGCGTGGCCCGGCAAAATCCCCGCACCACGGACTTCACGCAAAATATTCTGCGGCGCGCGCTGAAAGAAATAATCGCTGGTTTTCCGGTGTATCGGACTTATGTAGATGGTGCGGAGCGCAACGAAACGGACCGGAGATATATTCACTGGGCGATTGCGCAGGCCGCAAAGAATGAGGGAGAGATTGACCGGACGGTGTTTGAGTTTTTGGAAAAATTGCTGGGAGGAGAACTGGCAGAGGAGGCGGGAAGCGGTTTTAGCAGAACTTCCGTGGTGCGATTTGCGATGAAGGCGCAGCAAGCGAGCGGGCCGGTGATGGCGAAGGGGCTGGAGGACACGGCGCTCTATCGATACAACCGATTCGTGGCGCTGAATGAAGTGGGGAGCGCGGCGGGGGAATTCGGAGGATCGCTTGCTGCGTTTCATAAAGGAAACCAACAGCGCGCGGAAAGCTGGCCAGCAACGCTGCTGGCGACGGCCACGCACGATACGAAGCATGGAGAAGACGCGCGGGCACGGCTCGCTGCCGTTTCTCTTGTCGCCGACGAATGGACAACCAAGGTGACGAGTTGGAGCCGGATCTTGCGTGCGAGACGCGGCGACGTGGAAGGCACAGCGCCGCCGGCACGGAATGACGAATATCTTTTTTTTCAGAATTTAATTGCCACGTGGCCCGCGGAATTAACGTCCCCGCGCGTTCTCGATGATGAAATTCTTGGCTGGTATGTCGAGCGATTGCAGGCGGCGATGATCAAGGCGATTCGCGAAGCGCGGGTGCGATCGAATTGGATCTCGCCAGACGAAAAATATGAGCTAGCGGTGTCCGAGTACATTCGAGACGCCTTGAATCCCGAGAGGTCCGAAGCGTTTTTTGAGAATTTTTTACCATTTCAGCAGCGTGTGGCGCAGATGGGCGTGCACAACTCGCTGGTGCAGTTGGCGTTGAAGATCACATCGCCGGGCGTGGGTGATTTTTATCAAGGATGCGAAGTGTGGGACCTGAATTTCGCGGATCCCGACAACCGGCGGCCAGTGGATTTTGGAAAGCGGTGCCGGTTACTGCGGGAAATTGAGGGGCAAGGGGCGGCTAATCGCGCTGAACAATTCGCGGAGTATTTACGGAACTGGCATGACGGGCGCATTAAGATGGCGCTGAGCACGACGCTTTTAAGATTTCGTAAAGAGAATTCGGAGCTGTTTGCAAGCGGCGCTTACGAGCCATTGCGAGTGGGCGATGGGAACGAGGAAAGCGTCTGTGCTTATTTAAGAAGCGCGGGACAGCAAGTCTGCCTAGTGGTGGCGGCACTGGGGGGGCGTCTGCAGGCAAAAGACTATCGGGGATCTAAAATCGACTTGGGGGCCCGCGCGGCTGCGGCGCGCTGGCGAAATGTTGTCACAGGAGTCTCTTTGTATGCCGTTTCGGACTTGCTGCCGGTCGAGGAAATCCTTTCAGACCTGCCCGTCGCGGTCTTAAGTCCGATTTGGTGATCTCCGGAAACTCCCACTACAGCCTCCACGGTATTGTGGGAATTGTTTGAGTTGCTATCCAATGACTGCTGGATTTGAACGTTCCTAAGCAAGCGGGGTCCCATGGCAAACCAAACTGGTGCGGCAAAAGCAAAGGAAAAAGAGGCAGTTTCGTCTGTTTTCATCGAGCAGGACCAACAACAGTTATTTAACCGATTGCACAGCAGCGTAGAGCGTAGAGCTTACGAATTGTATTTGGAAGGAGGCGGTAGCCAAGGGAACGATCTTGCGAATTGGCTTCAGGCGGAATCTGAGATGCTTGCGAAGGCGCCGGAGATTCGAGAGTTATCGTCGTGGTTTACGTTGAATATTCCAGTGGCAGGGTTCGCGCCGGCGGACGTCAAGGTGGCGGTCGATGCAGATCGCGGGCTCGTGGCTGGAGAAAATCGCCAATCCGAAGGAAGAATGAACGCGGACGATGGCAGAAGTTCTCGAGATTCGTTTTTTCTAATTGCCAAGTGGCCCAAACCGGTGGATCCGAAGACCGCCACCGCCTATGTCAAAAACGAAACGCTTACGCTCACCGTGAAGCGCGCCACGCCGGCAGCCAATAACTCGGCGAGTTAACATTGCGATAAGGATCGGACAGGTTTTGAGTTTTGTACCCATCGGAATGCGGCTAGTTATCGTTCCACGCTCATAAATGACGGATTCTTTCCCATGGTGGTATCCCGTTGGCGCGCAGGTGCGCGAAGGCGGGACCGCGTTTCGGGTGTGGGCGGACATGCACAAGTCGGTTTCCGTGTTGACGAAGAGCCGAGAGCATTCGTTGGCGGGTGAAGGCCACGGCTATTTTTCGGGAAACGTTGCTGGAGTTGGAAATGGGGACACGTATTCCTTCAAAGTGGATGGGGAGGGGCCGTTTCCCGATCCTGCTTCGCGATTTCAGCCGAAAGGTCCGCATGGCCCATCGCAGATTGTCGATGCAGATAGATTTTCGTGGACCGATCAAGGCTGGAAAGGAATTTGCCTTGCCGGTCAAGTAATTTATGAATTGCACATTGGGACGCTCACGCTGGAAGGCACGTGGCGTTCGGCGATGCAAAAGCTCTCTTTGCTCCGGGACCTGGGCATCACGGTTGTTGAAGTAATGCCAGTGGCGGATTTCGCAGGAGTGTTTGGCTGGAGTTACGACGGCGTAAATTTATTTGCACCGACGCGAAACTACGGCTCACCGGATGATTTTCGAGCATTCGTGGACGCAGCGCATGGCCTCGGCATGGGTGTGATTCTTGATGTGGTTTACAACCATTTAGGGCCGGATGGAAATTATGTAACAAAGTTTTCCGAAAATTATTTTACGAAGGATCACACTACAGACTGGGGACCGGCGATCAATTTTTACGGCAGAAATTCCCAGCCAGTGCGGCAATATTATTCCGCGAACGCTGCGTACTGGATCAAGGAATTCCACCTAGACGGGTTGCGACTGGACGCCACACAAAGTATTTACGACACATCGACGGTGCACATTCTGGCTGACGTTGCGCGAAGCACGCGCAAAGCGGCGAAACCACGCGAGATTATTCTGGTGGCCGAAAATGAACCTCAGGAAACGAAGCTGATTTTGCCACCAGAGGCGGGGGGTTACGGGCTCGATGCGCTATGGAATGATGATTTTCATCACTCCGCAATCGTGGCAATGACGGGAAGTCGTGAAGCGTACTTCAATGATTATCTGGGCTCGCCGCAGGAAATCGTCTCGGCGATCAAATACGGATTCTTGTTTCAAGGGCAGCGGTACTGCTGGCAGCAGCAACGACGAGGAACCAGCACACTTGGAACAAATCCCGCGGCAATGGTGGCGTATCTGCAAAACCACGATCAACTTGCCAATTCGGGCCGTGGCCAGCGGGTTCATCAGCTAACGACCTTCGGGCGCTATAAAGCGATGACGGTAGTGACCCTTTTGGGGCCGGCAACGCCCATGTTATTTCAAGGGCAGGAATTTGCGTCTTCGACGCCGTTTCTATTTTTTGCCGATCACACGCCGGAGTTGGCTGAACTGGTTCGTGCGGGGCGGAGAGAATTTCTGAATCAGTGGCGGAGCCTATCGCAGGGTCAACTGAAATACGACGATCCGTGCGCAAGGGAAACATTTGAGAAGTGCAAATTGGATTTTAGCGAACGCGAGAAGCACAGCGAGGTTTACGCACTGCATCGCGACTTGCTGCGGCTCCGCAAGAGTGAACAGCTTTTTTCGCGGCAAGACCGGCAGTTGGATGGCGCGGTCCTGGGTGCGGAAGCCTTTGTGGTGCGTTTTTTCTCCGAAGGATTTCGAGATGATCGGCTATTGGTCGTAAACCTAGGTGCTGAATTGAGGCTGAATCCTTCACCCGTGCCATTGCTGGGGCCTCCGGCGAATCGCGAATGGGTAGTGCAGTTCTCGACGGAGGATGCAAAGTATGGCGGGAATGGAACTGCTCCGCTCGATACCGAGTTGAATTGGATTATTCCTGGACACGCAGCGGTACTGCTGAAGCCGGGGAAAACGAAAGCTGGTGAAAAAAAATCATGAGCGGCGTGTTGCGTCGCGTGGCCTACCGGAAGTCCGCATCGGATGCGCGCGAGAGTTTGCTGGAAAAGGAATGGCTGGTAACCAACGGCCTGGGAGGTTATGCATCGGGCAGTTTGGCGGGCGTGATCACGCGCGGATTCCACGGTTATCTGGTGGCAGCATTGCCGACGCCCCTCGGTCGCATCATGATGTTGAACGATCTGATCGAGAAGGTGGAAATTCCGGATGGAGTGTCCGTGCAATTAAGCGGAGAAGAGCGCGTGAACGCGCCGCTGAAAGCGCATGGCGCAGAATACCTGGAAGAGTTTCGCCTTGAAGATGGTCTTCCTGTGTGGGTCTTTCGTTTTGGTGACGTAGTGCTCGAAAAGCGCGTGTTGATGGTGCATCGCCAGAATACCGTGCATGTGAGCTACCGAATGACGGCGGGTGGGGCGATTCATTTGACGTTGCGTCCGTCTGTGAATTTTCGACCGCATGAAGCTGCGGTGAACACGCCGCTCGGCGGAAATTACGCTTTTACGGTGGTTGAAGATACTTTTGAAATTAATTCGCAAACCAATATCCCGCCGCTGCGCCTAATGCTTTATGGAAAAGATAAATCGCTGACGATGGATCGCACGAGCATTCATGAAGTGGTTTACAGGATAGAAGAGAGCCGGGGCTACGCGGCGCGCGGTGATTTGTGGAGTCCCGGGTATTTTTCCGTGGTGCTCACGCCGGATGATCCAGTGACGCTGGTAGCGTCGGCGGAGTCGTGGGATGCCGTGCACGCGGTTACGCCACAATATGCGGACAGCGCGGAAGCGCTGCGGCGCAAGAGGCTGCTAGCGAGAGCGGTGAACGTGCCGGCGGCAAGTTTCGCGGCCGAGCTGGTACTCGCTGCGGATCAATTCATTATCGTTCCGGAAGGGCGCAGTGAGGATACTCTGCGCGCACGGGCTGCGGGCGACGATGTGCGCACGGTGATTGCCGGCTATCCGTGGTTTACGGATTGGGGCCGCGACACGATGATCACTTTGGAAGGGTTGACCCTGGCGACGGGCCGACATGTTGAGGCCGGGTACATTCTGCGAACGTTTGCGCATTATGTGCGCCATGGACTGATTCCTAATGTGTTTCCGGAAGGCCGCGACCAGGGTTTGTATCACACCGCGGACGCGACGCTGTGGTTTTTTCACGCGGCCGCCAAGTATTTGGAAGCTTCCGGAGACAAAGTTTTGTTGCCGCAACTTCTGCCGCTGTTTGAGGAAATTATTGAGTGGCATCTGCGGGGAACGGATTTCGGGATTGGCGTTGATCCGAAAGACGGACTGCTGCGACAGGGCACTGAAGGCTATCAGCTGACGTGGATGGATGCCAAGGTGGAAGGGTGGGTGGTGACGCCGCGGCGAGGCAAAGCCGTGGAGATCAACGCACTGTGGTACAACGCGCTCTGTCACCTGGAGAGCTGGCTGAGACTTCACGGCGATACCGCGAAAGCAGAGAAAATCGCCGGACACGCCGCACAATGCCGCGATTCCTTTCAAAAGCGGTTTTGGTTTGAGAACGGCGGCTATTTATATGACGTGGTGGATGGCGAGAACGGCGACGATGCGGCGCTGCGACCAAACCAGGTGTTTGCCGTGTCGCTCGACTATCCGGTTCTGGCGCAGGAAAAGTGGGAACCGGTATTGTCGCGGATTGAAAAAGATCTGCTGACTCCGGTGGGGTTGCGATCGCTCGGACCGGCCGAGAAGGACTACAAGCCGAAGTATTATGGAAACTTGCGCGATCGCGATGCTGCCTACCATCAGGGAACAGTGTGGCCGTGGTTGATTGGGCCATACGTCGATGCGTGGCTGAGACTACACCCCGATCAGCCCGGTGAAGCGGAGAAGTTACTTTCGGCGTTTGAACGACGCCAAGCAGAAACGGCGGTGGGCTCGATTGGCGAAATATGCGATGCGGAGGCGCCATATACCTGTCGCGGGTGCGTGGCGCAGGCGTGGAGCGTATCTGAGGTTTTGCGCGCTTATGTAAAAATCGCTGCAATGAAACGAAATTGTGAAGCACGCAAGAGCAACTAAAGCGAATATGGGTTCCCGGTGAACATGGGCCGAGCCAGCGGGATGCTGCTGCACGTTACCTCCCTTCCAGGTGAATACGGCATCGGCGACCTGGGGCCAGAGAGCCGGAGGTTTGTCGACTTCTTAGAGCAAGGTAAACAAAGACTTTGGTGCGTGTTGCCGCTCGGCCCCACGGGTTCGGAGAATTCTCCGTATCAATCGCGTTCGGCGTTCGCGGGGAATCCACTGCTGATTAGTCCACAGCTTTTGCTGGAAGCTGGGTACATCGCGAGGAAACAATTGCAGGCGGTTCCGCGATTTTCCACTTCGCATGTGGAATTTCCGAGGGTCCGACAATACAAATACGGCTTGTTGAGAAAGGCGTTTTCGCAATTCTCAGAGACCAGGGAGTATTCCGCATTTGTCGTAAGGAATCACTGGTGGCTGGAAAGCTTTGCAACGTATATGGCTTTGCGCGAAGCCAATAAAGGAGTGGAGTGGCCAGATTTCGCAAAGGAGAGTAGATGTCCGCCGGAAGAAATTCGTTTTCACAAATTCACGCAATATGAGTTTTTTCGCCAGTGGGGTTTGCTGCGCAAATATTGCCGCGCGCGAAATATTGCGATCATGGGCGACATGCCGTTCTACGTGGAACACGACAGCGCCGATGTGTGGAGCAATCCGCAGCTGTTTGACCTTTATCAGGATGGGCGGCCGCGCACGGTGGGGGGCGTGCCGCCGGACTATTTCAGCCGAAACGGACAATTGTGGGGAAACCCGACATATCGCTGGCGCAAATTGGAGGAGACAGGATTTAAGTGGTGGGTAGATCGTTTTCGAGTGGCGCTCGAAACGGTGGATTTGCTGCGTCTAGATCACTTTCGGGGATTCGAATCGTTCTGGAGTGTGCGCGCCGGGCTAGCGACGGCAAGAGAAGGACGATGGGTAAAAGGACCTGGCGCCCGGTTGTTCAAGAAAGTGCTCAAGGAACTCGGACACGTTCCATTCGTGGCGGAAAATCTTGGAACAATTACGCCAGCCGTGGAAAAATTGCGACGGCAAGTTGGATTTCCGGGCATGGCAGTGTTGCAATTTGCGTTTGGTGAGGACGCGACCCACCGGCCGGACCATTACGTGCGGGATCTTATAAGCTACACGGGAACACACGACAACAATACCACGCGGGGTTGGTGGAACGATTTGCGCCGCTCGGCGGCGGGGAGAAATCATTCTGCGGAAGTGGCCGCCGTGAAGCGCGTGAAGTCTTACTTGCAGACGGAGGGCCGGGAGATCGAGTGGCGGTTCATTCACGCGATTTTGACTTCGGTTGCGAACATCGCGGTGCTTCCCATGCAGGACCTACTGGGACTGGGCACGGAAGCCAGGATGAACCTGCCGGGAAGAGCGAAAGGGAATTGGGGATGGCGTTTTACGTGGAAGCAAATTAAGAATGCGATGGTTTGGCGACTGCGCGATCTCACCGAAGTTACCGGGCGCTAGGGCGTGCCCCGAGATTTTGCGCTGGCCTCTAGCTTGCGATTCTCCGCGCACTGCGAGAAGGCGCGCTGGTGTCCGCCGCGGCGCGCTTACGTTTGCCATCTGCTCCCGCTTGCTGCAGGCTCTTTTTGAGGGCATCCATCATATCGATGACTTTTGCGCGCTTGGGAGCAGCCTTCTCGCTAAAAGTCCTGCCCTTTTCCTTGGACTCCACGAGCGCTTTCAGTTGTTCCTGAAAAGTGTCGTGGTACAGCTGGGGCTTGAAATCTTCCGACAAGCTTTCAATTAATTGCTCGGCTAATTTGATCTCTTGCGGTTTAATCTGCAGGTCTTTTGGTTTTTGTCCGTATCCTTCCACGTCGCGAATTTCGTTCTGGAAATACATGGTGTGAATGGTGATTCCGTGATTTCGCGGGCGGATAAAAACGGTGTATTCGCGCTGGTGCATGGTGACTTTGGCGATGCCAACCATATTCGTTTCCTCAAGAGCTTTGAGCAGTACCTGGTAGGGCTTGTCGACGTCTTTTTCCGGCAACGCCTCGTACGAGGAATCCAGGTAAACGGGATCAATTTGGTCCTGCTTAACGAAGGCGAGAATTTCCATGATTTTTCCGGACTTCGGCGTGATTTTTTTCAGGTCCTCCTGGTCTACGAGCACGTATTGGCCTTCTTCGAATTCGTAGCCCTTGACCACTTCGTCGCGATTGACGATACGGTCGCAAGTCGGGCAGAAGAGGGGCTGCTTCAAGCGCGTGTGGCAGGTGTTGTGTAACTGGTGCAAATACGTGCGCTGCCTGCGCGCCGCGGGATACATACGAATGGGAATGGTTAACAGCCCGAAACTCAACGAACCTCTCCAAGTCGCAGACGCCATGGCCGGCCCTCCCAAGACGCCATTGTTGCAAAACCTGGGTCCTGAGCAATCAGGTGAAGTCCCTATGCCAGACCCCCGACAAACGATTGCTGCATCACACGGCAACTGCAAGTTTGTAGTGACGATGCTTATCGTGTTGCGAGTATTTTTGACGGAACAGGTTTCCGGAGAAAAACCGCAACATATAATGAACCTATGAGCCCGCTAGGCGAATACCGGCGCAAACGCGACTTTTCGAAGACCGCGGAGCCAACCGGAAAAATTGCAGCCGCGTCGAAAGACCTGTTTGTCGTGCAAAAGCATGCGGCTACCCGTTTGCATTACGATCTGCGCCTCGAGCTGGATGGCGTATTGAAATCGTGGGCCGTTCCGAAAGGACCGTCGCTCGATCCGAACGACAAGCGGCTGGCCGTTGAGGTTGAGGATCATCCGCTTTCGTACGGAAATTTCGAAGGCACCATTCCCAAAGGAAACTACGGCGCCGGAGAAGTGATCGTCTGGGACACCGGAACGTACAAGACGGTCGGCTCTGCGAGTCCACAGGAACAATTGCACCGCGGCGAATGGAAATTTGAGTTATTCGGAAAGAAGCTGCGCGGCGGATTTGTGCTGGTGCGTCTGAAACGTTCCGGGGAAAAGAAAGAATGGCTGTTGATAAAGCATCGCGACGAAGCCGTGCGCACCGGCTGGGATGTGGAGTCGGAATCGAACTCTGTGCTTTCTTCGCGATCGTTGCCTTCAGGATCGGCGAAATCCATCAGGGAAGCCACAGATAAAATGCCCGCGGGAGTGGTCCGTGCGGAATTTCCGCAAGGATTGCCCGTCACGCTTGCGGAACTGGGCAAAAAACCATTTACCGATCCGCGATGGTTGTTCGAGGTGAAGTGGGATGGCGTGCGCGTGCTGGTGTATGTGGAAGGCGCTACGGTCAGAGTTTTCTCCCGCAGCGGCCGGGAAGTAACCAAGGAATTTCCAGAGGTGCAGGAACTCTCGGGTCAAATGCGCGCTAACACTGCTGTTCTCGATGGCGAGGCGGTGGTTCTGGATAGTCAAGGGCTAAGCAATTTTCACACGCTGCAAGATCGCCTCGGAGTGGAAAATCCATCGTTGGCGCTGCGCGAAAAGGCTCCGATCACCTGCTACTTTTTTGATCTGCTGTATTTGCAGGGATTCGACGTACGCAAAGTGCCGCTATTGGAGCGCAAGAAGTTGCTGAAGAATGCGTTTCTGGCGAACGAGATATTTCGCTATTCGGAGCATCAAGTGGAACAGGGGGAAGCGCTTTTTCGCGAAGCGCAAAAATATGGCGTCGAGGGAATCGTCGCGAAAAGAATCGACAGCGTCTATTCCGGGAATCGTACGCCAAACTGGATAAAACTGAAGGTGGTGAACGAAATCGATGCGGTGCTCGCCGGTTGGACGGAACCGCGGCGCAGCAGAAAATATTTCGGCGCACTGGTGCTGGGCCTCTACGAAGGAAAGGAGCTGAAATTTATTGGCAGCGTAGGAACGGGGTTTCCCGCAGCCGAGTTGCAACGATTGTCCAAAGCCTTGGAAGCGTTAGAGGCAGAGAGTTCGCCATTCAAGAAGACGCCGAGCTTGCAGGAGCGCGTGCACTGGATACGGCCGGAGTTGGTGGCGCGGATCAAATTTGGCAATTGGACGCGCGAGTTACATTTGCGGATGCCGGTATTTCTTGGTCTTCGCAACGATCGGCAAGCGTCCGAATGCACTTTCGGAGACGCCAAGCCCGTAACCATTCAGCCTTCGCCTCCTGCGAAAGCGCTGAAGCCCACCACGCGTAGCGCTGCAAAAGCGGAACCAGGGACTTCCAGAAATTCTTCATCGCGGAAAAAGGTTTTCGGAGAAGGAACCGCCATCGCGGAGAAAATACGCAGTTCGGAGACCGACGAGCCTTCGCTGAAAATTAACGAACATACGCTGCGCTTGAGCCACTTAAGCAAAATTTATTTTCCATCGCCGAGAATCACCAAGGGAGACTTGCTCGCATATTACGCGGAAGTTGGCGAATACATACTGCCGTTTCTGCGCGACCGGCCTCTCGTATTGCGGCGTTATCCCAATGGACTTTCCGGTAAGCCGTTTTTTCAAAAGGAGGCGCCAAAAGGGCTGCCGGAATGGATGGCCACAACCAAGGTGTACTCCGACGAGCGCGAAGGGAATATGGAGTATGTGATGGCGGAGAACCTGGAATCGCTTTTGTACCTCACAAATCTGGGTTGCATCGATCACAACCCCTGGTCGAGCCGAGCGGAAACTCAGGAGAGTCCCGACTATCTTTTCTTCGACTTGGATCCAACCCCAGACACCGATTACTCGGTGACTGTGGAAATCGCACGCGCGATTCACAAATTATTGATGACGATAGGGCTGCGCTGTTTTTTGAAAACTTCAGGAGCCACCGGCTTCCATATTTTTGTACCTCTAAGAGCAGGGTATCGCTACGAGGACTCGCGGCGTTTCGCCGAAATCGTAACGCACTCCTTGGGACCGGCGATTCTCAAGAACGTGACGATGGAGCGCACGGTGAGTCGCCGGCCAAAAGGCAAAGTGATGATCGACGCATTGCAGAATGCTCGAGGCAAACCACTCGCCTCGGCGTATAGCGTGCGCGCTACGGGTGAGGCGACGGTGTCTACACCGATTACGGAGAAAGAACTACGGGCCGGTTTTGATCCCCGGCAATTTACGCTGGAGAGCGTGCCACGGCGCATCGCAAAAATAGGAGATTTGTGGTCGGATTTTTTTGATATTCAGCAATCTTTAGAGGCCCCCCTGGGGCGGCTATACGAGATGGCGAAGGGCAATATCGATTCGCTTGGGTAGCGGACTCTTCTGCCATGTTTTCGGTATTTTGGCCGGCCCGCTCGGCGCTTCGAACGTTAGCGATCCTTCGCGTCGAGATTGCGCTAAGCGATTCATTTTTAAGCAGTTCTAAGCTCATTGGCGCGACGTTGCGTCGTGTCAGTCAACGCAAAATACAGCGTTTCCTGTATGTTCTTCGTTGCGGTCGTAAAGTTACATAACGCAATGCCTATAACCGCTTTTAGCGGCGGCAGCATGTGCATTTCCGGAGATCGCCGCCCTGCACGACATCTGCGCCAAGAGTCTGGGGTCGCGCGCGCCAATATCGATCCGTATGATTTCTCGTCGCGTCTGATTCGCAGTAAAGAGAGTTCTCGGCGCGCTGATTCTTCGCGGCGCATCCAAAGATTTTGCCCGGGGACTTAAACGGGGCGAGTTAAGGCAATCGCAGCGACGTCGTGCCTAGTCGCATTGCTGTCGGCGGTTGATTTTCGAATCGGGAGCCCAGCATGAAACGCAGTGAACAGAGCGGCGCAGTCGCGCCAGCGGTTCAACCGAAAGCAACACCGGCGGCCAAGAACAACGGCCACAATGGTGCTGGCGCAATTTCGCAAGCCGACCTTGGCGCAATTCTCGTGGGTTTGCAGACCATGCGCGATGGCGATTTTTCTGTGCGTTTGCCGGCTGTCTGGACAGGAGTAGGCGGCAAGATCGCCGACACTTTCAACGAAATCGTAATTGCTAACCAACAGATGGCGCAGGAATTAAAGCGCGTCGGCCAGGTGGTGGGTAAGGAAGGCAAGACCAAGGAACGCACGCGGTTTTACCGGCCGCGCGGCGCCTGGGGAGAGATGGAAGTGTCGGTCAACACGCTGATCGACGACTTGCTGCGTCCGACGACCGAAGTCACTCGGGCGATTGCCGCGGTCGCACAGGGAAACTTGGCGCAGACGGTGCGGCTGGACGTTGATGGCCGCCCCCTGCAAGGCGAATTTTTGCGGTTGGCCAACATTGTAAACACCATGATTCAGCAGCTCAGCGTGTTCACCGCGGAAGTCACGCGCGTGGCGCGCGAAGTTGGCACGGAGGGAAAACTTGGCGGACAAGCAAAAGTGCCAGGAGTCGCCGGAACCTGGAAAGACCTGACCGACAACGTAAACCTAATGGCCAGCAACCTGACGGGCCAGGTGCGCAACATTGCGGAGGTTGCCACCGCCGTGGCGAGCGGCGACCTTTCTCGCAAAATCACCGTGGACGTTCGCGGAGAAATTTTGCAGCTGAAAGAAGCCATCAACTCGATGGTGGATCAACTGCGATCTTTCGCATCGGAAGTGACGCGCGTGGCGCGCGAAGTCGGTACGGACGGAAAATTGGGCGGCCAGGCTGTGGTGCCTGGCGTGGCGGGCACTTGGAAAGATCTCACGGACTCCGTGAACGCCATGGCCGGCAACCTCACGGCGCAAGTGCGCAACATCGCGGAAGTGACCACCGCGGTGGCGCGCGGCGACTTGTCTCGCAAGATCACGGTGGACGTGAAAGGCGAAATTCTCGAACTGAAAAACACCATCAACACCATGGTGGACCAACTGAACGCGTTCGCCGGAGAAGTGACCCGTGTGGCGCGCGAAGTAGGTACCGAAGGTAAACTGGGCGGACAGGCACAAGTGCCGGGCGTCGGTGGCACGTGGAAAGATTTGACCGACAACGTAAATTTTATGGCCAGCAACTTGACTGGGCAGGTTCGCAACATCGCAGAAGTAGCGACGGCTATTGCGAGCGGAGATCTTTCCCGGAAGATCACGGTCGATGTGCGCGGCGAAATTTTGCAGCTCAAAGAAACGCTGAACACCATGGTGGACCAGCTGAATCGGTTCGCCGGAGAAGTCACGCGCGTGGCGCGCGAAGTCGGCAGTGAAGGCCGCCTCGGCGGTCAGGCCAACGTACCCGGAGTGGCCGGCACTTGGAAAGACCTTACGGACTCCGTGAACTCCATGGCCGGTAATTTGACGGCGCAAGTGAGAAACATTGCGGAAGTTACCACCGCGGTCGCGAAAGGCGACTTGTCGCGCACCATCACCGTGGACGTGAAGGGCGAAATTCTAGAGCTAAAAGACACGATCAACACGATGGTCGACCAGCTCAACGGGTTCGCCGGAGAAGTTACCCGCGTGGCGCGCGAGGTGGGCACCGAAGGGAAGCTTGGCGGACAAGCCAGAGTGCCTGGAGTGGCGGGAACGTGGAAGGATTTGACGGACAACGTGAACTTCATGGCCAGCAACCTTACTGGTCAGGTGCGCAACATCGCAGAAGTAGCGACGGCGGTGGCACGCGGCGACTTGTCTCGCAAGATCACGGTGGACGTGAAGGGCGAAATTCTGGAACTCAAGAACACCATTAACACCATGGTGGACCAGCTCAACGCGTTTGCCGCGGAAGTTACGCGCGTAGCGCGCGAGGTGGGAACGGAAGGCAAACTGGGCGGTCAGGCACAGGTGCCGGACGTAGGTGGCACTTGGAAAGACTTAACGGACAACGTGAACTTCATGGCCAGCAACTTGACTGGTCAGGTGCGCAACATCGCGGAGGTTGCGACGGCGATTGCCAGCGGCGACCTTTCACGAAAGATTACGGTGGACGTGCGCGGAGAGATTTTGCAGCTGAAAGAAACGCTCAACACGATGGTGGAGCAGTTGCGTTCTTTCGCTGCAGAAGTAACGCGCGTGGCGCGCGAGGTGGGCAGCGAAGGCCGCCTGGGCGGTCAGGCGAACGTACCGGGCGTCGCGGGCACTTGGAAAGACCTCACCGACTCCGTAAATTCCATGGCGCTCAATTTGACGGCGCAAGTGCGCAACATCGCGGAAGTCACGACCGCTGTAGCGAAGGGTGACCTTTCGCGCAAGATCACGGTGGACGTAAAGGGTGAAATTCTCGAACTCAAGAACACCATTAACACCATGGTGGACCAGCTTTCGTCGTTCGCTGCCGAAGTGACTCGCGTCGCGAAAGAAGTGGGTAACGAAGGTAAGCTGGGCGGTCAGGCCGAAGTGCGCGGGGTCTCGGGCACCTGGAAGGACTTGACCGAAAACGTGAACGTCCTCGCCGGTAATCTCACCAACCAAGTGCGTAACATCGCAAAGGTCACAACCGCTGTCG
>Ga0182024_10010998_pt1 | contig 18299 bp, 14 predicted proteins | sample P32metaG_FD_120480 | JGI IMG/M metagenome (GOLD analysis project Ga0182024, IMG submission 120480) | Permafrost microbial communities from Stordalen Mire, Sweden - P3-2 metaG (Illumina Assembly) | ecosystem: Environmental > Terrestrial > Soil > Wetlands > Permafrost | place: Sweden: Stordalen... | reverse complement strand
GGCTGCGCCACGTACGAACTGAATGAATCGAAGAGTGAACCTGGGCATTTTTTGTTTTATGAAGTTTGGAAAAGTGAGGCGGACCTGGCGGAGCATTTTCAGACTTCGCATATGAAGGCGATTGGGAAGGTGCTGCCGGAATTGCTTGCTGAGCCTATGGATTTGAGCAAGTGGGGAAAATTGTAGGTTTAGTTTGACCTTCTCACCGCAGGAATGGGACCGCGCCGCCGCAGTGCTCAAACGGTGCTGCCTAGCAAGGTGATCCAACCGGGATGGCTTCAAAATCTCAAGGCACAGTTGGCACGAATTGCGTTGGGACAAACCTGGGAACGCCAATCGGGAGATTGGCGTTCCCAGGAAACATACAATCCCGTGAGAAATACGGGTTAGTTTGAATAAATCTTTCGCACTTGGATTGGTGGTTCACCGGCGGAAAGGCCTCGCCTCTGAAGAGGCGAGCTACAAAGTGCTAATGCGGGACGGATTCTGTGTAGACGCGATACCAATCCGCGGTGATTTCGTGTTGGGCCTGATCCAGGGTTAGGCTTCCGGAACAGACTTCGGCGTGTAGATAGTTTTCTACTTTGTCCTTGAAATGCGCGCCGCCATCTGGGATGGAAGTTTCAAAGGGTTCAGGCCACAAGTTTTTGGAATCGGTTGGATTGCCGCCAAGTTCTAGCGGAATGAAATGGTCTTCTTCGTAATCCCTCATGCGCGAATCGGAATAGCCGTATTCTCCGATTTGTTCATTTTTCAGTCGATTCGTGTAACTTGCTTCCGGGCGAATGGATCTGGTGCTCCATCGCGGATTGCAGATTGTCTCGCGAATATTTTCCTGCGCAATTTCCGGATTGACGGCGCCAGGAGTGCGCGCCGGGTCGGGATAAATATCCGCCGGGCCCACATGCGCCTGTTGAATTTCTCCGTTGGACGACGATTTAGGGTTCGACGATTGATATCGCGAATGAACGAACCAAATAATGACGAGAAGAATCAGAATGAAAAGTAAAAGTGTGACAGGACTTTGGCGTCTGCGCATCCGCAACAGTTTAACTCAACTGAGAAGCGGGTTTAGCAGCACAGGCTTCAGGCCTGCGGGGATAGTGTTGGCAAGGTTGAATCAATGCGCGGTTTAAATCTATAAAAATGTTCTCAGGGGCTAATCGCTGCCAGGACGAACCCCCAGAGGCAGAAGCGTGTGCCACTTAAGACTAAACTTCAGGTATCATCATCGAGGAATTTTTAAGCTAAATTATTGATTTGCCGCGCTGCATTCTAGTGGCGCTTGCGCCAAGGGAGTTTCGATTGATTTCACGATACACGCGCGAAGAAATGGGCCAAATCTGGAGCGAGGAGGGCCGCTTCCGCCGTTGGCTCGAGGTGGAACTGGCAGCCACGCAAACGCTGGCCGAAACGGGAGTTGTGCCGGCCGCGGCTGCCGCGAAAATTCGCGAGAAGGCGCGCGTCGACGCAGCGGTCGTGCGGCGCATCGCGGAACTCGAAGCTAAGGTAAAGCATGACGTGATCGCCTTCACCATGGCCGTCGGCGAAACGATTGCCGACCCCGAGGCTGCGCGCTGGCTGCACTACGGCCTGACCTCGAATGACATTGTGGACACTGCGCAGGCCCTGCAAATTCGCGAGGCTTCCCGCCTGATCGAGCATGGACTCGTGCGCATGGGCGAAGTGCTGGAACGACGCGCGCACGAATTTAAGGACACTCCGCAAATTGGACGCACGCACGGCATTCACGCCGAACCTATTACCTTTGGCCTGAAAGTGGCCAACTGGTTTGCCGAAAACCGCCGCAACCTCGAACGCTTCGGTCAGGCCTCCGCGCAAATGGCCGTGGGAAAAATTTCCGGCGCCGTTGGCAATGCGTCTCACCTTGGGCCGGACGTGGAAGCGTCCATCTGCAAACGTCTGGGCCTTGCTGTGGCGCCAGTGGCCTCGCAAGTGATTCAGCGCGATCGCCACGCGCAATATCTTTCCACGCTCGCGATCCTCACCGCCACACTTGAAAAAATTGCCTTGGAAATACGCCACCTGCAACGCACCGAAGTGCGCGAGGCCGAAGAACCGTTCGGCGGCGAGCAGCGCGGAAGTTCCGCGATGCCGCATAAGCGCAACCCCGTGTCGAGCGAACAAGTGTGCGGCCTCGCGCGCATCGTCCGCGCCAATGCTGGCGCGGCGTTTGAAAATATTGCGCTTTGGCATGAGCGCGACATTTCGCACAGCTCGGTCGAGCGCGTCATCCTTCCCGATTCAACAATCCTTGCCGATTATTTGCTCGCGCGGATGACGGATATTGTTTCCGGCATGCGCGTTTTCCCCGAGCGCATGCGCCGCAACCTCGACGCTACGGGCGGCCTCGTGTTTTCCGGCCAGCTTATGCTCGATTTGATTGAAGCGGGCGCACCCCGTGAAGACGCCTACAAATGGGTGCAGGAACACGCCATGGCCGCGTGGGAAACGGAAACCAACTTTCGGCAGCGCGTGGTTGGCGACGCGCGCATTAAAATTTTTCTGGATCGCGTTGCTCTCGAAAACACATTCGACTTGTCTCGCCACCTGCGCTACGTGGACGCAATTTTCGCCCGCGTTTTTCAGGAGAAGTAGCACGGTTTGTAGCCCGCCTCTTCAGAGGCGGGCTACAGCCTATCCTACGCGCTGCACGTAGCGCGCTTCCGACGTATCCACTTTTACTTTGTCGCCTGTATTCACGAATGGCGGCACTTGAATCATCAGCCCTGTTTCCAGTTTGGCGGACTTCATCACCGCGCTGGCCGTGGCTTTTTGCACGGTCGGCTCGGTGTCCACGACCATCAACTCCATGGTGTCAGGGATGACCACGCCGATGACCTTGTTTTCGTAAAACTCCAGCTTCACCGTGGTATTGGGAATCAGGTAATACACCGCTTCGCCCAATATGTCCCCGCCGACATGAAACTGCTCGTACGATTCCGTGTTCATGAAATGATAGCCTTCGCCATCCTGGTAGAGATATTCGTGCTCGATCTCATCGAAAATGGCGCGCTCGATGTCCACTTCCGCGCGGAACCTGTAATCAATGATCGAGCCGGTGCGCAAGTTGCGCATCTTCGTGGCCATGGCGGCGCGCTTGTTTCCAGGCGTGCGGTGCTCCACGCTATGGACCGTAAATAGTTCGCCCTCATGGCGGATGGTCATTCCTGGGCGCAATTGTGTTGCTCGCATTTTAATTCGCTCCTGATGCCTACGGGGTCTTGCGGCAGGCGACTCAAATCTATAAAAGCAATCGATTGAACTAGGATTATAGACGCCGGGCAGAGGGCGGGTCAACGTGAGGGAGTAGCGGGGAATGGGTCAGCTTCCGATAAGGCCTATCAGGACATGGCGACGACCGACTCGACAGTCAGGGTCCCATCGTGAATGTGACAGGGATATCTGTTTCGACGTCGGTCGGGACTCCACCCACCTTAGTTGGCGAAAATTGCCACTGTTCCACAGCTTTGATAGCGGACGCCGCAAGGACGCATGGCCCTTTTAGGACGCGGACGATGGCCGTTGTCCCATCCTTCCTGATAATCGTATCCAAGACTACTTCACCCTGCAAATGCATTCGGCGCGCCTTGTCCGGATAGGCGGGAGGAGTTTCCTTGATGGCGGCCAATGCAAATGGGCTCACTTTGATTGGCTTCGTTTTCGCTACGCCACCGTTGGGCACCGGATATGGCTTTAGCTCTCCGACGTATCGAAAGGCACCGTCTACATATGCAAAGAATTTGAGGGGGTAGAAACTGGCGCCCCGTCCAAAATCGACTACACTCAGCGGTTCTTCGGTTTCCCGTGAGACAAGAAGGGGGTACTCGATCTCGTCCGCATTGTCGTCACAGGCTTTCGTAAAGCGCAGCACTTTCAGATCAGTGAATTTTTGCGCTGTAAACTTTTCGAAAACGTCCGCGAGTTTGGAACGTAGCTGGGGAACTGACTGAGCGTATTGCTTTTCGTAGTCCGCACCGATTTGCGCTCCAAACACCTTCATAAACCAGAGATGCGGATCGGGAAGCACCATATTGGTTGTAAGTGACACGAGATTCGTTCTGTCGTGTTTCTTTGCGACTTTCAAGGCCTCTTCAAATTCGCGCTTGAGGCCATTCTCGGAGTCGTCATATTTCCGTTGTGAGGAGACTGAGTTAGTATCATCCGCCATCCCAGGAAGAATCGAGGAGCAAAAAAGTGTGAGAAAGCCTACGGTGAATAAGCATTTGGCTAGGGGCTGCAAAATCTTCGCCTCCGATTAAGGGAATTATTACCAATGAGCGACTAAGCCCCGGGGAGATTATCACAGTTTGTATGTTAGAGTTGTTCTTCGCGAGCACGGTTTCGCCTGAGCCAGGTCCAGACAAACGGGGCGGACGAACTCCTGACACGCTGGCCTATACAGCTCTTGAATCAGCCCACCGGATCGCCATGGATTTCCACTTCACTTATATCCACGCCGAGTGCTTCCGGCAGTGGCAACCGCCCGGTCCACTCCGCCCAGCCCCAGAAAATCGCCGTGCAGGAACTGAGCAATCCCGCGACCGTGCCAATCGTGCGCGGACTGTAATGCGTGGAAGCGATGCCTGCACCCATCATCGAAAGCATCATCATGGTCCAAGTAAAAGTCTCAATGGTCGAAAAGACGCGCCCCCGATATTGGTCGGCCACGGTTTTCAGAATGTAGGAATAATTCAGGACGGAATTTACGGCTATCGCTGCGCGCGAGAGAAAAATGAATACGAGCGCCAGTTGAAACTGCTGCATCCTGCTAAACAATATGTAAGTCCCACCGTGGATAAGATAATCAATGAAGATGACTACTTTATACTGCTCAAAAGAAAGTCTCTTCCCCAACCAATGGGCTATCGCACCGCCAAAAAGAAGCCCAAGACCAGCGCATCCCCAGATGGTCCCGATCCCCGCGGCTCCGCGATTAAAAACCACTTCGCCAAACAGGGTGAACAGAATCTGCGCCGCGCCGCCTCCCGTGGCCCATCCCACCGCGAGCATTGCAATGGCAAAGACCAGTGGAACCGAGCGCATGTAGCGCAGCCCTTCGCGGTATTCATGCCACGGGCGGATCACTTCCGCTTCCGTCAAATCCCTGTGCTTCGCGCGAAACTGTTTGCCCTCCGGGGGACGCAATTTCAAGATCGCCCACGCCGATAAAAGGAACGAAATCGCATTAAAAATAAACGCCCATTCGTAGCCGATTCCGATGACCGTGGCTCCAAGAAACGTGCCAATCGTCAGATTGGTCCACTGTGTTGTCTGCGTCAGCGAATTCGCAGTGTGAATTTCTTTTTCATTCGCGATGGTTGGCAGGATGGCGGAGCGCCCCGCGGTGAAAAATGGCGACGCGACCATTAAAAGGGCGCTGAAGGTGTACAGCAGCCACACCTGCTGTTCTCGGAAGGCCAGAATAAATCCCAGGGCCACAAATGCGCGCGTGAGATCGCTGGCAATCATGATTTTCTTGCGGTCAAAACGGTCAAGCAGCACGCCCGCCAGCGGCCCAATGGTAATGGCCGGAATGGCGCGCGACAGCATGATGCCCATGATGACCAGCCCCGAATGCGTCAGGGACATGGCCAGCGCGAACACGGCAATATTATTAAAATTGTCGCCGATCTCGCTCACCACCTGCCCCATCCACATGTTGCGGTAGTTGCGATTCCGGCGAAGGAGTTCTAGAAATTCGCGCATCAGCCTATCTGTTTCCGCGGCAACCCAATGTGCTCTGCGAGGGTTCCATTAAAAAATAAAAATTGCGATCTTGCATGCTAGAAAGTTTGACATACTTCGCGCCGTCATTCACCTTGTTGCTCGGCGGAATGTGACTGGCAATCACTGCCAGGAATTTACGAAAGACTCCAGCCTTGCCCCCCACTGAGTTGTATGCGGATTCCTTTTGTGGTGGAGTACAATGACTTCGGTTTGAAGATTAGAGGGAGGGAAGACGAATGGCGGAACCAACATACGACGAACTGAAAGCGCGCCTGGCGGATTTGGAAAAGAGCGGGGTGCGGCACAGCGGCGAGCTGTCATTCAAGGTGGGCGAAAAAGGCGGAGTGAGCGTTTACGGCCTGGGCAGGTTTCCAGTCACATTGTATTACGAGCAGTGGAACAGGCTGCTGGAAGCAGGGCCGAAAATTCGCGAGTTCCTCGAAGAGAATAAGGGCAAATTGAAATTGAAGGAAAAATAGCCAGCCGGAAGGAAATTTGCCATGCGGGAAGCTGACGATGAAGCAGGTCTCGAAAGTTTTTCGGGCCACGTTGCAGCGCATCGATTCCCCTCTGAAATGGGTGATGGTCCGCATTCCGTTCGATGCCGGGAAAGTGTGGGGAAAACGCGGGCAGCTCAAAGTGAGAGGCGAAATCAACGGTTTCGCATTTCGCACATCGCTTTTTCCTGACGGCAAGGGCGGTCACAGGCTGCTGGTCAATAAAGAAATGCAGCGCGGCGCCAAAACTGCTCCCGGAATGTCCGCGCAATTCCGTCTGGAACCGGACAACGTGGAGCGGGTCGTCACCGTTCCCGTGGAACTCAATCGCTTTTTGTCAGAAGAAAAATCCCTGCGGCGATGGTTCCATGAACTGAACCACTCCACGCGGACAGAAATTTGCAAATGGATTGTCACGGCAGGTAGCCGGACGGTTCGAATGCGCCGCGCGGAGCGCATGGCAGAGCGTCTGCTTGCCGCCATGGAAGCGGAACAAGACCTCCCTCCAACCATCCAAATGGCGCTCGATGCAAATTTCCTGGCACGCGAAGGCTGGCACCTGATGTCGCCTTCGCGCCGGCGAAGCCACTTGCTGGGAATTTTCTACTATCAAACTCCCGAGGCGCGCGCACGGCGAACCGCGAAAGCTATGCAAGACGCCATTCAACTCGTACAAAAAAGAAGATAGGCAATCGCGTGTCGAGGCGCGCGTAGTTACTTAGGCTGCTTCTCGCGCTCCATTTTCCCTTCAGCCATAATTTTTTCGATTTCGTCAGCCGAGCGCGGCAAGCGCGCAGTAAGCACCTTGTAGCCAGTAGCCGTGATGAGCACGTCATCCTCGATGCGCACGCCCAGATTTTCGTCCGGAATGTAAATCCCCGGCTCGATGGTGATCACCATGCCCGGCTCGAGCGGTCGCGATGGCCCGCTCGGATCGTGTACATCGAGCCCCACATGGTGACTAAGGCCGTGAATGTAATATCGCCCCAGCGAGTGGCCTTCCTTGTCTTTCCCGTGCGAATCGATGTAATCCATGGCAATTTTCTGGAGGCTCGTCGATGGCGGCCCGCCCAGCGTCATGCCCGGCTTAAGCGCATCCATCGCGGCATTCTGCGCGCCCAGAACAATTTCGTAAATTTCGCGCTGCCGCGGAGTGAATTTTCCGTTCGCCGGAATCGTCCGCGTAATGTCCGACGCATAGCCGGAATACTGTCCTCCAACATCGAGCAAAACAATATCGCCGTCCGCAATTTTCCGGTCGAGTTTGTTGTAATGCAGCACAGTCGAGTTAATCCCTGTTCCGACAATCGGCGCGTAGGCCTCGGTTTCGCACCCGGCATACGCATGAATTTCCACCATCCGCGCGGCTACCTGGTATTCGTAGAGTCCCGGCCGAATCGTTTTCATGGCGTCGAAATGCGCATCCACCGATGGATCGATGGCCTTCTGAATAAGCGCCAATTCGCCGGGCGATTTAACGGCGCGAAGTGTGCCAACAGCGGAGGAAACATCTTTAATCGAAGATTGCGGCGCGGCGTCCTTCACCCATTTGGACCAGTTCGCGGCGTGAGGATAACCATCGTCATGCGGCCCGGGCAATTCGGTGTAAATTTCCGGAGAATTTTTTGCCAGGGAGGCGAGCGTGTCGCGCAGTTTAGAAAAATTCTCCACGCGAGCAAAGCCTGTCTTTTCCTGAATGCCAGGATCGTCCGGGCCCAGCCGCGGGCCATTCCATTTTTCTTCACCCAAGTCGCGCGTCGGAAGATACAGAATTTCGCGAGGTCCGCTCCACCCTTTTTGCTCCGCGGAGTCGGGCACAAGCAGCAGCGCGGCACCCTCTTCATTGTGTCCCGTGAGGTAATAAAAATTTTCTTCCTGCATAAACACGTAGGAAGGGTTCGCTTCTTCGTGGCCCGTGTAACCGAATAGGACGACGGGAGCATTGAGTGCTGCAACGAGCTTCGCGCGCCGTTCGGCGAACACATTCAGCGGCTCGCGCTCCCACGCTCTCAACACGGGCGCGAGAACCGCCACAAGCAGAAGCGCGCACATGCCGCGCAGAAAAAAAATTCGTCTGTTCATCGGATCGCTCCTTGCGAAACCCAAAGGCCTGCCAACCCTTCCCAAGACCATTTCACCATAAATCCCACAAACCTTCGATGCACCTGAATCTTACGAAGCTTCCGCGCGTTTTGCGTTTCGGATGCGAAGTAACGATACGAATGCAAGAATTCCCGGATAGCAGGAAACCACATAGCGAGGTTCCGGCGCTTCCACGGTTGTAAGAAAAGCCGTCCGCAGAAAAAAGTAAACAAGCAGCAGCGCTATTCCCCAAAGGTTTGGCCCGAAGGCGTAATCCGAAGCGCTTTGGCTCGTTCTCGCACTCCAGGCCATCCATATTCCACCAGCCGCCAGCGCGACATACAAATATCCAAGCAAGCCAAATGACCCAGTAACAAGCACATCCGCATGGGAATCTTCCCATCGTTCTCGAACAGGCCAGAATTTTCCGTCAATCGGCAGAAGTTCCGTCCGCGGCGTAAACCAGATCGTCAGTGCGCGCGCAAATGGCACTTGCACATAGGTCCTCAAGGGATGCCGGTGCGTCCTTTCACTGGCAATCTCCGCGAATTTATCGTCCAGCTCGGGAGTAATGTCCAGGTCGGGATTGTTGTTGTACTCCGCAAACAAATCCGCGACTCGCGCTTTTTCGTCCGGCGAATCGAACGCAGAGGATGGAATTTCATCAACAAGTAGCGGCTGATCGGTTTCGCCGATTTTCCAAACAGTGAAATACACATCGCGGTATCGTTCCAGCCATGTTTGGGTCCACGCATAAAATCCAACAGGCGCATACTCGTCCGGAAGGTTGACGTAACGCGGCGCGATAAACTCCACTTTTTTCATGGTGACAAAGTTACGCGCGGCCCACGGCAAAACAGGAGTCAGGAAAATCACGGCCATAGCAGCGGCCAAAATAATTGTCTTTTGAAGCCGCAATGACCTTACCGACCGAATTGCGTAAACGATAGCCGCAACGACCAAGAGCAAGGGCATTTCCGGGCGGACCAAAGTGGCGAGTCCCGTGAGAAACGCGCCCAGCAGTGCGAATCCAAAGGGGGTTAGATGGTTTTTCTCGTCGCGCACAGCTAAACGGGTAATTTTCTCCCTGAGGCCGACGGCGAAGCAGCAAAGCGCCGCCGTGCCGAGAAAAGTCACCAGAGTTTCCGTCAATACCACAGCCGAGTAGTTCGCAATAAAGGGGCAAGTAGCGGCCAGCCATAGGGCTACGACCCACACGCGCCAGCGCGAGGCGGATGGTGCTAACGTTGCAGCCAGTGTAGCCGTCAAAACACAGGTGAGCGTGTCGAGCACGGCCTGAGACAACTCAATGGCTCGCACGGAGCGTCCAAACAGTATTCCTACCCCGGCAAGGAAGGCCGGGTATCCGGGCATTCGGAGATCCGTCGGAATCAAATGGCCATTAAGCCAAAAACCGTACACGTGGTTATCAACCAATGTGCGGGCTAGCTGAATGTACATTTCGCTATCGTCTGACGGGCCCGGGAACCGTAAAACGAAAAACAAACGCAGTGCCAGTGTTACGATGATTGCTAGGAACGTGTGTACGCAAACGGTCGTGACGTCATCGCGCCGTGCGGGTATGATCATCCCTTTCCGGCTGTGTGATGCTGTGTCAGATGAATTCGTCATCGATACCGTTTGGGCAAGATGGCTCTCTTGAGATGAACGTATGAAGCCGCGCAAACCCATATTCTACGACGCGCAGCGCCGCCGCTGGCGGCGCACCAGCCGTATTCTGGAAGTTTGCGGCGCGCTTTTTACTTTACTTTCCATCACGTTCCTGATCAACGTTCTTGTCAGCCCTCGGTTGCCTGAACCGCTTCTCCCCACCAACCGTTCGGCTCTGCATCCTGTCCGCGAAAAAACCAGAACCAAAATTACGCTGAAACGCACGGGACGGCAACGCCGCGTCGAGGCGCTGGGACAGATGCCCGCTACGTACGATCCTCTGCGAGCCGCATTTTATGTCAGTTGGGATCCGACGTCGCTGGCTGCGCTTCAGCAGCATTTCCGGGACATCGACTTGCTGATTCCCGAGCGCCTTCATTCCATCACTGCAACGGGCCGCCTCGATGTGGAAGCCGATCCCAAACTCGCTGCGTGGGAACAAACACTGCAACAGCAGACGCCGCCGATCAAAATTCCCACGATGCCGCTGCTCAACAATTCCGACGGCACCAACTGGCTCACGGACGAAATGGCCGCCATGCTGAAGAATCCCGCGGCGCGCGCCAATCTCGAGCAGCAATCGATTCAATATCTCACACAAAATCATTTTGCCGGACTGGTTATCGATTTCGAAGAAATTCCAGATAACAGCCAGAAGGATTTCAGCGATTTTATTTCCGAGCTCGCAACGGAGCTGCACAAATCAAATCTGAAACTCATGGTGGCGCTCCCCGCAGCGGACTGGATATACGACTACGCCGGAATTGGCAAATCCTCAGACGCCGTAATCTTGATGAATTATGACCAGCACTGGCGCACTTCTGCCGCGGGACCGATCGCGGCGCAAGACTGGTTTACCAAAAATATTGCCGCCATTACCAAACTCGTCCCGCCCGCAAAACTCGTGATGGGAATCGCCAGCTACGCCTACGACTGGCCGAGCAAGGCGGGATTGAAAGCGCATGAGCAGGCAAAAGTAGAAAGCTTCCAGGAGTCCATTGTTACGGCGACGGAATCGGAAGCCAAAGTTCAGTTCGATTCGGATTCGCTCAATCCTTATTACTCCTATTCGGACGAACACAACTTTGTTCATCACGTTTGGATGCTGGATGGTGTAACGGCGTACAACGAACTCCGCGCAGCGGAGCGAGTCGGCGTGCAGGGCACCGCGATTTGGCGTCTCGGGTCGGAAGATCCTTCCGTATGGCCTATTTGGGATGTCTCGCGCCCCACCGATGCGGACCGCGCAAAGCTGGAAGACATGCCTCCAGGTTACGACCTGATTCTGGAAGGCGACGGGGACATCTGGAAATTCGCGGACACACCGCAAAAAGGAAAACGCGATATTCGCTTCGATGCTTCGTCCGGAAATATTGTCGTGGATAATTACGAAACGCTTCCTTCTTCCTACCGTATTTTCCAGATGGGCGCCGCGCCATATAAAGTCGCCCTGAGTTTCGATGACGGGCCGGACACAACTTTCACGCCAAAAATTCTGGATATTTTAAAAGAGAAAAAAGCCCCTGCAACATTCTTCGTCATCGGAAGCAGCGCCAATGATGCGCTCGGATTGATTCGCCGCGAATATGCCGACGGACACGAAATCGGAAATCACACTTACACGCACCCTCGATGGAATGAAATCTCACGCACGCAGATCGATGTCGAGCTTAACGTCACCGAGCGCCTGCTGAACAGCACGCTGGGCGTAAAGACGCTGCTGTTCCGTCCTCCCTATGGAATCGACCACCAGCCGGAAACGGCGGACGAAGTTTCGGAATTACCCATCGCGCAGTCCATGGGCTATTTGATTGTCGGCGCGCGAATCGATCCACACGATTGGGGCGAACCGAACGGAGTGCCTCCAGCCCCTGCGGAAGTGATTGTGCGGCGCGTCCTGGAGCAGGCGCGGTCGAACGGCGGCAACATTGTGCTGCTGCACGATGGCGGCGGAGACCGCACGCAAACTGTTCTGGCATTACCGCAAATTATTGACGGATTACGCGCCGCAGGATTTCAGATTGTTCCCGTCTCGGAACTTGTCGGACAAACGCGCGCCCAGCTGATGCCGCCGCTCACGTTCCGCGAACGCCTCGTCGCGCGCGCGGACGGCCTGATGTTTACGTTGTACGAATGGTCCCGGCTGAGCGTCGCCTTCATTTTCGTGCTCGGAATTGGCCTTGTGAGTTGCCGTGCCGTGATCGTAGGTCTGCTCGCGGTGATCGAACGTTTTCGGGCATCGCCTCCCGATCAACCGGATTTTCAGCCGGTTGTGAGCGTGCTAATTCCCGCGTACAACGAAGAGGATGTCATCGTTTACACGGTTAACTCCGTGCTGGAATCCGATTATCCAAAGCTCGAAATAATTGTTGTGGATGATGGTTCGAGCGACGGAACGGGCGATTTGCTGGACGCCCAGTTTGGGCGAAATCCCGCAGTGCGAATTATTCACCAGCCCAACAACGGAAAATCTGCCGCGCTATCGCATGCGCAAGCGGAAGCTTCGAGCGGCATTCTCGTAACGATTGATGCTGATACCGCGATTGAGCCCGATGCAATCAGCAAGCTCCTCCGTCATTTCGTTAATCCGCGCGTTGGCGCAGTGGCTGGGAACATTAAAGTTGGCAATCGCATCAGCTGGCTCACGCGCTGGCAGGCTCTGGAATATGTGACCAGCCAGAATCTGGAAAAGCGCGCATTCGATTTGCTGAATTGCATTCCCGTCGTTCCCGGCGCACTCAGCGCATGGCGCGCGGAAGCGATCAACGATGCCGGCGGTTTCAGCGCGGATACCGTAGCGGAAGACACCGACCTGACGATTACAATTCGCCGCTCAGGCTGGAAAATCGACTATGAAGAGGAAGCGATCGGGTGGACGAACGCTCCGGAAACAGCGTCGACGCTCATACGCCAGAGGTTCCGTTGGACGTTTGGAACACTGCAAGCATTTTGGAAGCATCGCGACACCTTGGGCCGGTCGAAATATGGAACTCTCGGATGGATTGCGCTTCCCAACATGTTTTTGTTCCAGCTTCTATTGCCGCTCTTTTCTCCGGTGATTGATCTGCTGTTTCTCGGCTCGCTGGCGTTGTACGGCGCCTCTCTAATTCACTTCACGCATCTGCCTCAATTCTATACAGCAGCCGACGTGCAGCGCTCGCTCGTGTTCTTCATCGGCTTCATGCTCATCGATTTCCTGACCTGCATCGTTGCCTTCACTCTCGAGCGGCATGAAGATTGGTCCTTGCTGTGGCCGCTGCTGTTGCAACGTTTTTACTATCGGCAAATGATGTACTACGTTTTGTTCCGCTCGATTATGGGTGCGGTGCAAGGCAAGTCTGTCGGCTGGCGCGGAGTTGAACCTGAAGTGACGGCGGCCCCAGTCATTGCACAAGTGAAAGTCTAACCTCAACCGATAATCGGAATGGATTTGAACCCTACGTTGGTCGCAACAGCAGGTCGCGGTATAATCTTCAGATGCCAACGAGCTATAAATATCCGCCCATGCATGGGACAACAGTGCTGTGCGTTCGCCGCGACAATAAAGTGGTGATTGCCGCGGACGGACAAGTCACCATGGGTGACCATGTCATGAAACACACGGCGAGAAAAACGCGCCGTCTATTTAATGAAAAAATTCTGGCGGGATTTGCCGGTTCCACGGCGGATGCGCTCTCTTTGTTTGAGCGCTTTGAAGGAAAGCTGCAGGAACATCAGGGCAACCTGGCCAAGTCCGCAGTCGAACTCGCCAAGGAATGGCGCAAAGACCGGGCACTGCGCCACCTGGAAGCACTGCTGGTTGTAGCCGATCCGAAATCCACTTTTCTCGTTTCAGGAAACGGCGACGTGATCGAGCCCGATGACGGCATTTGCGCCATCGGCTCAGGAGGTCCCTTCGCGCTTGCCGCGGCCCGAGCCCTTTCGAAGCATACGAAAATGTCAGCCAGGGATATTGCGCAAGAAGCAATGAAAGTTGCCGCCGACATCTGCATTTATACGAATGCGAATTTCACGTTTGAGGAATTGTAGCGCCGGCATCTTGCCGGAAAATTTGTTTTATTGGAATTTGAAAAAGAAAACTCGCCGGTAAAACACCGGTCCTAAACGATTTTGGAAGGCGGAACGCAAATTATGGTGATCTATCTTCCCGGCGAACAGCACGAACCGGAACCCGCAGTCGAACCATCTTTTGACGAACTCACTCCGCGTGAAATTGTAATCGAGCTCGACAAATATATCGTCGGCCAGGCCGCCGCAAAACGCGCCGTCGCCGTTGCACTGCGCAACCGCGTACGCCGCCAGAAACTTACACCCGAAATGGCCGAAGACGTGCTGCCCAAAAATATTTTGATGATTGGACCTACAGGAGTAGGAAAAACGGAAATTGCACGGCGCTTGGCGCGCCTGGCCGGATGCCCGTTCGTTAAAGTGGAAGCTTCCAAGTACACCGAAGTCGGCTATGTAGGCCGCGACGTGGAGTCCATGGTGCGCGATCTGGTCGAAACCTCCATCGACATGGTGCGCGAAGAAAAATTGGATGAAGTTGCCGAGCGCGCGGAACACGCCGCGGAAGAGCGCGTGCTTGATTTACTCCTTCCTTCCTCGCCTCCGCCGCCTTCCATGGAAACGCCTAACTCTTCCGTTCCCCGGATCGAAACTCCGAAGCCGGATCTGATGGATCGCACACGCGAAAAACTTCGCGCGCAGTTACGCGACGGCAAGCTTGACCAGCGCCTCGTGGAAGTCGAAGTCCGCGAGCGCTCGACTCCCGCGTTTGAAATCATTTCCAGCCAGGGCGTGGAGGAAATGGACATCAACGTCAAGGACATGCTCTCTGGAATGTTCGGCCAGCAAAAAAAGCGCCGCAAAATGACGGTCGCCGAAGCATTCGATTACCTGATTCAGGAAGAAGAAAATAAATTGCTGGATATGGATCAGGTGACGCGCCTGGCAGTCGAGCGTGCGGAACAGATGGGAATCATTTTTATTGACGAAATCGACAAGATAGCCGGGCGCGAATCCGGCCACGGCCCGGATGTTTCTCGCGAAGGCGTGCAGCGCGACATTCTTCCGATCGTCGAAGGGACAACCGTCAACACGCGCTACGGAATGATCCGCACGGATCACATTTTATTCATCGCCGCCGGAGCATTTCATATCAGCAAGCCGTCCGACCTGATCCCGGAATTGCAAGGCAGATTGCCCATCCGCGTTGAATTGACGGCGCTGACCGAAGCCGACTTCGTGCGCATTCTGACCGAACCGAAAAATGCTTTGATCAAACAATATATTGCACTGCTGGATACCGAAGGCGTGAAGCTGAATTTCACCGAGGATGCCATCGCCACTCTCGCGCGTTTTGCCGTCACGGTTAACGATCAGACGGAAAATATCGGCGCGCGCCGCCTGCATACCATTCTCGAAAAAGTCCTGGATGAAATTTCCTTCGACGCGCCGGACCTGAAGAAAAAAAATGTAAAAATAGACGGCCCGTACGTCACCAAACAGCTTGCGGATATCGTAAAGAACCAGGACCTCAGCCGGTATATCCTCTGACGCAATGGTGAATCGATGATTCGCGCCGCCGCGCGTTTGGCCCTTTCCTGCTGCGTCCTCACGTGCGTTCTGGCAATTGGATGCGCCGCACCCGGCGATCCCACAGCGCGACACCCTGTTGTTCCGGCCCCCGTCACGGACCTCTCTGCCCACCAGTTTGGCAATGCATTCTCTCTAATTTTCACGTTGCCCGGCAGGTCGACAGACCATGAAGCCCTTGCGGAGCATCCAGCAATTGAAATTTATCGCGCGGAACTTCCGCCCGGCGGCATCCCGGTCAAACAAACCGCGTGGCGATTGGCTTACACAATTCCTCCCGAGCTGGTGGATCAATACCTAAAGGGGCAGCGCTTTGAATTTCGCGATCCGTTGACAGCGGAAGATTTCGCACGCGTTCCAGGTTCCTCAGCCGCTTATAAAGTTCGCGCCAGAGCCGTGAGGGCGCGCGCTTCAAGCGATTCCAACATTGTCACGGCGCGAATTTATCCTGCGCCCGATGCGCCGCGCGATGTGCGCGTAGAGGTCACTGAATCTGCGCTGATCGTTCACTGGACAGCGGCGCCTGCGTCACCTGGAACATCTGCACTCACATACCGCGTCTATCGCGGTGTGGCGGAACCAGGGGAAACCAACATTCCGCAAAATATTTCGCAGGCAAAATTGAAATCGCCAGTGGATCTGGAAGGGTCTTCTTCGGAGACCGAGTTTCGCGATGTGCATTTCGAGTTTGGGACGCCGTACGTTTTCACCGTGCGCTCAGTCGCACAATACGGCGCGGAGTCCGTTGAGTCCGCCGATTCCGCGCCAACATTAATCACGCCGCGAGACACCTTTCCGCCGGCTACTCCCACAGGTCTTGAAATCGCTGTCCTTCCAGCCTCTCAACAAGTTCCTGCTTACGTTGAGTTATCGTGGGCTATCAGCACAGAGGAGGATTTGGCGGGATATTTCCTCTACCGGAGTGATCGAGAAGACACACCTGGCGATCGCATCAACCCGGAAATGTTGCCGGGCCCCGCGTTTCGTGATATTTCCGTACAGCCGGGCAAACGGTATTATTATCGTGTTTCCGCGCTGGACCGGGCAGGAAACGAAAGCCCCATGAGTTCCGCTGTGGTGGCAGACGTTCCATAAATGATTACACCGCAAGTGCGTGAAATTTTGTACAAAAGTTGATATCCCCATTCTGGGAAAACAATCGTGCACTGATAACCCAGGAACGCAATAATCTCTTAAATCTTGCGCCAAGGAAAAAGGACTCGATGAAACTCTGCCGTTTTCAACTAAAAGAAAAAACCTCCAAGACCGCGCAACAGGAAATTTTTCAGGGAGTTATTTCCGGCGACACTGTTCACCAGGTTTCGGGCGATATCGTGGGAAAATGGGAAGAAACCAAGAAGTCCTGGCCTCTTGCGGATGTGAAACTCATGCCGCCGGTTGCGCCAAGCAAGATCGTTTGCCTCGGAAGAAACTATCTCGACCATGCCGCGGAATTCAACAACGCCCCGCCGAAAGAACCGTTGATCTTCCTCAAGCCGCCATCCTCGCTTCTAGCCCCTGACGATCCGATCGAATTGCTGCCCGAAGTCCAACGCATCGATTTTGAAGGCGAGCTTGCCATCATCATGTCGCGTCCCTGCCATATGTTGGCCGACGGCGCGGATTACAAACCATATGTTGCCGGATACACTCTTCTCAATGACGTCAGCGCGCGTGATTACCAGGCTTTCGATAAACAATGGACGCGCGCAAAAAGTTTTGACACATTCTGTCCGCTCGGTCCGGTCATGGAGACGGAGTTCGATGTTACACACGCTACAATTGAAACCCTGCTGAATGGGGTAAGGAAACAGTTCGCCCCATTGACCGATATGATCTTTCCTATTGATGTTATAATTCCTTGGATTTCGCGAGTCATGACACTGTTGCCAGGCGATGTGATTGCAACAGGAACGCCGGCTGGTGTTGGCCCGATGAAGGCAGGCGATGTTGTTGAAATTTTCGTTCCTGGAATCGGAACGTTGCGAAATCCGACTAAGAATCGCACCGTCTGACCTTTGCGGTGTCCTCCCCATCGCGTTCGTCGCGGTCATGGAACTGGAGTCAACAAAATGAAGATCTTTCTCGACACTGCAAACCTGGATGAAATCCGGGAGGGAATGTCGTTTGGCGTAATCGATGGCATCACCACGAATCCCACGCTCGTGGCGAAGGAAAAAAAGCCGTTCCGCGAACATTTAATCGAAATTTGCAACATCGTAAAAAATGGCGAGATCAGCGCGGAAGTCGTATCCACCGATACGGTCGGCATTTTGCGCGAAGCGCGCGAGATCGCCACCTGGCATCCGAATATCATTGTTAAACTTCCCACGATCCCAGATGGTGTGCGCGCCCTGAGCATCCTGTCCAAGGAAAATATTCGCGTCAACATGACGCTGGTGTTTTCATCGCCGCAGGCCCTGCTGGTGGCTAAAGCGGGCGCTTATTTCGTCAGCCCGTTTATTGGCCGCCTCGACGATATTTCCGCGGATGGCCTGACCGTGCTCCGCGAAATCATGGATATCTACCAGGCGTATAAATATCCGACGCAAGTGCTGGCCGCGAGCCTGCGCCACCCGTTGCACGTTGTGGCCGCCGCACGCATGGGCGCGCATATCGGCACCATGCCCTATAAAGTTTTTGAAATGCTCTTCAAACACCCGCTTACAGACAGGGGACTTGAAGGGTTCCAGAAAGATTGGG
>Ga0182024_10010997_pt1 | contig 18300 bp, 9 predicted proteins | sample P32metaG_FD_120480 | JGI IMG/M metagenome (GOLD analysis project Ga0182024, IMG submission 120480) | Permafrost microbial communities from Stordalen Mire, Sweden - P3-2 metaG (Illumina Assembly) | ecosystem: Environmental > Terrestrial > Soil > Wetlands > Permafrost | place: Sweden: Stordalen... | reverse complement strand
GGGCTGCTCAGCAGGACGGGATCCCGTGGCAGGCTGTGCCGCCCAACTCGGCAAACCCCATCGTTTGGCGGCCTGGCGAGCCCATCTCGGTCCTGGAACGGAACCTTGCCCGGGACCCCAAGGGCACCAGGCTCGAACGCGACAGCGAGGGCAACATCCGCGCAGTGCTGCCAGCGGGCGCGAAACCCTCCGCGCCGGCGCGGGCTCATGCGCCCTCCGCAGGCAGCCGTCCGGCAACTGTGCCCGCCCGAGCCAGCCGCGCACCTTCCACGGTTGGCAAGCGACCGGCTGCAGCGACATATGGCAAGTACCCGCCGGGCTGGGGGCCGCTCAGCCAGGCGATCGCGAGCTCACTTTTGAAGGTCCCTGGCGTTCACTCCGCCGCGCCAGTGTGGGGGACCAGGTACCAGATTGCGACGACGCTGAGCGCTGCCCAGGTGAAGGCGTTGCCCGGGGTGAAAGCCGTGGCACCAAACAACCTGATGTCTTTTTCCTCGTTGCCGGGGACGAACGACCCCGACCTTTCCGACGAGTACTACGTGGCGAACAACGGCCAAACCGTCCTCGGCCAGGCCGGCACATCAGGGGATTCGGGTGACTTTTCCTACGCATGGGCACGTTCACGAGGTTCGGGGGTTGTCATCGCCGACATTGACACCGGCGTAGACCTCACGAACACCGATCTTTCCGGCCAGATCCTGGCCTCCTCCGAGAACTTCTCGGTCAGCCCTCCGACGAGCGACGTGCAGGCCGAGGGCCAAGCGAGCGGCTTTTACCATGCGACCACCGTCGACGGCGTGATGGTTGGCGCCGCCGGCAACGGCTGGGGAGGCGCAGGCGCCGTGCCCGAGGCGAAAGTAATGGCGCTCAAATGCAGCGACAACGGTTCGCTGGCGGACAGTTGCATTTACGCCGCTGGAGAATACGCGATCAGCCAGCACGTGCAGGTCATCAACATGTCATTCGGCGAGGCTGTGAGCTCTGACCCGACCCTCGCCAGCCTTGTCTCGGACGCGGAGACGGCCGGCATCCTCGTCACCGCCTCGGCAGGCAACGCGGGTACCAACAACGACAGTTCTCCAGTCCTGCCGGCGAACTATGCGACCACTTATCCCAACGTGATCTCGGTGGGGGCGACGGATAACCAGGACAACACGGCTTCGTACTCCGATTACGGGGCAACGACGGTCGACCTGATGGCTCCCGGGACCGACATGTACACCGATTACCCGAGTTACTCGGGCTTCGATAACGCCTATGTTTCCGGCACTTCTTACGCGGCACCGATGGTCGCCTCAACCGCTGCACTGTTGTGGTCAGTCGACCCGGACCTCACTTACGCTCAGGTGAAAAGCGACATCCTTGGTTCTGTGCACGACGTCGCCGGGCTGTCGAGCAAATGCGTTACGGGGGGCGTTGTCGACGCTCAGGCTGCGGTCGCCTTGGTGCAGGAACCTGTCCAGTTCAGTTTCACAGGCTTTGACGAAGTTGTCCCTAGCCAGGTGGCGCAGGTGAGCATTAGTGCCAGTGCGCAAGCCGGGGCCCTACCTTCGGCAACGCCGCTCGGGTACCACCTCGAGCTGCTCTACAACTACTCGGGGTCGATGTACGACGTGGTCGACCAGACGCTGGACTGGAGCATGGGTGGCGGAGGTCCCCAGGCAGTCGCCACCGCCCGCGATGGCACGGCGTTCATCGCGCCCGCCGGCATCACGAGCACCAATTACGGGTCTAACCCACTCGACCTGACGATGCCGAGCCCGGGCCTCCCCTCGGGGACCTACGCTCTCGTCGCCTACGCAGCGACGACTGGGGCGCCAACGGTACCGATCGGTAACCGCCAGGCGGTGTTTTTCAACGTGGGCCAGCCGTCGCCGACACCGGTCCCGAACTCGACGACCACAACGGTCGGCGGCACTACGACCACGACCGCCATCGGGGGGACTACGACCACGACCCCCGGTGGGACCACGACGACCACAGTGGCCGGCGCCACGACTACAACGGCTGGCGGCGCCACCACTACGACCACGGCTGCCGGTGGGACCACGACAACAACCGCTGGTGGCACCACGACCACGATTGCTGCGCAAGGGGGGACGACCACCACCACCCCCGGCGGGACCACGACCACGACCGCCGTAGCGGCTAGCACCACCACGAGCTCGCTCGCCGGCACCACTACGACCGCGCCCGGCGCAACAACCACGACTACCGCCGGGACGCCGACGACGACGCTGCCGCCAACCACGATCGTGAACGAAACTCAGCCTTCTGTCGGGCAGAGCACGACGACCACCACGGCTTCAGGTACGACGACCACCACCGCTGCGACGACCACCACGACGGCTTCGTTCACGATCGACTCGGTGGACCCCAACGACCTACCTCAGACCGGTGGGGACTTGAGCATCTTCGGCAACAATTTCCCGTCCAACCCGGTGGTGACGGTGGGTGCTGTCCACGAGAGCGTGAGCAGCGCTTCCTCCACCGAGATCGACATCATGGTGGCTGCCATCACGCCCGGCAACTACACGGTGACCGTGTACAACGCGGGCCTGACCCAGTCGGACTCGTTGCCCAACGGGCTCACGATCGACTCGTCGGGTGGGACGACAACCACCACGTCTGCTGGGGGCACCACGACCACGACGTCTCCGGGGGGCACGACGACCACGACCGCCGGCGCGGGTGGGACGACAACCACCACGTCTGCTGGGGCCACCACGACCACGACGTCTCCGGGGGGCACGACGACCACGACGGCCAACCCGGCTACAACCACGACGGTGGGAGGCACTACGACGACCACCGCCCAGGTAACGACCACGACCGGGCTGGGTGGCACCATTGCCGGCCCGGGCGGGATGACCCTCGCGCCGGTGTCGGGGAGCAACCCGGTCGGTGGGGTAAGCGTCGGTGAATGGCCGGCTTTCACAGCCTCACAAGTCATTTCCGACAACGGCGGTTCGGCTGGGTCGGCCGTGGACGGAGTGGACGTCTAGCGGCACTGCGGGGACAGCGAGAGCTCGCAAAAAGGGGCCCCTGAAAGCGCCCCGGAACGTGTGTTCGATTGGTACTCTGTACACCTATGTCGGACCGGCTGATCGTTCGCGGGGCGCGCGAGCACAACTTGCAGGATGTCTCGCTCGACCTACCGCGGGACCGGCTGATCGTGTTTACGGGGCTGTCCGGGTCGGGCAAAAGCAGCCTTGCCTTCGACACCATCTACGCCGAGGGCCAGCGGCGCTATGTCGAGTCGCTGTCCGCCTACGCCCGGCAGTTCCTCGGGCAGATGGACAAGCCCGACGTCGACTTCATCGAAGGGCTTTCGCCGGCGATATCGATAGACCAGAAGTCGGCCTCCCGCAACCCGCGCAGCACCGTGGGCACGATCACCGAGATATACGACTACTTGCGCCTGCTTTACGCCCGCGTCGGCATCCCGCACTGTCCCAAGGACGGCAGCGTCGTGTCCCGCCAGACGCCGCAGCAGATCGTGGACCGCGTGCTGACCCTCCCTGAGGGCACCCGCTTCCAGGTGCTCGCCCCCATGGTGAGAGGGCGCAAAGGCGAGTACGAGAGCCTCTTCGAAGAACTGGCGGGGCAGGGCTACGCCCGCGCCCGCGTCGACGGCACGGCTTACGAGCTGTCCGAGGTGCCCAAGCTGGCACGCTACGAGGCACACACCATCGAGGTCGTGGTCGACCGCCTTGTCCTGCGGCCCGGCATTGAGCGCCGCCTCACGGACTCGTTGGAGACCGCGTTGAAGCTGGCCGACGGCGTAGCCGAGGTGCAAATCGTCCCCCGCGGTTCTTCGCCCGAGGAGGGTGGGGGAGCGAGCGACGGGGGAGGCGAGGTCGGGGAAGCCCAAGCCGAGACGCTTACTTTTTCCCAGCACCTGGCATGCCCCGTGTGCGGCACCTCCTACGACGAGCTGGCGCCGCGCAATTTCTCTTTCAACTCTCCGTACGGCGCGTGCCCCCGCTGCGACGGCCTCGGGACGCGTTACGAGGTCGACCCCGAACTCGTGGTGCCCGACCCTGACTTGTCGCTCGACGACGGTGCCGTCGCCCCCTGGGGCGGGGCTCGGAGCGAGTATTTCGGGCGCCTCCTCCAGGCGGTGGCGGAGACCATCGGCATAGCGACCTCGCTGCCGTGGCGGAAGCTCAAGAAGCAGGACCAAAAGATCGTGCTGTACGGCTCGGGTAGCACACAGGTCCACCTGCACTACAAGAACCGTTATGGCAGGACGCGTTCTTACTACACAGCGTACGAGGGCGTCGTGCCGTACCTGCAGCGCCGCCATGCCGAGGCGGAGTCCGACAGCATGCGGGAGCAGATAGAGGGCTACATGCGGGAAGTCCCCTGCAGCGAGTGCAACGGGGCCCGCCTCAAGCCCGAGAGCCTCGCGGTCACGGTGGGCGGCAGCAACTTGTTCGAGGTCTGCAACCTGTCGATCCGAGATTCCACGAAGTTCGTCGGTGAGTTGAGGCTTTCCGAGAGGGACCACCTGATCGCCGACCGGGTGTTGAAAGAAGTGAATGCGCGGCTCCAGTTCTTGGTCGACGTGGGCCTCGATTACCTCTCCTTGAACCGCAACGCCGGGACCCTTGCGGGAGGGGAGGCCCAACGCATACGGCTGGCCTCTCAGATAGGCAGCGGCCTGGTAGGTGTCCTGTACGTGCTCGACGAGCCGTCCGTAGGGCTCCACCAGAGGGACAACCGCAAGCTGATCGACACTCTCGTGAGGCTGAGGGACCTCGGCAACACGGTGATCGTGGTGGAGCACGACGAGGACACGATCCGAACAGCCGACCACGTAGTTGACATCGGCCCGGGAGCGGGTGAGCACGGAGGCCAGGTCGTCGTCTCCGGCACCGTGAAGGAACTGTTGCGCACCAAGGCTTCTATCACCGGCCAGTACCTTTCGGGCAAGCGCTTCATCCCAGTGCCGGACCATCGCCGGGAGGCGAAAGGCTGGCTCACGGTACGAGGGGCAAAGGAGCACAACCTGGACAACATCGATGTCCAGTTCCCCGTCGGGTGCCTGACGGTCGTGAGCGGCGTATCGGGGTCGGGTAAATCGACCCTCGTCAACGACATACTGCTGCGTGCCATGATGCAGCGGGTCTACAAGTCAAAGGACGTCCCGGGCCGTCACTGCAAGGTCGAGGGTATGGAAGCCTTCGACAAGGTGGTCGACGTCGACCAGTCGCCGATCGGGCGCACGCCGCGGAGCAACCCGGCGACCTACACGGGTGTGTTCGACCATGTGCGGCGGCTGTTCGCGGCTACGACCGAGGCGAAGGTGCGTGGCTACCAACCGGGCCGATTTTCGTTCAACGTGGCCGGAGGGCGTTGCGACGGCTGTTCAGGCGACGGGACGATCAAGATCGAGATGCACTTCATGCCGGATATCTACGTCCCGTGCGAAGTGTGCAAGGGCGCCCGTTACAACCGGGACACTCTCGATGTCACCTTCAAAGGCAAGAACATCGCCGACGTCCTCGACCTGTCCTGCGAGGAGGCGGCTGAGTACTTCTCCAACCAGCCGGTCATCGCGCGCCACATGCAGACCCTGGTCGACGTCGGCCTCGGCTACGTCAGACTTGGCCAGCCAGCCCCGACCCTTTCTGGGGGTGAGGCTCAACGGATCAAACTGGCGTCGGAGCTTTCGAAACGCTCGACAGGCAGGACGCTGTACATTCTCGACGAACCCACCACTGGGCTGCATTTCGAAGATGTCCGCAAGTTGCTCGGGGTGCTCGACCGTCTGGTCGAACAAGGCAATACCGTGATCGTTATAGAGCACAACCTCGATGTAATAAAGACCGCCGACTGGTTGATCGACCTCGGGCCTGAGGGCGGCGACGGCGGCGGCAAGGTAGTAGTTACGGGCACGCCTGAGGAGGTCGCCAAGTGCTCGGCGAGTTACACGGGCCAGTTCCTCGAGCCGCTATTGAAGAGCCGCTGACCCTGCCGGGGCACGCGACAGCCCCCGGGCACCGCACCAACCTGGGGTCGGCGCACGCCCGGGGGCTTACCTGAACGAAGGTTTAGGGGACCGTTACCCGTTCAGGTAGAACTCGTCGATCGACCACCACCAGCTGGTGTTCGATGCGGTGAGGACAACCTTTACGTACTGTGCTTTCTGGCTCGGGAAACTGACTATCTCAGTGGTCCCCGCGCCGGCGCAGCTCGCAACCGTCGTCCATGAGGTGCCGTTGGTCGACACTTCGATCTCGTAACCCCTGGCATAGTCGTGCGCGGAGTTCGGGACGTCCATCACCACTTCGTCGAAGGTGCCCGCAGTCCCAAGGTCCACCTCGAAGTACAGACCAGGTTTTTGGTCCTCGCCAGTGGTGAAGCGGGTCGTCAGGTTGCCGTCGAGAGCGTTCGCAGGTGCGCCCGAGCTGCCGGATGGAGCGTTGCTGCTCGCCACCCAGCCGGTGCGGCTAAGGACGGTACCTATTACGCCAGCGACGCAGTTGGAGCCAGTCGGGGCCGTCGTGGTTGTGGTCGCGACGGTCGTGGTCGTGGTTGGGGCCACCGTGGTCGTCGTTGTCGGCGCAGTTGTGGATGTGGTGGTCGTCGACGGAGGTCTTCCCCCGTGCCCGTGGTGGTGTTGGCGGGGCAAGCAGCGCAAGGAGTGGCGCCGGCAGCTAGGAGCACCACGACCTCGGGAGCCGCGGCCGTGCTTGCCCTTGACAGCAGCGGTTGTTGTCGTGGTCGGCGCGACCGTCGTCGTCGTCGGGGCGACGGTGGTCGTGGTGCCGTTGCCATGGTTGTACAGCCAGCGAAGGTAATCGGAGGCGCGGCTGCAATCTTTCTCAGCGGCGCGGACAGCCTTATCGGCGTTGAAGATGTTGCTGCCGGGACCGTTGAGCAGATCATGGTTGGAGACCCAATCAGCAACCGTGTAGCCCAGCAACTCGGCCGATAGGCCCGAGACCGCATTTGTGGCCGTCTGCTGCTGCTTTTGGATGTTGGAGAACAGTGGCCCCACCACTGACTGGTTACCGGCGTTCTCCTTGCCTTGCAGGTCCGTCAGTGCCTTGGCGATGTCGGGCAGCCCGACGTTGCTGACCCAGTCAGCTTGGACCACGTCGCGCACCACGGGCAGCAGGAAGTCGTAGACGCGGTAAGTGGTGAAAATCGACGCGTTGTCGGCGTTCACCGCGTCAAGGGTTGTGGCTGCGGCGATGGTCGTGCCCAGCCCCTGGAGCCCGGTTATATAGCCCTGCATCGCGGTTACGAGAGCCGTCCCGTCAGTCCCGAGGAAATTGTCACCCTGTACCTGTTTTATTTCCCAGTTCAAGACGTTAACGCGGGTCTTGATCAGCCACTGGCCCCAGCTCTGCGCCTTGGACAAGTCGCCGGCCGGAGCGGCTGTCGTGGTGGTGGGAGCGACCGTTGTCGAGGTTGTCGAGGCGGTTGTGGTGGTCGTGGTGGGGTTGGTCGTCGAGGTTGTCGGCCCTGGTGGTCCTGGTGGTCTCGGCCTCCCCCAAGCGAATGCTGGTCCGCCGCTGGCAACCAGGGAGCCAACGGTAACTGCGAGGGTTGCGGCTAACGCGCCGCCAACTGCGTACAGGCTATGGCGGCCTCGCCCTTGGTAGGTCAATAGGTCCTCCTCTGTGATGGCTTCAATCGTCCCGCCAGGGATACCGTTCCCGGCGTGTATGACGTGCCGATGGTCGAGTTGTGATGGTCCTGTGAAGTCCGAGGTGGAGCAGGAAAAACAAAAGCCCCCGGGCCTCGAGGCACCTTCGGTGCCAGGGCCCGGGGGCTATCGGGGGAGCTAGTGTTAGTTAGTTACAGCGGCGGTGTGCGTAATTACAACCTGCCAATTAGGCGGTGGTCGTAGTCGTCGGCGCCGCGGTCGTGGTGGTCGTACCGCCACCGGCGTTGTGGTGGTGGCGAAGGTAAACGTTCGCCTTCTGGTTGTCTTTCCAGGCGTTGCCAATCGCCCTGTTGGCGACGAAGATCTGCGTGTTGGCACCGTTCAGCACGCCGTGGTTCGCGTCCCAGTTCGCCGCGGTGTAGCCGAGCAGTTGAGCCGACAGCCCCGACATGGCGGACGTGGCGATTGTGCTCTGGGACTGCATGTTCGACACCAACGGTGCTAGGACCCCCTGGTTGGAAGAGTTCTCCTTGCCCGTGAGATCGGTGATCGCCGTGGCGAGAGCGGGCAACTTCACGTTGGTGATGCTGTCCACCTGGACGACATCCTGGACGGCGGGGAGCAAGAAGTCATAGACGCGGTAACCGAAAATCTCGGCGATATTGGCGTTCACTTGGCCGACGGTGGTGTCGCCCGAGATCGTCGTCCCGAGGCCCTGGAGCGCCGTGATGTCGGCCTGCATCTCGGTGACCAGGGTGGTGCCATCAGAGCCGAGGAACGAGTCGCCCTTGACTTCGGATATGGCCTTGTTGAGAGAATTGACCCGGTCCGTGACCTGTTCCTCGCCGTACGCCTGGGCTTTGGCCAAGTCGGGCGAGACTGTCGTGGTCGTGGTGCTGGGCACGGTGGTCGTGGTGGGGGGCACGGTGGTCGTCGTGGGGCCGCCGCCGCGGTGATGGCGGAGGTACCTGGACGCTTCCTGCCAGTCCCTGCCTGCGGTGCCAAAGGCCCTGTCGGCAAGGATGATTTCTGCCCTTGCGCCGCCCAGCAGACCGTGGTTCGCGTTCCACTCGGCGGGAGTGTAGGACAGGAGTTGTGCAGACAGGCCTCCGGTTGCGGTCGTGATTATCCCCGACTGCGACTGCATGTTGGAAATAAGCGGCGCGAGCACAGCCTCGTTGGAGGAGTTTTCCGCACCCTGGAGCAATGAGATCGACGAGGCGAGCGCGGGCAACTTCACATTTACGGCATTGTCGACGATGATCACGTCCCCAGCGACCGGCAGCATCAGGTAATAGACACGGAACTCGGTGTAGATGAGGCGGGTGCTGGCCAGGACTTCGCCGAGCGTGGTCTCACCGGCGATGGTCGTCCCCAGGGCCTGGAGCCCGGTTATGTCAGCCTGCATTTCGGAAACGAGAGTTGCCCCGTCCGAGCCCAGGAAGCTGTCACCCTGCACCTTCTTTATTGCGGACTGTAGGGAGTTCAGCCGCTGCAATATAAGCCCAGCGGCAAACGCCTTAGCCCTGTTCAAACCTTTGAAGTGAGCTGCCGGGACGGTTACGGGGGGAGAAATCGGGGGAGGGGTAGTTGAGATCGTAGTGGTGGTTGAAGTCGGGTCGGAAAATGCGGGCGTTGCGACCGCAGCCAGGGACGCAGCTGCAACTGCGAGGGCAATTGCGCCGCCCGTAGCAGTTTGCCAGCGGCGCCGGCTTTGAATGTGATTGGACATCTGCGCTCCTTGGTTTGGTAATCGCTTCTTGTACTCATCTTCCCCCCGGCTTATGACCCGCTCTTGGGCCACCTGTGATGGTCCTGTGATGGTTACCGCCCCGGCAGGCGAGTTTTTGGTGGCCAATTGCGCCAAACTGGGACCGATGCTCGAACGACCCGCCGCAGGGCTCATCCCCGACGCCCCTGGTTCGTACCAGTTCCGCGACGCCGACGGGAGAGTCATCTATGTCGGCAAGGCGAGGTCGCTGCGCCAGAGGTTGTCCAACTACTTCCAGAGCCCAGGGAACTTGCTGCCTCGTACCGCTCAGATGGTCGCCTCAGCCGAAAGCGTCGAGTGGATCCAGGTCCGCAACGACGTCGAGGCGCTCATGCTCGAGTACAGCCTCATCAAGCAGCACAAGCCGCGCTTCAACGTGCGCCTGCGTGACGACAAGAGCTACCCGTTCCTCGTGTTGACGATGGGGGACGAGAGGCCACGGGCGACGGTCCGGCGGGGCCGCCCGAGCGGGCGCTCCCAGAACCGCTACTTCGGGCCCTACGCCCACGCTTACGCCATCAGGGAGACCCTCGACCTGCTGCTGCGCACGTTCCCGGTGCGCAGTTGCAGCGATGGCAAGTTCGTCCGCCACCAACGCCTCGGCCGCCCGTGCCTGATGTACCACATCGAGCGCTGTGCCGGCCCGTGCGCCGGCCTCGTCGACCACGAGCAGTACGCGCGCCTCGTAGAGGACCTCGGGAGCTTCCTTGCCGGCGACACCTCACCCGTGGTCGACAAGTTGGGTGCCCAGATGCGTGAGGCCGCGACAAACCTCGAGTTCGAGCTGGCGGCACGGGTGCGGGACCGGATCGCATCTGTTCGCAAGGCCATCGAACGACAGCAGATGGTCACCGAGAAGGCCGAGGACCTCGACTGTTTCGCCCTCGCTGAGGACGAGCTGGAGGCGGCCGTCCAGGTGTTTTACGTGAGGCGCGGGCGAGTAGTCGGGCGCAAGGGCTTCATAGTCGACAAGGTCGAGGACCTGGACCCGCCGCAGCTGCTGGCCGACATCATCGAGCAGCATTACGCCGACACCGTCAACGGGATCCCTCCCCTCATCCTGGTCCCCGGCGAGGTTGACGAGACCGATGTCCTTGAAGAGTGGCTCTCGGGCCTTCGGACAGCCGAGGACGGTGAGACCCGTCGCGCCGGGGCCCTCCCGCAGCTCAACGAAGAAGGGACCGACCCCCTCGAATGGTGGGCCGCTAACGAAAAGCGCCGGCCCGAACGGAGCGTCAACCCGAGGTCGACGGGCGCGAGCCGCGTACACCTCCATTTTCCCCAGCGTGGCGAGAAGAGGGCCCTGGTGGAGATGGTCGCCAAGAACGCTGCGGAGGAGCTGGTGCGCCACCGGCTCAAGCGTTCGTCGGACCACAATGCGCGGGCTCGTGCCCTCAATTCGCTTCAGGACGCCCTGGACCTGCCCGAGGCGCCGCTGAGGATCGAGTGCTACGACATGAGCCATCTCCAGGGCACCGACTACGTTGGCTCGATGGTGGTCATGGAGGACGGGCTTCCCCGCCCGTCCGAGTACAAGAGGTTCAAGGTCCGCAACGTCGCGGGCAACGACGACTACGCCGCCATGGAAGAGGTCCTCACGAGGCGACTCCAGGCTTACTTAGGAGAAAGGGACCTGCCGGTCGCCGACCGGAAACGCCATTTCTCCTACCCGCCCCAGTTACTACTGGTCGATGGGGGCAAGGGGCAGCTCAACGTCGCCGTCCGGGTGCTGGAGGAGCTGGGCCTCGAGGACGAGATCCCGGTGGCTGCGCTGGCCAAACAGTTCGAGGAGGTATACCTCCCGGGGCAGGCCGACCCGGTCCGCGTGGCCCGTGGCTCAGAGGCGCTCTACCTGCTGCAACGGGTGCGGGACGAGGCACACCGCTTTGCCATCTCCTACCATCGCCAGCTCCGTGGCAAGCGGATGACGGCCTCGGCGCTGGACGGGGTACAAGGCCTGGGGCCGGCCAGGCGCAAGCGCCTGGTGGCCGAACTGGGGAGCATAAAAGCAGTCCGCCAGGCTCCCAAGGAGTCCCTCGAGGCGCTGCCCTGGCTGCCCAAGCCCGTTGCCGAGGCGTTGTGGGAGAAGATCCACGGCACCAGCGGCGTTGGGCCGGTTGCAAAGGCCAAGCCTTGAGCGGGGGTGCACCAGAAGACGGCTTGTACCAAGCGGGCTCGTTCCACGAGTCCGGCTCCCCGCTGCCCGCCGAGGCCGAGCAGCTGTGGGAGGTCAACTCGACCTGGTGGCAGGAATGCTTCACCGAAGGCGCCGACCCCGAGTACACCGAGCAGATAATCCCGCTGCTGCGGGAGTTGCTGGAGGGAGCTGGCCCAGCGGGGGTGCTCGACATCGGCTGCGGGGAGGGCCAACTTTCACGCGTTGCCGCGAGCCTCCCAGGGGTGCGCCGCGTCGTTGGGATCGACCCTACGGTGGCTCAGCTGGAGACGGCCCTGCAACGCCAGCCCAGTGAGGCGGCTACGGAGGTCCAGTACTCCCGTGGTGCGGCGACCGCTCTTCCTTTTCCCGACGAAAGCTTCGACGCCGCGTTCGCCTGCTTGGTGTTCGAGCACATCGAGGGGACCGTCGAGGCTCTTGGCGAGGTCGGTCGGGTCCTGCGCCCCGGCGGCACGTTCCTTTTGTTCTTGAACCACCCGCTCCTCCAGGCCCCGGGCAGCGGATGGGTCGACGACCACATCCTCGGGGAGCAGTACTGGCGAATTGGCGCTTACCTCTTGGAGCACCACGGCGTCGAAGAAGTCGACAAGAACATCTGGATCCCCTTTGTCCACCGGCCTTTATCGGTATACGTCAACGCTTTGGTGGCGGCAGGGCTCTACCTGACGGCCATGATCGAGCCGGCCCCTCCCGGCGGTTTCCTGGACCGGGCGGAGGAGTACCGGGAGGCGTCCGCCTTCCCGCGCCTACTCGTCCTGCGGGCGGAGAAATTGTTCCGTCCCCCGGCTGCGGCACAATGAAGTAGTGGCACAGTTTGTAGTCGTCACCGGTCTTTCCGGTGCCGGGCGTTCGCAGGCCGGGGCGACCCTCGAGGACCTCGGGTGGTACGTCATGGACAACATCCCGACGGCGCTCATCACCAAGGTCGTCGACCTGGTCTCTGTCACTGGTCCCGAGGCACAGCGCGTGGCGTTGGTCGTGGGCCGCGACGCGGGCCAACTGGGCGAGCTGCAAGCGGCGATCGGACAGCTGAGAGCTTCGGGGGAGGCCGTCAAGGTCCTTTTTCTGGACGCCTCGGACGAGGTGCTCGTACGCCGCTTCGAAGGGACCCGCCGGCGGCACCCGCTCGGGCAGGAGGGAGTTCTCGAGGCAATATTCGACGAACGCCAGCGCCTCGAGTTGATCAAGGAAATGGCAGACGTGGTGGTCGACACAAGCGAGCTCAACGTCAACCAGCTACGTGAGCGGCTGGCCGACCTTTTCGGAGGGGACGAGGCGACTGCCATGCAGATCCTCGTCATGAGCTTCGGCTTCAAGCACGGGGTCCCGATCGACGTCGACAATGTCCTCGACGTGCGCTTTCTTCCCAACCCGCACTGGGTCGAGGAGATGCGCCCGCTGACAGGGCTCGACGAGCCGGTCCGCCGCTACGTTCTTGGCCAACCCGAGGCCAAGGAGTTCCTCGAAAGGGCGGACTACCTGCTCAAGTTCCTCGTCCCCGCTTACGTCAAAGAGGGCAAGAGCTACCTGACGATCGCCATCGGCTGCACCGGTGGCCGGCACCGCAGCGTCGTCCTGGTCGAGGAGATCGCAGACCGCCTCCGAAAGATGGGTTACAACCCGAGCACGATCCACCGGGACGTCGAGCGTTGAGCGACCCGCTCTGCCAGGCGCAGGGCGGCCCGCACGTCGTGGCGCTGGGTGGCGGTCACGGGCTCGCTATCACGCTGTCTGCGGTTTCGCGCTACGCCAGCCGTGTCACAGCGATCGTCTCGGCCGCCGACGACGGCGGCTCGAGCGGCCGCCTTAGGGCCGATTGGCCTGGTCCCGCGCCGGGCGACGTGCGCCGTTGCCTGCTCGAGCTGGCCGGCACGGGCCCCGCAGAGCAAGCTTGGGCGAAGGCCCTCGACTTCAGGTTCCGTGACGGCGACCTCGCCGGCCACTCCTTGGGGAACCTGGTCCTGGTTGGCCTCAGCGAGACGATGGGCGACTTCGTGGCGGCCACCGCCGAGGTCGGGCGCCTGCTCGGGGTAACGGCAACGGTCCTTCCTGCCGCCTCGGTGGGCGTCAACCTCTGCGCCGAAATCGAAGGCGTCGACGGCCCCACCAAGCTCGTCGGCCAGGTCAACGTTGCTCATACCCCGGCGCCCATCAGGCGGGTGTGGCTCGACCCGGGTTGCCCATCGGCTCCCCGCCAGGCGCTGGAGGCGATCGCGAGTGCCGACCAGGTGGTGCTCGGGCCCGGCTCGCTGTTCACGAGCGTGCTCGCAGTCTGCGCCGTCCCGGCGGTCAGGGAGGCGCTCAACGAGCGGCAGGCCGGACGCGTCTATGTCTGCAACATCGCGACCCAGGACTCCGAGACGAAGGGCTTCGACGCCGACGCTCACCTTGCCGCGCTCGTCGCGCACGACGTGACGGTCGACACCGTGGTCTGTGACCCCTCGACCGAAGTCGGGGCACCCTCGGCTCAATCAACGAGGCTTGTGACGGGGGTCTCGGGCTCAGCGCCAGCAAGGACCGGGGACGTCGCCGGAGCGACCGTCGTGACTGCCGCAGTGGCCAGGCCAGATGGCCACTCGCACGACCCGGCACTACTGGGCGAGGTGCTCTCGGCTTTGGCTGCCGCGTCCACTCGCTAGCCACCAGCCAGCGGCGCGGGTGGGACAGGGACCGGCATGGGCGCGACCGCGGGCAGGGTACGGTTAGCGGGTGGATGTGCAGAGAGGTCTCTATTTCCCGCTCGGGGCAACACCGGTTGCCGGGGGTACCAATTTCTCAGTCGCGTCGGACATTGCCGACGCCGTTGAGGTCTGCCTCTTCGACGAGGCTGGCAACGAACAACGGCTCGAGCTTCCTGAGCGCACGGCTCATGTCTGGCATGGTCTGTTGCCGGAAGTCGGCGTGGGCCAACGCTACGGCCTCAGGGTGCACGGCCCATGGGCGCCCGCTGAGGGGCTCCGCTGCAACCCCGCCAAGCTCCTAATTGACCCCTATGCCACTGCCGTGGACGGCGCCGTCAAATGGGGTGAAAAACTGTTCGGGCACCGCTTCGCTCATCCTGAACAGGAAAATACGGCAGATTCTGCGGGCGACATGCCAAAGTGCATCGTTACCGACAGGGACTTCGACTGGGCCGGCGACGCGCGCCTGGACATCCCATTGGAAGAGACCGTCATTTACGAAACCCACGTCAAGGGCTTGAGCTTCAGGCACCCAGACGTGCCTGAGCACATCCGTGGCACATACGCAGGCTTGGCGCACCCAGCCATCACGGGTTACCTGACGGACTTGGGGGTAACTGCTGTGGAACTGCTGCCGGTCCACCAGTTCGTGCACGACCCACACCTGCTCGAGCGGGGCTTGCGCAATTACTGGGGTTATAACAGTATCGGTTTTCTCGCTCCTCACGGTGATTACAGTTCGGCGGGTACCTCAGGCGGCCAGGTCGGCGAGTTCAAGTCCATGGTCAAGGCGCTTCATGCGGCAGGGCTCGAGGTCATTTTGGACGTCGTCTACAACCACACGGCAGAGGGGAACCATCTCGGGCCCACGCTTTCGCTGAAAGGGATCGACAACCCCGCGTACTACAGGCTCGTCGAGGGCGACCGGGCTCATTATTTCGACACCACGGGCACCGGCAACAGCGTGAACGTGAGCCATCCTGAGGCGTTGCGGCTGATATTGGGCTCGCTTCGTTATTGGGTGACCGAGATGCACGTGGACGGTTTCCGCTTCGACCTGGCCACGGCGCTCACGCGCCAGAGCGGGGAAGCCGATGCCCACAGCGCCTTTTTGACCCTGGTCCACCAGGACCCCGTGCTCGCGCCGGTAAAGCTCATCGCCGAGCCATGGGATATCGCCGGCTACCAGCTTGGCGGGTTCCCGGCGCGCTGGTCGGAGTGGAACGGCAGGTACCGCGACGAGGTGAGGGATTTTTGGCGGGGGACCGATGGCACGCTCGGCGAGCTGGCCCTGCGCCTGACCGGCAGCGGCGACATTTACTCATCTGACCGCCGTACTCCAACTGCGAGCATCAATTTTGTCACTGCCCACGATGGTTTTACGCTCGCCGACCTCACCGCCTACAACGAAAAGCACAACCAGGCCAACGGCGAGGACAACAACGACGGCGAAAGCCACAACCGCTCATGGAACTGCGGCGCCGAGGGCCCCACCGACGATATTGAAATCATCCAGCTTCGCGCCAAGCAGCGTCGCAACCTCCTAGGCACCCTCCTGCTGTCTGCCGGCGTGCCGATGATCCTCGGCGGTGACGAGATCGGGCGCACCCAAGGTGGCAACAACAACGCCTATTGCCAAGACAACGAGGTGTCGTGGTACGACTGGGACAATGCCGACTGGTACCTGCAGGCTTTCACCAAGACAGCCATCGCGCTGCGGACCCAGAACCCTGCCTTGCGCCCCCGCAACTACCTCATGGGCCCCGAGGGCGGCCCAGCGCAGATGGTGCTCTACCGCCCGGACGGGAAAGAAATGAAAACCTCGGACTGGCAGGACCCGCATGCACGGGCGCTGGCGATGGCCCTTGACGGGCGCCAGATCGAAGACGCCGACGGCGCCCCCACCGATGACAGGTTCTTGCTGCTGCTGAACGGCCACCACGAGCCGGTCGAGTTCACCGTCCCTCGTGGCCGGGACGCCTGGGTGCCTGTGCTTACCACGGGGGAGCCGGACGACACTCCCCAGCTCAGCGCTACGCTGAAAACCAAGCGCACGATAACCCTCGAGGCACGCTCGTTGCTGCTGCTGCACAGCCAATAGGCCGCTGCTGCAGAGCCATAGGCGCAGCTAGGGGCCCTGTGGGACGCCGGCAGAGCTCGCACCCGCCAGGCCTCGAGCCCGTCCCGCCGCGAAAGTATGGAAGGGGTTACACGCGCTTGGCCTAAGATCGTGCTCGAACGACGAAGACGAGGAGAACGCTATGACTGTCCGGGTTGGGATCAACGGCTTTGGGCGGATCGGGCGCAACTTCTTGCGTGCCGTGCTCGCCAACGGAGCCGACATCGAGCTTGTTGCCGCCAACGACCTGGCCGCGCCAGCGGCTAACGCCCACCTACTGAAGTACGACTCGACTTTCGGGCCGCTTCATGAAGAGGTAAAGGTGTCCGAGGACACGATCTCAGTCGGGCGGCACAGCTTCAAGGTCTACTCCGAGAGGGACCCGAAGGCGCTCCCGTGGGGTGAGCTCGGCGTCGACGTCGTGATCGAGTCGACAGGCATCTTCACAGACGGCGAAAAGGCGGTCGCTCACATCGACGCCGGCGCCAAGAGGGTGATCATCTCCACGGCGGCGACCAACGTCGACGGCACCTTCGTAGTGGGTGTCAACGACGACACCTTCGACCCCGCCGTGCACCGGATCATCTCCAACGCCAGCTGCACGACGAACTGCTTCGTGCCGATGATCAAGGTCCTCGACGACGCCTTCGGTGTCGAAAAGGGCCTCATGACCACCGTGCACGCCTACACCAACGACCAGAACCTCCTCGACCTGGTCCACAAGGACATGCGCCGCTCGCGGGCCGCCGCCGTCAATATCATCCCGACCAGCACCGGCGCCGCCAAGGCGACGAGCCTGGTGCTGTCCAAAATGAAGGGCCGCCTCGATGGCTCCTCGCTGCGGGTACCGGTCCAGGACGGCTCGATAACGGACTTCACCGGGGTCCTCGCCCGCGAGGTAACCGTGGAAGAGGTCAATGCGGCGTTCAAGGCTGCGGCCACGTCCGGGCCTTTGGCGCCGGTGCTCGTCTACACCGAAGACCCCATCGTGAGCTCCGACATCCTTGGTTCCCCCGCGAGCTGCACCTTCGACTCCGGGCTCACCATGGTGCTCGGGTCGATGGTCAAGGTGTTCGGTTGGTACGACAACGAATGGGGCTACTCGAACCGCCTCGTCGACCTGGCGCTTATCGCCGGGCGCGCTTAGCCGTGAAGCTCCCCGAGCTCGAAGACCTCCGGCCGGTCGCGGGCAAGCGGGTCCTCGTGCGCTGCGACTTCAACGTGCCGCTCGCAGGCGACGTGATCACCGACGACCTGCGCATCCGGCTCCCCATCGATACCCTCGTCTGGCTGCTTGCGGACGGCGCCGAAAAGCTGACCGTGTGCAGCCACCTCGGCCGGCCCAAGGGCAAGCCGGACCCCAAGTACTCGATCGCTCCGGTGCGCGAGCGGCTTTACGAGCTGCTCGCGGCCCGTGGGGCGGACACGAGCCGGGTCGAGCTGTTGGAGAACCTGCGCTACAACCCGGGCGAAGAGGCCAACGACCCCGGCTTTGTATTGTCTCTCGTAGAAAATCAGGACCTCTACGTTGACGACGCTTTTGGCGCGGCGCACAGGGCGCACGCCTCCATCGCAGGTCCACCAGAGTTCCTTCCGTCGGCGGCCGGCCGTGTCCTCGCCCGTGAGGTGGAGGTCCTGGACGGGCTCCTCCAGAACCCCGAGCACCCTTTCGTCGCAGTCTTGGGCGGGGCGAAGGTCTCCGACAAGCTCGGGGTGATCGAGGCGCTGATGGACAAGGTCGACGTGCTCGTGGTGGGTGGAGGGATGTGCTTTACGTTCCTCGCCGCCCAGGGCCACTCGACAGGCGCGTCCCTGCTCGAAGAGAGCCAGGTCGGCACCTGCGAGCGCCTGCTCGCTTCTGCCGAGGCGGCCGGTAAGAAGATCCTGCTGCCGACCGACATCGTTGCCCTCTCCCCGGGAGGGGTCTTC
>Ga0182024_10010996_pt1 | contig 18302 bp, 26 predicted proteins | sample P32metaG_FD_120480 | JGI IMG/M metagenome (GOLD analysis project Ga0182024, IMG submission 120480) | Permafrost microbial communities from Stordalen Mire, Sweden - P3-2 metaG (Illumina Assembly) | ecosystem: Environmental > Terrestrial > Soil > Wetlands > Permafrost | place: Sweden: Stordalen... | reverse complement strand
CTTTCAAGGAGCATCTACGCCTTGAGAAGACAATTACACTGAACAGCAACTGTGTCTTCGGAAAACTGTCTCACTCAAGGGGTTCACCCCATAGAATCCCAGGTCTCAAGGGCGAGACCTGGGGCACCCATTTCATCTTGCCTGAACGGCCCTGAACGCCTCGCGTGCAGCGCCGATGGTGGCGGCGACCTCCTCGGCCCCATGCGCCGTACTCAAAAACGCAGCTTCAAATTGCGAAGGCGGCAGCCAGATGCCGGCATCCATCATCGCCCGGTGGAAGCGTCCGAAGGCGGCGGTGTCGGATCGAGCGGCTTCATCGTAGTTCGTCACCGGCCCAGCTGTAAAGAACCAGGTACCCATGGCTCCGACGCGGTTGAGGGTAAGCGGGACGCCGGCGCGGGCGGCTTCGGCAGCTACACCCTCGAAAACGGCTTTGGCGGTGGCTTCAAGCTGCGGGTAGACCTCATCGGCGTGTTCTTGCAAATAGCTCAACGTGGCGATGCCCGCCGCCATGGCCAGTGGATTTCCGCTAAGGGTTCCGGCCTGGTAAACGGGCCCGAGAGGCGCCAGCAGATCCATGAGGGCGAGTTTCCCGCCAAAAACGCCCACGGGCAAGCCGCCACCAATGATCTTGCCCAGCGTGACCAGATCGGCGTCGATGCCGTAAAGCTCAAGCGCGCCGCCCAGAGCCACGCGGAAGCCGGTCATCACCTCGTCAACAATCAGCAATGCTGCTTCGCGGGTGGTCAGTGCGCGCAGCGCGGCCAGATAGCCGGGGGCAGGCGGGATGCAGCCGGCATTGCCGACCACCGGCTCAAGAATCACCGCAGCGATCTGGTTGGGATGCGCATCAAATGCAGCTTCGACGGCTGCAAAGTCGTTGTAAGGGAGGGCGTGGGTGAGTCGGGCGATCTCCTCGGGCACACCGGCCGATCCGGGAATCCCCAAGGTCGCCACGCCGGAGCCGGCCTTCACCAGCAAGCCGTCGGAGTGGCCGTGGTAGCAGCCCTCGAACTTGACCACGATCTTGCGGCCCGTTGCGGCACGCGCCAGTCGGATAGCGCTCATGGTCGCCTCGGTTCCCGAGCTGACGAAGCGTAACTTCTCAATCGCCGGATAACACGCAATCACTCTCTCAGCCAAATCGCCTTCGGTAGCGGTAGACGCCCCAAAGCTGGCGGAATTGCGAGCCGCCCGCTCAATCGCCTCCACAACCGGGGGAAAAGTGTGGCCCAGGATCATCGGTCCCCACGAGCCGAAGTAGTCGATGTACCGATTGCCGTCGGCGTCGATGAGCCATGCGCCCTGCGCGCTCTCAATAAACGGCGGCTTACCGCCCACCGCGCGAAAGGCCCGCACCGGCGAGTTGACGCCGCCGGGGAAGAATCGCTCCGCGCGCTGTTGCAATGCCTGCGAACGCGTATGGCTGCGAACTGGGGTTTGCGAACTCATTGGTGTCAGTATAGAAGCTGGAGTGCTCGGGCATCGCGGAATTGAATCTCCCTGTCCTGCGCGGCATCTCGATGGGTGTGAGCGAATTGAACGAGATCGGCGACCGGTTGCTGGTGATCTTCGATGGTCACTGCGGGTTTTGCAACCGCGCGGTGCGCTGGTTCTTGAGACGCGACCGGCGAGACCGGCTGCGCTTTGCGGCATCTGAGTCGCCAAAGGTGGCTGGGCTTCTGGCGCGGCATCGAATAGGCGCGATGGACCTCGCATCGGGTCCCGACACGATGCTGGTTGTGCGCGATCCGGATGGCCCGGCGGAGCGTGTGTACGTTCGCTCGGACGCAGCTTTGGCGCTGTTGGCCGAGTTGCCGCGCCCCTGGCCGGGCGTGGGCGTTGTGTTCGGTTGGGTTCCCAGACCGGTGCGCGAACTGGGCTATCGGCTGATCGCTCGCTGGCGATACCGCATTTGGGGCCGTCTCGAGAGCTGCCCACTCCCCACCCCACAGGAGCGCTCGCGATTTCTGTAGCGTCTAGGCTCCCTCTTTCAGTATCGGCTCAAGCTTGCCGCCTTTGAGCAGGAAGCACTGCCCACGCCAGACGATGGTATTTCCGGCGAAGCCTGCCACCCAGATGCCCATGGCGATCAGATCCCGCAGGGGCAGGAGCCACAAGTTGGGCAGCACCTGGTGATCGCGGAGCACTTCTGCGCCGACCGTCATGGCCAAGCCGAGCCGCAGAAAGAAGCTCAACCCCAGAAGCCATAAGCTCAACGGGCTCAGTCCACTGGCCAGCACATTGAGCACTGCCCAGGCGAGACCGTGGGTGAAGATAAGGCCTGCGTATCCCCCCGGGCGAGCGTCGCGAACCGTACGTGCCCAGCGCAACTGGTGATCGATGAAGCCGCGCCAACTGTAGGCCGGAATGGCGGTTTCCACCACCTCGGCCGAGAGCGCGACGCGGTAACCGGCCTTGTCTACGCGCACGCCTAGTTCATAGTCGTCGGCCAGGTAGTCCACCAGCGGCAACAGGCCGCCGATCTTATCCAACGCGTCGTGGCGTATGGCCAGCGTAGAGCCGAGGCCATAGTGAAGGCCGCCTTCAATCATCTTTGAGAGCAGGACACCAGCCTGGAAGTCCGTGGCGATGCCCAGCGCCTCAAGTCTTGAGGGCAGAGTGCGGTGGGCACGGCCGCGGTAGAGAGCGGTCACTAAACCGACCTCCTTTGGCGCATCACCGGGACGGCGCGAGTGGGTCGACTCGCCTAGCGGAGGAGCGAATTGCGCCATAATCCGTTCCAGATAGCGCGGTGAAACTGTGATGTCCGAGTCATTGATAAGAAGAAAGTTGTGGCGGGCATGGGTCGCTAGCTGGACCAGGGTGCTGACCTTGCCGTTGGTGCCCAGCAGTGTGGGGCACCGGATCAGTTGAATGGAATGAGCTGGAAATTCCTGCTTGAGCTGTTCGACGGCTGAAACGGCGGGATCGGTAAGCGAGGAAATGCCGAAGAGCAGTTCCACATCGCCGTCGTAGGTCTGGCGGCAGTGGCTGCGGAAGGCGTCGATCATACCGGGGTCGAGGCCTTTGAGGGACTTGAGAATGCTGACGCCGGGGAAAAATGCGGCCAGCGGGGCGCGGCGAGCCGCAAGAAAGACGCGCGCGGCCACTATCGCGGCCAAAAAGTAGCCCATGCCAGCTACCGTGAGCACGGTGGTGAGAATCTCCACGGATTGGGCCAATACGGTTGACATTCCAGGGGTCAGTGTAGCGGAAAGAGGTAAAAAGCGAGGGATAAGGAGCATAAAGCGGGCCTGACAACGCCCTTCCCGGTCCCTCCCACCAAATGGGGACGGAGATCTGGCCTGAAAGATCGCTCCTCTAGCCGTGAGAGGGGATACTCATCTGTCTGAGAATTTGCGTATGGTCACTGTGGTGGTGGCAAGCAAGTTCCCGATGCCATAGAGGTAGAGAAATGCAGGTTCTCTGTAAGAGTACCAATGGGAACGCAGAGACCCATTGTTGTGTGTGCGGCCAGGGATTTGTGATGTTCTGGGAGCGGCAGTCGCGCTCGCAACGTTCAGAGGCTCTTACCGAGATTCAAAAGACGCTGCGCAGCCATCACCGGAGCCAGAGAGGCCAGGAGGCTCACCCAACCGGAGGGTTCCTTGTTCCAGACGGGAACACTCCCGGTTCGGTATCGGGTGTGGCAATTTTGGGGCATGCACCGACCTGGGCGCTTTGAGCCAGGGTACGGCTTGGCGGATACGGGCGGCATGTGCCGGACAAGTGAGGGCTGGGGGGCAATCCCAGCCCTCGCTTGCGTCTGCTAGGCTGTTCTGGAATCCGGGCTAGAGGTTAGACCGGCTGTACGTCGGCAGCCTGCCATCCTTTGGGCCCCTTCACCACGTTGAACTGCACGGCTTGCCCTTCTTGCAAACTCTTGAAACCACTCGAGTTGATTGCAGAGTAGTGCACGAACACATCTTCGCCGCTCTGACGCGAAATAAAACCAAAGCCCTTCGCGTCGTTGAACCACTTCACAGTGCCTTGTTCCATTTTGATCGTGTTTCCTGGATTGAATTGCGCTGGATGAATCGTAGCGACCACTGGCAGAATCTTGCTTGTTTGGCCGAGTTGCTGCTCACGCCCGGTCCGCTCTAACGCTGACGACAGTGTACCATTGGTCTCAAAAAATGAGTGCAGAAATTCTTGTTCTTCGTCCCACTCAAAAGTCCACATTGCTGAAGACCGACTCACTTCCGCGGACTTATTCAAACACATCCCGCTGTGATACTGTGAGAGGTCGCCATGCCCCGCGATCTCGTTCCCGGCCTCTTAGCCCGCGCCACGGAAGTACTTGAGGCGGAGTTTGGCGCTTTGCCTGCCTTTGAGGCGGCTCTTGAGAGCGCGGTTGATTCCGCTGCGATGACCCGGGTGCTCGATGCGACGGCGCAGCGGCTGGGTGACAACTACCCCTACTTCCATCCCCTTTATGCTGGCCAAATGCTCAAGCCGCCTCATCCGGTGGCGCGCACAGCCTATGCGCTGGCTATGACCATCAATCCCAACAACCATGCGCGGGATGGCGGCCGGGCCAGCTCACAGATGGAGATTGAGGCCGTCGATGGCATCGCCCGGATGTTCGGCTGGGCCGAGGGGGCCGGCTCCTATTTAGGGCACTTAACCTCAAGCGGCACGCTGGCCAACCTGGAGGCGCTTTGGATCGCCGGCCAGTTGGCGCCAGGGAAGCGGGTTGTGGGGTCGGAGCAAGCACACTATACCCACCGGCGCATCTCTGCTGTCTTGAAGCTGGAGTATGCGGCCATCGCGATCGATGATAGTGGCCGCATGAACATGAACGCTCTGGAGACGGAGCTGCAAAAGGGCGATGTGGGCACGGTCGTGGTTACGCTGGGCACAACGGCCACGGGAGCGGTCGATCCGCTGCATGAAGTGCTTGCGCTGAAACAGCGCTACGGCTTCAGGGTGCATGTGGACGGAGCCTACGGCGGCTATTTCCGGCTGATTCCAGAGGCTCTCGCGGAGCCGGCGCGACAGGCTTATTCGGCCATCATTGAGGCTGATTCGATCGTGATCGATCCACACAAGCACGGATTGCAACCCTACGGCTGCGGATGCGTCTTGTTTCACGATCCAGGCGTAGGCCGGTTTTACAAGCACGATTCTCCGTATACTTACTTCACTTCAAAAGAGCTACACCTGGGGGAGATCAGCTTGGAGTGCTCGCGAGCCGGAGCCGCGGCGGTGGCTTTGTGGGCCACGCAGCGGCTTTTGCCGCTAACGCCGGGAGGCGAGTTTGCTCGCGGGTTGGCTTATGGCCGGGCTGCGGCTTTGGAATTGGATCGGCGGCTGCGGCTGGATGGGGGCAGGTACTTTCAAGCGCCGGCCGCTGGGGCTCCGGAGTTGGATATTGTGGTGTGGAAAGTGAATGCGGAAGCGCCTGGCCGCGCCTCAGAGTTGGCGCAGAAAATCTTTGCGGCTTGCGCGGCCCGCGACTTGCACCTCGCTCTCGTAGAATTGCCGCTTAGGTGGTTTGAACCGCAGAAGGTAAACGGAATCAAAGACAGCACAGGCACGGTCACTTGTTTGCGTTCTGTGCTGATGAAGCCCGAGCATGAAGCGTGGCTCGACAGGATCTGGCAACGTTTGACGGCAGCCTGTGCGGAAGTAATCGGAGAATAAGGACGATGGCAGAGGCGAGTGCTGTTGCAGCTGAGAAAGAAAACGTTCTCATGAGCGCGGTGATCTATTCCGTGACATTCTTTCCCAGCCACGGCGACCTGTCGCAGGTGAACTGATATGCACGATCCCGCAATTCTTCGTTCGATGCACCTCGCCCGCTTCCAGGCGGACCCGGCCATCTTTGTCGCGCCCGGCCGCGTCAACCTCATCGGTGAACACACCGATTATGCCGAGGGCTTTGTGATGCCCGCTGCCATTGACTTTGCCACGCTGGCCGCCATCTCGCCGCGCGCTGACGGCAAGATCGTTCTCCACTCGGAGAATTACGGTAAGGAGCGGACCTTCGACGCAGCAGCGTTGCCCGCCAAGGCCGGCCATCACTGGAGCGACTACCCGATGGGCGTGGTTGCCATTCTTACTGGCGAGGGCCACCAGATTCCGGGCATCAGCATGAGCCTGTGGGGCGACGTGCCCCTGGGTTCGGGGCTTTCGAGTTCGGCCGCCCTTGAGGTGGTCACTGCGCTGGCCGTCCTGTCGCTCATTGGCGCAAGCTATCCTGGCCCGGTACTGGCCCGGCTCTGCCAGCGCGCGGAGAATGAGTTTGTGGGCGCCAACTGCGGCATCATGGACCAGTTCATCTCCGCCAATGGCGTCAAGGATCACGCTCTGCTGCTGGATTGCCGCGATCTGAGCTTCAGGCTCGCGCCGATTCCTTCCGATGTGGCGCTGGTCATTGCCAATACCATGGTCAAGCACTCCATTGCCGGCGGCGACTACAAGACGCGCCGCGCCGAGTCCGAGGCCGCCTGCGCCGTCATCGACAACCACCGCGGCTCCGTCCCCTTCCTGCGCGATGCGACACTTGGCGATCTGGAAAAGTGGGGCCACGAGATGGCGCCCAAATCGCTCATGCGCGCCCGCCATATCATCACGGAAAACCTGCGCACGGTGGCCGCATCGGAGGCTCTGCTGAAGGGCGATATGGCCGAAGTAGGCCGCCTGATGAGCGAAGCGCACACCAGTTACAGCAAGGACTTCGAGGGAAGTTGCATCGAGGCCGATCTGATGGTCGAGCTCGCAAACGAGTTGCCGGGGCTCATCGGCGCGCGTCTCACCGGCGGCGGCTTTGGTGGCTGCACCATCAACCTGGTCGAGCAGACCCACGCCAAGGCCTTCGCCGAAGAACTCGGCAGTCGTTATGCCGCCAAGACCGGCATCACGCCGCAGATTCACATTTGCCACGCATCTCGCGGCGCTCATCGCATTTCATAGAACGCATAAGCACCTTTAATGCGCTGGCTCTGCCCAACCGGGCAGTCAAGTTTGCTCCGGTGACAGGGGTGTGCTAACCTTGATTTCTGTGCCGTGGTGTGTGCGGAGCGGGAGTGTGTCCGTGTGCGCTGCTGATACGGTTTTTTCGGGTCTCCAGACTATTTCGGGGTTGTTTCCGGGTGGGATGGGCTGGCGTAGCTCAGCTGGTAGAGCATCTGATTTGTAATCAGAGGGTCGGGGGTTCAAATCCCTTCGCCAGCTCCACTTAAAAGGAGCCCGAAAATGGGTCTGAGATGGTGAAGAAATTGACCGGTGAGCGTTTTTTTGCACGCCGGGCCTGTCCTCCGCGGTGATCCCACAGAGGTGACATGCTCCGACATGCCGGAGGATTCCGGACGGGGCTTGATGCGCTGAATGACCAGCGCCGAAGTGGGTTGCAGAGCGGCGCAGGGTTGAGCACTCAGCAACGGATTATCGTCGCTGGGGTGATTGGGCACAGGTGGCCGAGCGGTTAATGGCAGCAGACTGTAAATCTGCCGCTCTTTGGAGCTACGGAGGTTCGAATCCTCCCCTGTGCACCACTGGTTTGAGGGGCAGGAATGCGCGAAGAACCGCAGCCGGGTGAGCGCAACGGTTTGGTGGATTCGGGCTTGGGTTTGGAACGGCGGTTTCGTTGGGCTCTGGCGCTGTATGCAGTTTTAGCGGGGCTGGTGTGGTTCACGATGGGCGAGGGCAAGGTTTTCGTCCTGGGCAAGCCGGTGGAGATACGGTTGGTTCCGCTGGTAGTGATTGGCGCAATGGTTTTGCGCACGGTGTTGGCCCGAAAGGCGGAGAAAATTCGCCGCGACGGGGATAGGGGCGAGAGGTAGACGCCCAAGAGTTTGCAAGAGGGCTGATGTAGCTCAGTTGGTAGAGCACTCCCTTGGTAAGGGAGAGGTCACCAGTTCAATCCTGGTCATCAGCTCCAGAAAAAACTAGTTGTCAGAGATCAGTTGTCAGTTTTCAGTAAGCACCTGGCGGCTAGTGGCTCGAAGCAGTTTTGCGGGAGTAACTCAGTGGTAGAGTCACAGCCTTCCAAGCTGTTGGTCGCGGGTTCGATCCCCGTCTCCCGCTCCAGTTTTTAGGGTCTTGTCGCTGGGATGACTGAGTTGGCCAGCAACCGCGGAAGGACGAAAGCGGCCTGAAGCGAAAACGAGGTTGGCGAGAGATGTTTGAACAGGCGGGGATAGCGGTTTCGGATGAGCGGGGATACGCGCAGCTTCATGCACTGATCGATACGGCATTCGATTATGTGGATGTGGAAGTTTTTCTGAATCGCGTGAGCAAGGCCAAGCTGCGGATTCGCGACTACGAAGGCGTCTTGAAGCGCGGGTTGCTTGGCAAAGAAGCGGTGGCGCTTTACGAGGCGCTGCCGGTATCCGACCAGGGATTGACACGGGAGCGTTATCTGCGGCTGGTGGAAGCAGTGCCGCTGGAACTGCGGCAGAGGTATTTGAAGGTGTACGCATACTACTGAGCGTCGCCAAGAGTTTTGCATTTCCGGCTTTGCCGGAGCGAAAAGAAGAAAGTCCGACGGAAGGGAAGCGAGCATGGCGAAGGAAAAGTTTGACCGGTCGAAGCCGCACGTGAACGTGGGAACGATCGGGCACATCGATCACGGCAAGACGACGCTGACGGCGGCGATCACGAAGGTATTGCAGAAGCACAACCCGAAGAACACGTTCCGTTCGTTCGACTCGATCGACAACGCTCCAGAAGAGCGGGAGCGCGGCATTACGATTGCCACGGCGCACGTGGAGTACGAGACGTCGAAGCGCCATTACGCGCACGTGGACTGCCCCGGTCACGCCGACTACATCAAGAACATGATCACCGGCGCGGCGCAGATGGACGGCGCGATTCTGGTGGTAGCGGCCACGGACGGCCCCATGCCCCAGACCAAAGAGCACGTGCTTCTGGCGCGCCAGGTGGGCGTTCCCTGCATGGTTGTGTTCCTCAACAAGTGCGACGCGGTCGAGGATGCGGAGCTGATCGAGCTGGTGGAGATGGAAGTGCGCGAGCTTCTGTCGAAGTACCAGTTCCCCGGCGACGACGTGCCTGTGATTCGCGGCTCGGCGCTGGGCGCCTTGAACGGCGAGGCGCAGTGGGAAGCCAAGGTTGACGAGCTGATGGAGGCGGTGGACACCTATGTTCCGCGGCCCGATCGCGCGATCGACAAGCCCTTCCTGATGCCGATCGAGGATATCTTCTCGATCTCGGGACGCGGCACGGTGGTGACCGGCCGCATCGAGCGCGGCAAGGTGAAGGTGGGCGAGGATATTGAGATCGTGGGCTTCCGCGAGACGCGCAAGACGGTTTGCACGGGCGTGGAAATGTTCAAGAAGCAGTTGGACGAGGGTCTGGCGGGCGATAACGCCGGATTGCTTCTGCGCGGCATTCCTAAAGAGGATGTGGAGCGCGGGATGGTGTTGGCCAAGCCTGGTTCGATCACGCCGCACACGGTGTTCAAGGGCGAAGTGTACGTGCTGAGCAAGGAAGAGGGCGGCCGTCACACGCCGTTCTTCAAGGGCTACCGTCCGCAGTTCTACTTCCGCACGACGGACGTGACGGGCGTGGCGCAGTTGCCCGAGGGCGTAGAGATGGTGATGCCTGGCGACAACGTTCAGCTCGAGGTTGAGCTGATTACGCCGGTGGCGTTGGAAAAGGGTCTCCGGTTTGCGATCCGCGAGGGCGGCCGCACGGTGGGCGCAGGCACGGTTTCAGAGATTGTGAAGTAGCGCTGGCCGCGTCGGGCGGACCGCCCTTCGGGCGTATGTCCAGGGCGGGCGAGTGAAGTAGGTATCAGGAATCGCGAAGAGGGGCCTTCGGGCTCCTCGGTTGCGGGGAAGAGCGGCAGGCATGGTAGGACAGAGGATACGAATCCGGTTGAAGGCATACGACTATCGCGTGCTGGATACCTCGACCGGCGAAATTGTGGAGACGGCCAAGCGCACCGGAGCAACGGTGGCCGGCCCGATTCCCTTGCCGACGATCAAGAACAAGTACTGCGTGCTGCGTTCGCCGCACGTGGATAAAAAGTCCCGCGAGGCTTTCGAGATTCGCACGCACAAGCGTCTGATCGACATTCTCGAACCGACGCAGCAGACGGTGGACGCGCTGATGAAGCTTGACCTTCCCGCCGGCGTCGATGTCGAGATCAAGGCCTTCGAGAAATGAGCTAGCCGCTCGGGCGGGCGCGCCTTGCGGCGCAGACGCCTGGTGGTAGCAACAACCTTCGCGGAAACCACGCGAAGCGGTACAAAAGGTCCGGAAGGACCCCGGCAGTGCGATGTGGTCAATATCGCATGATGAGGTGAGGAAGACATGGCAGTTACAGGAATTTTAGGTAAAAAGATCGGCATGACGCAGGTCTTCGACGAAAAGGGCGATGTACACCCGATTACGGTGTTGCAGGCGGGCCCTTGCGTGATTACGCAGTTGAAGACGCTGGCCAACGACGGCTACGAAGCAGCGCAGATCGGGCTGGTCGAGTTCGTGAAGAACAAGAACGTGACCAAGCCGCAGGCTGGCCACTTCGCCAAGACGGAAGCGCCGCCAGTCAAGGTAATCCGCGAAGTTGCTCTGGAGCTTGATGCTGATGGCGCTGTAGCGACTAAAGCCGGCGACCGGGTGCTGGTGGATATCTTCTCCGAGGCCAGGTTTGTAGACGTGATTGGCACCTCGAAGGGCCGTGGCTTTGCCGGCGTGGTGCGGCGTCACGGATTTGCAGGCGGACCGAAGTCGCACGGACACATGTTTCAGGTACAAGGTTCGATCGGCGCATCTAGCTTTCCGTCGCGAGTATTTCCAGGCCAGCGTATGCCCGGCCACATGGGCGCTGAGCAGGTGACGGTACGCAATCTACGGATTCGCGGCATCGACATCGAAGAGAATTTGCTGATGGTCGAGGGTGCGGTGCCCGGATCGCGCGAAGGGTATGTGCTGATCTCGAAGGCCAAGAGCCCGCCGCGCGAGCGCCGTGGCTTTGCCGGAACCGGCACCGTCGATCCGTTGAAGGCATCGAAGAAGGCCGGCGGCAAGCGCAAGTAACAAGCTTCCAGCTTTTAGCTCTTAGCTTCTAGCTTGTTTGTGGTAGGAATCAGGATCGTTGCTTCACCCGTTGCAGCGCTAAGAGCTAGCAGCTAACGGCTAGAAGCTAACAGGAAGAAGACGATGGCAAACGTGGATGTTTTGAATTTGAACGGCGAGAGGGTGGGCTTGATCGAGCTGGCGGACGCGCTGTTTGCGCCCGACCAGATCAACGAGGCTCTGCTTTGGGAGGCGGTGAAGCACTACCGCGCTTCTCTGCGCCAGGGCACGGCAGACACCAAGAGCCGCACCGAGGTAGCCGGTTCCGGCAAGAAGCTATGGAAGCAGAAGGGCACGGGCCGGGCGCGTATCGGTTCGGTGCGCTCGCCACTGTGGCGCCATGGTTACACCGTGCATGGACCGAAGCCGCGCAGCTACGACTACGCGTTCCCGCGCAAGAAGTTGCTGGGCGCGCTGCGCTCGGCCCTGGCCTCGAAGCTAGCGGACGGCAAGCTGACGGTGGTCGATTCGCTGGAGTTGGCGGAAGGCAAGACCAAGCTCTACCGCGCGGCTCTCGACAAGCTGGACGTGACCAGGACGGCTTTGATCGTGGAGAACGGCAAGACGCTCTCTCACGCGCTGCTGCTGGGCACACGCAACCTCGAAGGCGTCGAGCTTGTGCTCAACAACGAGGTTCATCCCTACGATCTGCTGCGCTATGAGCGGGCCATCTTTTCGGCGGCCGCCATCGAGCAGATTACCGAGATGCTTGAGAAGAATGCGTCGAAACGCAAGCTCGCCGCAGCAACGGAGGCAGCGTAATGCCCACACTTTATAACGTGATTCGCCGCCCGCTGATTACCGAGAAGGGCTTGAGCGTGAAAGAGACCGAGGGGACGCTGGTGTTTGAAGTCTCCTCCGAGGCGACCAAGACCGAGGTCAAGCAGGCCGTGGAGAACCTCTTCAAGGTGAAAGTTTCCACAGTTCGGACTTCCAACGTGGTTGGCAAGGAACGCCGCAGAGGCAAGTTCGCGGGCTTCCGCCCGGACTGGAAGAAGGCTTACGTCCGGCTTAAGGCCGGCGAAAAGCTTCCTGAGTACGTGAGCAATTTGTAGAAACAGCTTCTAGCTGTTGGCTTTTAGCTGCGAGGTTGCGGAAGCCAAGCTGGGAGTCAGAGTAAGAGACAAGATTTTGTTCGAGTGGGATGGGCTAAGAGCTAATGGCTAAAGGCTAACAGCTCATCAAGGAAAACGACGATGCCAATCAAGACATACCGACCGATCACCCCGACGCTGCGGTTCCAGACCTCGCTGGTGAACGACGACCTGACGACGGATAAGCCGCACAAGCCGCTGTTGGCGGTCAAGCAGCGCACGGGCGGACGCCGCAACACGGGCGATCTGACCATCCGTCACCAAGGCGGCGGCCACAAGCAGATGCTGCGGCTGATCGACTTCAAGCGCGACAAGTACGGAATTCCGGGGCGCGTGGCAACGATCGAATACGATCCGAACCGTTCTGCGCGTATCGCGCTGGTGCACTATGCGGACGGCGAAAAGCGCTACATCCTGCAGCCGGTTGGGCTCAAGGTAGGCGCGACGGTCACGTCTGGTCCCGATGCGGATATCCTGATTGGGAACGCGCTTCCGCTGAAGAACATTCCCTCGGGCACGACGGTCCACGCGATCGAATTGCGGCCCGGCAAGGGCGCGCAGATGGCGCGTTCGGCGGGAACGCAGGCGCAGCTGGTGGCCAAAGAAGGCGATTACGCGCTGTTGAAGCTGCCCTCGGGTGAGACGCGTAAGGTGCTCGTCGAGTGCCTGGCGACGATTGGCCAGGTAGGCAACACGGACCACGAGAATGTGTCGATCGGCAAAGCGGGACGCAATCGCTGGAAGGGCATTCGCCCCGCCAATCGCGGCGTCGTGATGAATCCTGTGGATCACCCGCACGGCGGCGGCGAGGGCAAGACCTCGGGCGGCCGTCATCCGGTGACCCCATGGGGCCAACCGACGCGCGGCTACAAGACACGTAACAACAAGCGGACCGACGCATTCATCGTCAGCCGCCGGGCGAAGTAGAAAGGCAGCTTTTAGCTATTAGCTTTTAGCTTCTAGCTATTTGGTTGCGGGAACAAAGATTTCAGGCGATAGCCGGCGGTTAGGTTGAGCGGGAAGAAGCGCAAAGCTAACAGCTAGAAGCTAAGAGCTAGGAGCTGTTTTTATGGCACGTTCGACTAAGAAGGGCCCGTTTGTGGATGCGCACCTGACCGTGAAGATCGAGGTGCTCAACCAGGCCAACGACAAGAAAGTAGTGAAGACCTGGTCGCGGCGCTCGACGATCTTTCCCGAGTTTGTGGGCCACACCATCGCCGTCCACAACGGCAAGAAGTTCGTTCCGGTGTACGTGACCGAAAACATGGTGGGTCACAAGCTGGGCGAGTTCGCGCCGACGCGCACGTTCAAGGGGCATACCGGGGGCAGCAAGGCCGCCGAGACCGGCGCCAAGCCGCGGTAGGAACAGAGCAGCTCTTAGCTTTTAGCTTTTAGCTATTAGCTAGAATTTGCTGGAGTGAAGGCATTTTTTGAGAAGCAAGGCTTGCCGGGAAGCTGGACGAGCTAAAAGCTAATAGCTAAAGGCTAGTAGCTGATTCGAGGAAGAGACAATGGCAGTCGAGACAAAGGAATTCCGGGCCGAGGCCAAGTTCCAGCGCGTATCGCCACAAAAGGCGCGGCTGGTGCTCGACCTGATCAAGGGCCGGGGGGTTCAGGAGGCGCTGGAGACAGCGGCCTTCACCAAGAAGCGCATAGCCCCGGTGATTCACAAGCTGTTGACCTCGGCGGTCGACAACGCCAAGTATCTATCCGGCGAGCGGGGTTTGGACATTGACGTGGACAATCTCTACGTCAAGCTGGCCCTGGCCAACGACGGACCGCGCATGAAGCGCATCCGCCCGGCTCCAATGGGACGGGCCTTCCGCTATCAGCGCAGGCTGACGCACATTATTCTTTCCGTGGCCGAGCGCCAGGCAGCGGCGGGTCTGGTGACCAAGGTCGAAGAACCGAAGCCTACGGCTAAGAGGACGGCCAAGGCGAAGGTTGAGGCAGCGAAGCCGGTGGCCAAGAAGAAGGCTACTGGAGCGGCCAAGGCAACAGAGGCAACCACGAAGAAAAAGGCCAGCAAGAAGGCCTAGAGGGTTTGAGAGGAAAGCATGGGACAAAAAGTCCATCCTTACGGATTCCGGCTGGGAGTGAACAAGCCGTGGCGTTCGCGCTGGTTTTCAGAGCGCGACTATGACAAACTCCTGGTCGAGGACGTGAAGCTCAAGGCTGAGCTCCGCGACAAGCTGAAGGCTGCGGGTGTCAGCTCGGTCGAGATTGAGCGGCCGGGCAACAAGCTGCGGTTCTTGATTCGCACTGCGCGGCCGGGCATTGTGATTGGCCGCAAGGGCGCGGAGATTGAGAAGCTCAAGACGGAACTGGGCAAGCGCACCAGCCGCGACGTGTTCATCGACATCATCGAGGTGAACAAGCCGGAGCTGGACGCGCAACTGGTTTCTGAGAACATCGCCCTCCAGCTCGAGAAGCGTGTCAGCTTCCGCCGCGCGATGCGCAAGAGCGTGGATTCGGCGCTGCGCTTCGGCTGCAAGGGAATCAAGGTGCGTGTTTCGGGCCGGTTGAACGGCAACGAGATTGCGCGTTCGGAGTGGTATTTGCAGGGGCGGTTGCCGTTGCATACGCTGCGCGCGGATATCGACTACGGGTTCACCGAGGCGCATACCACATACGGCGTAATCGGCGTGAAGACCTGGATCTATCGCGGCGATATTTACGAGCAGAAGCGCCGTCAGGCGCCGACGGTCGGCAAGACAGCGTTTTGACAGTGATCAGTGGTCAGTGATCAGTGATCAGTTTTTGGTTCTGAGTTTCTAAGGAAGGTTGGTTGCCGGATTCAGTCGTGATTGGTCGAGCTGCTGGTTGAGCTAGAGACTAACTGACCACTGATCACCGACTACTGACCACTGTTTTTGAGGGTTTCGCTATGTTGATGCCAAAGAAGGTGAAGTTCCGCAAGCAGCAGAAGGGCAAACGGCGCGGCAAGGCGTGGCGCGGGTCTTCTCTGTCATTCGGTGAGTACGGGTTGAAGGTGCTGGAGTGCGGTTACATTACCGACCGGCAGATCGAGGCCAGCCGTATCGCCATGACCCGCTTCATCAAGCGCGGCGGCAAGATCTGGTTGCGCCTGTTCCCGGATAAGCCGATCACCAAGAAGCCAGCCGAAGTCCGCATGGGCTCGGGCAAGGGCGCGCTGGACCACTGGGTCGCCGTAGTGCGGCCGGGCAAGATCCTCTTCGAGATGGAAGGGGTGGCTCCGGAGGTTGCGCAAGAGGCTATGCGCCTGGCGTCGAACAAGCTGCCGCTGAAGACAAAGTTCGTGATGCGGCCGGGCGCGGAAAAGATCGAAGCGGTCGCGAAGTAGAAATGCAGCTTTTAGCTATTAGCCTTTAGCTCTTAGCCCTTTACGCTGGAACGAAGGGCTACGCATGAGCAGGAAGAAGCTAAGAGCTAATAGATAAAGGCTAGGAGCTAGGAAACGATGGAACTCGAAAAGATTCGCAATTTGAGCGACGAAGAACTGGTGCACCAGGAGAAGACAACCTCCGAGCAGCTTTTCCGGCTTCGCTTTCAGGTCTCGCTGGGGCAGACGGATGGAGTCAAGAAGCTCCGCCAGTTGCGCAAGGAGATCGCACAAATCAAGACCATAGCCCGCGAACGGGAGCTGAGCATTCGTGGCGCAGCCGCCGATGCGACTCCGGCCGCGGAAGGCAAGAAGGGAGCCCGCTAAATGACGGCGACGACACAGGCAGTGCAGGCGCCGGCAGCAGTTGGCGCGCGGCGTAACGAGAAGGTGGGGCAGGTGGTTTCGACCAAGATGCAAAAGACCATTGTGGTCGAGGTCGAAATGCGCAAGGCCCATCCCAAGTACAAGCGCATTGTGCGCTCGACCAAGAAGTTTTATGCCCACGACGAGCAGAGTTCGGCGCGCATGGGCGACGTGGTACGCATCCGCGAGACCCGGCCGCTGAGCAAGCTGAAGCGGTGGTCTCTGGAAGAGATTGTCCGGCGTTCCTCGCTGGGCCAGATCGAAGACGCGGCCGTCAAGACCGCAACCAAGACAGCTAACTAACGCGAGCAAGGTAAGGAGAAGAACCCATGGCTGTGCAAATGAGAACCATGCTCGCGGTAGCCGACAACTCCGGCGCGCGCAAGCTGCAAGTGATTCTGCCTTTGGGCGGCGGGCTGGGCAAAAAGGCCGGCCTCGGCGACGTCGTGACCGCGGCAGTGAAGGAAGCCTCGCCCGACGGCACGGTAAAGAAGGGCAAAGTGGTGAAGGCGGTTATCGTTCGCACCCGCAAGGAGTATCGCCGGCGCGACGGCACCTACATTCGCTTTGACGAGAATGCGGCTGTAGTGATCAATGACGACCACGAGCCGGTAGGGACGCGCGTTTTTGGGCCTGTGGCCCGCGAGTTGCGTGAGAAGAAGTTTTTGAAGATTGTTTCGCTGGCCCCGGAAGTTGTGTAGTAGCAGCCGTTAGCTATTAGCCATTAGCTTTTCGTGCTGAGACCAGAAGCGCAGCTTTCGCAATATGAGCTGAAAGCTAAAGGCTGAGAGCTAATAGCTGTATTTGGAGAGAAGATGCCGAGTTTGAATATTCATCGCAACGATACGGTCAAGATCCTCACGGGCTCCGACCGTGGCAAGACGGGCCGCGTGCTGCGCGTCTTCCCGGATAAGGGCACGGTGCTGGTGGAGCACGTGCGGGTCGTCAAGAAGACGGTTTCGAGCAAGCAGGGGCAGCGGACCAAGGGCGGCATCGCCGAGCAGGAATCGCCGATCAATGTCTCCAATGTCATGCTGGTTTGCCCCAACTGCGGTCCTGCGCGTGTGGGTCACAAAGTTGAGGGCGACACGAGAGTGCGTATCTGCAAAAAGTGCGGGCAGACATTGCCGACGAAGAAGTAACGCATCCAATTCCGTCACGGGATGAGCTGCGAAGCTCCCGCCCGTGCGGCTAGCACTTCCGCAACGGTAAACGGTCGCCGTGGCGACCACCCCGAGGGCCGGAAGAAAGAGAGCAAAGCAAATGGCGGCAAGGCTGAAAGAGAAGTATCACAAAGAGATCAAGCAGGCTCTGCAAAAAGAGCTTGGTATTGAGAATGCGATGGCGGTGCCGGAGCTGGACAAGATCGTCATCAACATGGGATTGGGCGAGGCCACGCAGAACACCAAGCTGCTCGACCCGCTGGTGGCGGATCTGGCGGCGATCGCCGGACAGAAGCCGGTGACCACCAAGGCGAAGAAGTCAATCGCGGCCTTCAAGGTCAGGGCCGGCATGTCGATCGGCGCCATGGTGACCTTGCGGAACGAGAAGGCCTACGAGTTTTTGGATCGGCTGATCTCGACGGCTCTGCCGCGGGTACGCGACTTTCGCGGCGTGTCGACGAAGAGTTTTGACGGGCGCGGCAACTATACGCTGGGGCTGCGCGACCAGTTGATCTTCCCTGAGATCGATTACTCGAAGGTGGAGAAGCTGAAGGGAATGAACATCACCATCGTGACGACGGCGAAGGACGACAACCAGGCGCGGGCGCTGCTGAAGCACTTCGGGATGCCGTTCCGGGTTGGCGCGTAACGACAGCTATTAGCCATTAGCTTTTAGCTATTAGCTCGATCAAGGTAGAGCGAGCGACTGAGGCAAAACGAATTCGGGTTTGTTCCGTTAGCGCGGGATTGCATTGAGCAAAGAACAAGCTGAGAGCTAATAGCTAAAAGCTAAAAGCTGCTGTGAAGAGGATTTATGGCAACCACTGCAAAAAGGGTGAAAGACGCGCGGAAGCCGAAGTTTAGCTGCCGCAAGCACAACCGGTGCCAACTCTGCGGGCGGCCGCGCGGGTTTCTGCGCAAGTTCGGCGTCTGCCGCTTGTGTTTCCGCGCACTGGCGCTCAAGGGTGAGATTCCCGGTGTCGTCAAGTCGAGCTGGTAGCAAGAACAGTTGTCAGTTGCCAGTGATCAGTGGTCAGTTTGTTCATGATTGAACTGGCCGCTTCGGTAAAAAGCCAAACGGTATTTACTGTTCACTGTCGACTGTTCACTGAACACTGTAGGGACATTCCCGCTGGTTCTCCCTGAGAAGTGAGACCGGGAGCGAACGGGGAATGAAGGAGAAGGAATGAGTCTGACCGACCCAGTAGCAGATTTTCTGGCGCGGATCCGGAATGCAATCCGGGCGCGTCATCAGAAGCTGGATGT
>Ga0182024_10010995_pt1 | contig 18302 bp, 8 predicted proteins | sample P32metaG_FD_120480 | JGI IMG/M metagenome (GOLD analysis project Ga0182024, IMG submission 120480) | Permafrost microbial communities from Stordalen Mire, Sweden - P3-2 metaG (Illumina Assembly) | ecosystem: Environmental > Terrestrial > Soil > Wetlands > Permafrost | place: Sweden: Stordalen... | reverse complement strand
TTCAATTCCAGAATAATGTCGCGCACTTCCCGCCGGCCCACGGGATCCAGCCCGGACATCGGCTCATCCAGCACTACGAGTTGCGGATCATGCAAGATCGCCTGGGCCAAGCCAACACGCTGCAGCATGCCTTTGGAATATTTGCGCAGCTGAATTTTGCCGGCGGTCTCCAGCCCAACCTTTTTCAGCATTTGCTGCACGCGTTCGCGGCGCTCGGTCGCGGAAAGGTCGTAAAATTTTGCGAAATAATCCAGCACCTCGGTGGCGGTAAGGTAGTCGTAAAAATAAGGCTGCTCGGGCAGGTACCCGATGCGGCGGTGCATCGCGATGTCTGTGGTGGGTTTGCCGAGCATGCGCGCGTGACCGCTGGTCGGAAAAATCAGCCCCATCAACAATTTAATGGTGGTGGATTTTCCGGCGCCGTTCGGTCCTAGAAAGCCAAACACTTCGCCGGTTTCGACCTGTAACGTCAAACCTTCCAGCGATGTTTTCTTTTTCAGATGAAGAAAACCGTATGGGTATTCCTTGGTCAGACTTTCGATTTCAATCGCGGGACCGGGCATGCTGACATTGTTGTCAAGCCTTGCCGGAACTGCAACCCTGCTGGAGTGCAGGTGTGCGCGGAGAGAAAATACGAAGTAGGCAACGCCTCCGGTTTTGCCGGTGCTAAGAGTCGCTGGGGGTGCTGCCGATTTGCACCAACTGCGCGGGAACCTCCGGGGGCTGCGCGGCGCCGGGTTTGCGCTTGCGCAAATTGGGCTTCAAATTCTGGGGATCCCGCCAATTGTCCAAAATCGCCACCTGCTGTACGCAGGATACGGTACAGCGCGGCGCACAAAATTTCTTCGTCGCATATTCGCGGTGCCGCATATCCGACGTATACTCCGCGAGCGGAATTCCTGGATAGCCGCGCTGCTGCGAGCACCAATGCACCAAGCCATCTTCGCAAACGTATAAATATCGCGAACCGGAACGGCATCGCCAAACATGCTCTTTCCCGCGCGCCACATTGTGCTGAAAATCGTTGAAGCGCGAGAACGATCGCTTTCCCAGTGTCATCACTTTCTCGAAAATGTCTGTCTCCACCTCACCCAACGGTTTCAACTGCCCACTATGGTCATGAATAATTCCAACGGTACTCGTAAAGCCCAAATCGACCGCGCGGTGCGCGATGGTCAGCGCATCCTGCGGATTCTTTACGCCGCTGCCCAGGACCGAATTAATGTTCACCTGAAATACCGCGTGCTGCGCCAGCATTTCCAGGCGCGAGTCCAGCGTTTTCAAACTCTTCAGCGACATGTCATCCGGGGTGACATTATCAATGCTGATTTGCAGATGCTCTAAACCAGCCTCGTTCAACGAGTGAATCCGCGCCACGCTCAGCAAAAATCCGTTGGTGATCATTCCGGCGATCATGCCGCGGCGCCGCATGTGGCGAATGACTTCTTCCAGCTCGGGATGCATCAGCGGTTCACCGCCGCTAATCGTGATGATCGATGTGCCCATCTCCGCCAACAAATCCAGCCGCCGCTTCATTTCTGCAATCGGCACCGGCTTTGAGACGTCGTCATACTCGTTGCAATAGCCGCAAGCCAGATTGCAACGGCGCATGGGAATGATGTGCACCAGGATGGGGTGCTTGGTGGAGGCCAGCGCCTTGCCGATCATTAGCAATTCGCGCGTACGCGTGCGCACAAAACGTAGCGCACGTTGCAAACGTACCTTGCGAGTTGCGCTCGTTTTTGTCGGCGATGCCGCCATAATTTCCCGAAACTCTCCCGTGAAGCCTGTCCGTGCGGTACTTCAAGTATACACAATGGCTTTTCGCCGGGCTTTGAATGTGCGCTTCCAGGGGCATTTCCGTCTTCGTGGTCACCTACGGCGAACCAATCGTCTTTATCGCCGAAAGGAAAGCCGCAACCGCCAACTGTCCACCTACGCGACATGCTCATCCCACGAACGGACATTCCCGCGAAAAGTCTCTGACTACTTGCAAGGTAACCGCCAATCTTTTCAACACTCCTGCCGTCATTGATAAGGCAACGAAATTGCTTCCAAGAATGATTCCCGAGCGCTCGCTTCTGGAGGTCAAACGATGAAAAAACTCGATCGCATGCGTGAAAAGGTGAGCATCCCGCCCACGTCCGTTTACCTGTCAAAGATGCACGACGCCGGCTGGCATCTCGTGGCCCTCGAATGGGAGCGCGAAGTCGAAGTCTCCGGTGAGCAGCCGGTACCCGCCGGAGAACGCGCCAGCGAAGAGGTTCCCTTCGGCCTGCGCATCGCCTCGGACTGCCAACATCTCGAAGATGACCCGCTCGAAATCCAGACGCTGAAGTTTCTCGCCGAAATGATCGTGCAGGACGTGTCGTTCCGCAGTATGGCCGACGCCCTCAATGTCCGCGATTACCGCACCCGTGACGGGCGGCCTTGGAATGCCGCCAGCGTGTTCATGCTAACGTCGCGCTTACTGGAAATCGCGCCGCGCATTTTGGTCGGCGCTGAATGGGAAACCTGCAAGAAGCAGCTCTCGCAGGTCTCCTGGAATTCCTAGCTATCGCGGGCATCGCGACAATTCCAGGGACTAGTTCGATTTCGGATGACATGCGTCGCCGGCGTTCACAGTAATTTTCGGAGCGCCCGCATCCAGCAAAGGCAATGTCGCGACTTTATATTTCTCGAGGGTCGCGTTGATCGCCGGCAGCGATTGCTTCTGCATCTCGCGCCAATCGGCCAGATGCTTGGTCAGCCCTTCGCAAGATTCGGCAATCGCCGCTCGCGCCGTATCAGACGGAGCGGCATCTCCGCTCTCAACCATGAACGCCATGCGGGCCAAATCGCGATTGATCGGTCCAATTCCCGGCGATACCGGAGTGCCGCTCTCGATGGCTTCCACTTGCTTCTCGAAGTTTTTCAGCGCCTCCGTTGCCTCCTTCGCTGGCGCGTCGGTTTCCAGTTTTTTTTCCCTCTCTGTGATTTCCTTGTGCAAGGCCTTCACCTCGCCGAACGCGTAATAGCTGGACTGCAATCCCGCTTCTATCGTCATCGCCGTTTTGAACTGCTGCTCCAGCTCGGTCTGCGATACGTGCACGCGCGGATCGAGCGTGATCTCCAGCGGCTGCGTAAATTTCTCGCTGCCCACCGTCAGCACCGCTTTATATTCTCCGGGAACCGCCAGTGGGCCCAGCGTCTGCTCGCGTGGCGTGCCGCCCACCACCGCGTGATCGGAAAGGGTATATTCCACGTAATCGAGCGTGTTCCCGTAGTAGCTGTACAGCAGCGTCAGCGGGGCATCATAGCGCAGGTCCCAAACAAAGCGATTCAGTCCCGCATTTTTCGGAATACCTGCCAGCGGGGGGAACCAATAATCGGGCACGTTCTTGATGGTCTTGTCCGCAGGCGGCGCATCGCTGGAAAAGCGCCGTACCACTTTGCCGTTCGCATCCTGAATTTCCAGCGCAATCGCCGACGTCGGCGCGCTCTTCAGGTAGTAATAAATCATCGCACCGTCCGGCGGGTTCTGCCCCGCGGGAATTTCGGCCGGCAGTGGCGTCTCTTGATCGTTGTCCCAGCGGACGCGGAGGGCATCCGTCGGCCGCAGTAAATATGCATTGGCGACGACCATTTGCGAACTCGCTTGCCGCAGCGGAGAAATATCATCGAGCACCCACAGCGCGCGGCCATACGTGGCCACCACCAGGTCATTGTCGTGCACCACTAAGTCGCGCATATCCGCCGTCGGCAAATTCAGATCGAGCGATTGCCAGTGATCGCCGTTATCAAACGAAACGTACACTGCATCTTCCGTGCCGGCGTACAAGAGCCCGCGGCGCACGGGATCCTCGCGCACCACGCGCGCGATTCGGTCCGACTTCAGCCCGTCCGTAATTTTCTGCCAGGACTTTCCGCCGTCGCGCGTCCGGTAAATGAATGGGGTCGCATCGCGCCGGGTGCTTGCCGTTACATATGCCGTATTGGCGTCAAAATGTGAAGGCTCAATCGTGCTCACCATCGTCTCCGCTTTCAAATCCGGCGGCGAAACGGCCTGCCACGTAATTCCGTCATCAGTGGTGACTTGAATTATTCCGTTGCCTGTCCCCGCCCACAGCGTTCCGCCAGCAATCGGCGAAGGCGTAAGCGCAGTGAGCGCTCTGCTGCGGCGAGGATTCTGTTCCCGCACCGCATCTCGCTCATCTTCATCCGAGGCAAAACCTGCATCCTCATCGACCAACACATGCCCGCTGGCCTTTGCAGCTTCCTTTTTTGCCGGCTCTCCCGCACGTACCGTCAAGTCCGGACTGATCCGCTGCCAGGTATCGCCATTATTCATCGTCTTCATCGCATACTGCGTTCCCAAATAAAGGATGCGGGGATTCTGCGGAGAAAAAACCAGTGGTGGCATCTGCGCGGTGCGTTCTTCATTGTTGTGCACAAAAACGTGCACGATCTGCCCGGTAGCTTTATCGAAGCGCACCACGCTTCCATACCATCCCGTCGAGTACACGATGTTCGCGTTCAGCGGATCCGGTGCGATGAATCCAAACTCAAACCCACCAATGGAAAACCAATCGCGATAACTGATTTCACCATAATCGCTGCGGCTGGGCACGGCTACGGTTCCGCTATCTTGCTGCGGTGCGTAAGCCACGTAGGGAAATTGTTTGTCCGTAATGACGTGATAGAACTGGCCGGTGGCTTGGTTGTACCAGGAACTCCAGGTGGCGCCGCCGTCGAGGCTGATCGTGGCGCCCTGATCCACTCCCAAAAACATGCGTTTGGTGTCTTGCGGATCGATCCACATCACGTGATAATCGTCGCCGCCCGGCGCGCCCTTGAAGGCGGCAAAGGTCTGCCCGCCGTCCGTCGAGCGGTACGTGGTGGTCTGCATTACGTGCACGATGTCCGCGTTGCGCGGATCCACATACACCCGGCTGATGTAGCCGTTACCTACGATGCGTGGATCGCTGGTGATTTTTCGCCACGTTTCTCCGGCATCATCCGTTCGAAACAGTCCTTGCCCGCTGATCGCGAACACTCGCCGCCCATGCGTGCCCGCCCCGACCGCAACTCCCATACGATCGAGCGGTTCAGACGGCAGCCCTTTGCCCGCCACCATATTCCAGGTGGAACCTTCGTCCACCGATTTATAAATCCAGCCATCTTGTTTGGGCTTTTCTTTGCTTTCCTCTTCCAGTCCAGAAAATCGGTCCGCCGGTTTCCACATGATCGCAAAAATTTCCCGCGGATTTTCCGGATCCGCGCACATATCCGCGATCCCCTCGAGTTCGTCTTTCATCAGCGTGTGTTTCCATGTTTTTCCGCCGTCGACGGATTTAAAAATCCCACGCTCCGCCGGCTCGGATGGCACACCGATCACTGGATGGCCAAGTGCGCCGACAATAACAATGTCCGGATTGCGCGGATCCACCAAAATCGAGCTGATGTAATTCGTTTTCTCTAGCCCGATATGCACCCAAGAAACGCCCGCGTCCGTCGATTTGTACACGCCATTGCCGCGCGTCTGCTCGCCCGTCCCCACGTAAACAATGTTCGGATTCGAAGGCGCCAGAGCCACCGCCCCAATGGACGCTACATGCTGCTCATCAAAGATCGGCTTCCATACGTCTCCGCCGTCGATCGTTTTCCAAACTCCGCCGCCGGGCGTTCCCAGGTAATAAGTCGCCGGATCTCCGGGAATTCCCGCCACCGCCGTAACGCGGCCCGCCCGGTGCGGCCCAATCAACCGCCAGCGCATCGCGGAGTACCAGCTCGGATCAACAGTTTGCGCACGTTGTTGCGCAATCAAAGTCGAGGCAGAAGACAGCGCAACCGCGAGGACCAGCAAATTCGCACACCATCGAGCAATCGTCATGCACCCCTCCAGCGAAACACCAGAACTCTTCAGTTATTTTCTGCCGGGGCTCTTTCCGTCGTCTGGCGCAACCGCCGTCGGGTACAAGTCCGGCAGCTGCTTGTTCTGTTCGTCGCGCAATTCGGGATGAGGCAAGGGCTTTCGCGGAATCATTTTGTCGCGCATCGCCGCGTTGTAAACAAAAATTGCTTCGACCACTGCGATCTGTTTCAGGTCCGCGGGCTGTAGCCGTTCGTAGGTGTCCATATTCGAGTGGTGCGTGCGCGAATCGTAATCCATGGGATCCTGAATAAACTGAAATCCCGGGATGCCCACGGCGTCGAAGGACAGGTGATCCGTACCACCGGTGTTGCGGTTGGTGATTGTGGTGACGCCTAGATCTTTCAACGGCGCCATCCACTGCTCGAAAATCCCTTCCACCGCCGCGTTACCCTGCGTGTAAATGCCACGAATTTTTCCCGTGCCGTTGTCCACGTTGAAATAGGCGGAAATTAATTTTTGCTCCGGCTTCAACTCCAAAGGCCCCGCCACCTTGCGCATATATTCCGGCATTTGCAGCTGATCAGGATCCGTAGAGAGCGGCGCGCTGCCAAAATGCTGTGCCGTATAGCCTTTACTGCCAAAGAGCCCTTGCTCTTCCCCGGACCACAACGCAATGCGAATCGTGCGCCGCGGTTTAATCTTCAGTGCGTTCAGGATGCGCATCACTTCCATCGCCATGATCGAACCCGCTCCGTTGTCGGTGGCGCCGGTTCCCGCGATCCAGCTATCCAAGTGCCCGCCCACCATCACCACTTCATCCTTCAGCTTCGGATCCGTGCCCGGAATGTCCGCCACGGTATCAAAACCATGCTCGTGGTCGCCCGTAAATTTCACATCCACATTCATCTCAACGGTCACCGGCACATGGTTCTGCAACAACCGGTACACGCGCCCGTAACTTTCAATCTGTGCGACGACTACCGGGAACGGCATCGCGGTATCCCGGTGATACGGCGTGCGCCCCAGCGCAGCTCCGTTGTCGTCGAAAATGATTCCCGTGCCGCCGCCGTTTTCGCCGTCGCGGCTCGGAACAATCACGCCCAAGACTTTTTCTCCGGCCAGAAATGGCAGCACTAGCTTGGCCAGCGCTGCGCGTTTCTGCGACCGTTCCCTGCGCGCCTGCGCGTCTGCATCGCTGTTGGCCACTGGCAGCGACCCTAATTCTTTCAGGTCTTTGTCGGTGTAGCGTTCGAAAAACGCTTTCTCGAGCGGCGGCACGTCGCGCATCGCTCCAAGAAACACAATCTTCCCGCCAAGTTTTCCCTTGTATTTCGCGATGTCGCTTTCATCGTTGATCACCGCGGAAACCGCTGGGCCAGCTAGTGGGCCGTTCGTCCCCGGCGACCACGGCGTGGCTTGCGCCACAAACACCGCCGTATCCGGCTCCGTCATGCGCACCCAGGTGTTCAGCTGCTGCCAGCCCATTCCAAACTCGCCCCAATCCTCCAGGTGCGCGTTAGCGCAACCCATTTTCGCGAGCTGCTCTCGCGTCCACGCATTGGCCTTCGCCATGTTCGGCGACCCCGTCAACCGCGGCCCAATGCCGTCTGCCAACCCACCCGCATAATCCATCACATGAGAGTGCTGCAAGCCCTCATCGCGAATCAGGTTGTACGCGTTCAAATCCAGCGACTCCGTCGCCGGCTGCGACATCTGCGACTCATTCCACCCCGCCGCCTCTTCCGCCGCCTTCGCATTCTTCTTATCGGCCTTCTTATCGGTGGCGAAAGAAAAGGTCGCGCCACACGCCAGCACCGCTATCGCGACTAAGACCAAATCTCGTTTCAATGTCATTCGGTTGCTCCCCGCAGATTTCCTCGGTGTTTCAAAGCCGGATCATTGTATGTCAATTCCCATGCCAGTCCAGCACGGCAAGCCGTCTTGGACGTCGCGCTTGCTCTCCATGCATTTCTCTTGGAGGCCAAGCTTAGGCAAGCTCTGCAAGTGCGCTCGCTATCATCTAGCGATTCGAAATACCTACATTCCGGCTCGACGAATAATCCACCCTCGCCCCGCAAACCGGATGCGCAGACGTCTCATTTCCAACCAGCGAAATCCCATCCACGAAATTCAGCACCACCGCTGAATCCGAATCGGAGCCAAAGTACGGCCGCAGTGGATCGGTCTGCTTGACGCTCGCGCATCCGGTGAACCGATTCCTCAATACCCCTTCAGTTCCGCCCGCAGGCGGCCGGTTGTAAACGCCCGCCATATAAATGTCCCCGCCTGCCAACCCTTGCATCGTGTTTCCCGAAATCTCGATGTCCTGAAAGGCGGGATAGATGCCATTAAAGTTGTCTGGCGTCTTGTTGTAATTCGTGGCTACTTCGCTGAATATAGCGATTACTGTTTCGCGATGCGGATAAGTGCCCATGCCGGTCCCATATTGATAGAATTTTCGCGCGTAACTGGTTTGCACAAATTGGTTATTGCGAATCGCCACGTCCGCACTTGGCGCGCCCTCGCTCCAGTAACTCGAAAAATGAAATAGTATGCCCGTCATGGTGACGTTCTCGAAAGTCGAATCCTGAATCACGCCGTGCAATCCTCCAATCAGCATGCCCCGCCCGATTTTCTTCCGCACCGTCGCTCCCGAAATGTAAAAGCCCGAAGGAACGTGACTCATGTTGATGGCCTTCAGCCCAGTGCGCAGAGAGTGCGCGCTATTCTTCAGCTGAATCTTTAACGGCCCGCTTCCACTCGACGATTGCACCTGCGCCGACCCCACAAACGCCAGGGTCTCGTCAAAGAAGGCCAGCGTGTCTCCCTCCTTGGCAGGAGAATCGGGGCCCGTCATGGAGAACGAACTGCCTGAGCTCACTGCCGTCAAGGTGTCCCAAACTTCCGCCATGTTGATGGCATCGTCTCCCATCGCCTCAAACGTCGTGTGATCGAAAATAATATCTCCCAGCACTCCCGTTAAATGCACTCCGTCCGCCGTCGTCGAAATGTGCCGGCCTTGACTTGGTGTGATGCTCAGATTCTCGAACGAAAATCCTCTCTGCCGGTCTCCTCCGGCGATGCCCATGTACGGCGACGCGTGAATCGTGCACTGAATGATCCGCAGTTCTCCTGTGCCATACAGGCTCACCGCCCCCATCGGGAATTCTGAAAACGCCACGAGCACGTAGCGATTTGGAAATTGCACTAAATTCGAAGCCACCCATTTGCCCGAAGCATTGCCATTCGGATACAGCGATAGCCCTTTCAAATGCATCGCTTGCGTCGCGCCTTTTTTTTGTGCGATGCAACCCGCGTCGCAGCCATTATCGGTCGGTCCGGGTAATTCATCCTCCCGCGCCATCTGACCGGACGATTTGTCCCACAGATGAAGTGTATAGATGTAGGGCGAAAAACCTGGCGGCAATTTGGTCTGCGGATCCAATTCGATGTGTCCGGAAGTCGAAGAATCTTTCTTGATCGTCCCCAGCGCTTCAAATAGCGGCCCGCGCCACGTCGGATTGGCATCTAGCGGATTTCCCCAATCAATCACCAAATTTTCGATAATTCCTCGCTCACAATTCTCAATGTTGAATGCTCCCGTCGACCCCGTGAAGTACAGCGTCGATCCATTTCCATCGAACACAAAATCCTGCGCGCCATGAATCGTAAAATGCGGCTGGTGATTGAGCACCCAATCCTGATTCGGCGGCAATTTCCCGGGAAGCACGATGTGATAAGCCGCGTGCGGCGCCAGACGCACCACGCGGCAGGGCTCTTTGCTGCCGGTGGCCATGCGATCCAAGTAACTCTGAATGTCTTGCCGATCGTCACTCGCGGTTGGCGGCGGCACCGTGCAGATTTCTTCAGGCTTCAACTTCGACCACGGCGGCGAAAGCGTCGCTTCATACCAACTCGGCGACTTAACCACCACCTTCACCGGCTTCCCGCGCGCGCTGGTGAACGTTCGCAACACGTCGTTCCCCGTCGCTGGAACCTCCGGCCGCACCGCTTCCTGCACCAAAGCATTCCAACTCGCTGGATCGGCCCAGGCCGCCCGGCCCATCCTCCCCGCGGCTTGGCCGCGTGCCACATATTCAGAAATCGCCTTCGCGGGATCGCGCGGCACATCCGCGTATCGCGCTTGATACTCTCGCACGTTAAAAAATGGCGATGCGCCGCGTCGCTCCGCAATTCCATGCTGCAACCAGTGCAGTTGTACGTCCACGAGATCCCAAACGCGCGGATAAGCTTTGTCCAGATCCCCATTGTTCCCCGGGTCCACGTAGTAGTTGAAGTCAAAGACCACCCAGTGACTGTCCGCCGCCCCAATCCTGCCCTCGCTGAATCCGGCCACCACGAAGTGTTCAACCGCGTTGGCGCAATCGTTCTTCGCCAAATCGCCATAGCGGTTCAGATAATCGCGCGAATAAAAAAGAAACGATCCCCGGCGGCAAGCTCCAGCTCCCTTGCTAATCCACTCGCGCTTCGCAGCATCGTCATCCGCCAACTTCAGTTGCGGATAAAGTTTTCTGTAAAATTCCGGGTTGAATACGCGCGGGTCCGTCAAGGCATTCTTATTCGACGCGGGAAACACCTGGTTGTCGATCGCCAGCGGCAACCATGCCGCCTCTTGGGCCCGCCCCGCCATCCCAAAATTCGGCCAGAGCCACAGCAAGGACACCACCAAGAGTGCGCGCCAGGTATAGGTCGATCGCTCCACGATTCCTTCGCACGCCTCCCACGACCTTAGTATATTTTGTATAACCCGCCGCGCACCAAAGTTGTCACCCGCACGCACAGATCACCATGATTCACGGCGAAAGAGGATTGTGCTTTCTTCCCGGGAGCGCAAACGGGTCTCTAGCCCGAGGGTTGGCGGGATAGCGATCCCGATTGGCGTCTTTAAGATTGTCGCGAAACATTACTTGCCCTTGTGCGATGCATGCCGAGCGGAACCGTGCGACAGATACTGTGGCGGCCGGAATTCGATCGTGATGTCCTGTTGCGCTTGGACAGGCCGGCTGTTCACGAGGGTGGGACTGTAACGCCACAGGCGGATAGCGCTCACCGCTGCAGGAAAAAGAGAGAGCGAGCCGCTCAAGCGATTTACATCCAGGACTTGGCCCAGCTCTCCGATGGCGATGCGGACATTAACGGTTTCCGACGATCCATGCCGATCCCCCGGCCTTGGATAATGAGGCCAAACGAAGGAGACAAGTTCACCTACTTGCAATCGAGCGAGTTTGTGCGCCGGTAAAGCTCCGATCTCAGGAGAAATAAGAACAGACAGCTGCGAGGTCATCGCAAAAGAAGAGGAAGCGGCGATCGCTTTTTCCGGGAGCGTTAGGCGAAACGGTTTGCTGCCGTCGCCCGGGCCCGAGACAAGCATGGTAGACGGTGATGACGGGCGCAACGCGACTCGTGGAGCAGGCGCGACCCTTCGCGCGACGAATTTTGACGGAGCGCCACTGAGCGGGGCCGCAGCCTCGGCTGAATGTGACGGTTGGGAATTCGCAGGTGGCGACTCACTCCGCGAGACCAGCCCGTCCGGGGGCAAGCCCGCAGGCCCGCCCCCTGCCGCGCCCACGAGTGCTGAATCTCCTCGCGTACCAAGCGATCGCGGCGCTGGCGAATTTGTATCAGACGCTGGAAAAGTATCTGCTGCTGGCGCATCGGAAGTTCGCGAATTCGTTTCGCTTAAGCGATCACGCAGTGCCGGTTTCGCAGCATCGACAGCCGTCGTTGATTTCTGGAGCACCTGCAAACGCTTTCCGAGCTGACTGCGCCCCACAGTAAGCCCAGCGACGAGACTTAACAACGCGAAGACCAGCATTGCGGCGATTTGAAATCCGGATATTTCGAAAGCACCTGCTCGTAAGGGCGAATTCTCCATAACATCCGCCCCCGCATCCCTATCGGCCTGCGCCTCGCCGTGACCACCTCTAACTTGTCCGCCAATGCGGGCGCCTAGAGCACGCTGACGCAATTTTTCATTAAATTTTTCCACATACAGCGCCGGTTTCGGGCTCAGCACTGGCGCCGCGGCAATCCGCGACGATGCTGGAGACGCAATGCGAGCAAACGGTTCAGCCGGTGCCGGTCGCTCTTCATCCGGAAACAGATTCTCGATTATTTCTTCAGGCAAGTCCTCGACGGCTGCCGGCCGAACGATCTCTACTGGCGTCCAGGTTGACTCTGCAAATTCCGGGCTGGGCCCTTCGGACGCGATCCAATTTGCAATTTTCCCCCGGCCCTCGGCGCTCAGGTCCACGAATCGCAGGCCTGCGGCTTGGCTCGATTCCGCCAGCCACACAATGCGCGCTGAGACTTCGATGTTCGGCCCTGCGTTGGGCAGTTGAAAACAAATGCGTGGGAAAAGCGCATCGGTCGTCAGCGACCTGGCCCCCTGAATGGCCATGCCCGTCTCGCTGATATCTAGGGCCAGACCACCATTATTGTCGCCGAGATTCACATACGGGTGCGTGGCAAGAGTCTTGCGCATTTGACGGCGGCGCTCGCGCGTGCCCTGAATCAACCCAGCCGGCACTAGGCTTTCGGCGTCGGATGCGCCCGCTGTCGCTTCTCCCGGTGCGGCCAACCGCCCCACCGTCTTATTGCGGTACGCGATTTCGATCAGCGTTGCCAGTTTGCCCCCGGCTTTTGAAAGTGCTTCAAAAACGTAAGCAATATTTTTCGCGTTGCTCTGCAGCTGCCGAGCCGTCAGCGTAAGTCGCAGGCTATCTTCGACCTCATTTTGCTGGCCTTCCGAAAGATAATTACGCAGGCCAGAATACAGAGCGCCGTTTTCGTAAGTCTCCCGCCAATCCTGCATGGCTTGGCGGCGACGGATGGCGTCCTTCTGCAATTCTTCTTCCGGCCGTTCTGCAGCAGCGTGTTCGGCGAATGCTTGCGGTGGCGCTTGGGGCAACTCGAGGGCGATATCTGCCAATCCGCCACGCATTTCCTGCACCTTGTTGGAAGTTAAGGAGGTTTTGCGGCAGACCCACTCTCCGCGCAGTTTGTCGAACTCGATTGAGGCGCGATACTCATCCGCCTCACACTTGAATACCGGCAGCGGCTTCAGCGGCGGCCACCTGCCGCACAATACCACTCTCATCTCCGCCTGTTGCTCCGGAGATGTGAGCCTAGCAGCATTTGGCTTAGGGCAGGGCACGTCCATCGTCGTCACCCATTGTAGCCATTACAGCGCGCGGAGAATCTCTTCTGATTAACTCCCCAATCCGCTCCCGCATCTTCCCCTGTGTAGGCACCTCAAACACCGTCGGGGGAGATTAGTTGCATGGCTCCCATGGCCAGGCCTGCGTTCCGGCCATTTTCTGAGGCAACCTTCCACGATAGATCGCTCCGTCTTGCGGACCGCTTGTCGCTCCCACTGCTCGCCCTTGCTGCTAAACTCATAGCTGCCAAATTACGAGGGATCAGCTACATGACCGACACCGCCCAGCAACCTATCACACGCACGGAATCCGATAGCATGGGCAAAATCGAAGTCCTCGCCGATCGCTACTACGGTGCGCAAACCGCCCGTTCCCTCATCCATTTCGCCATTGGAAAAGACACCATGCCCCCCGAACTTATCCGCGCTTTCGGCATCCTTAAAAAAGCTGCCGCCCTCGTGAATCAGGATCTCGGCAAGCTCTCTCCGGAAAAAGCCAAGCTCATCACGCAAGCCGCCGACGAAGTGATCTCCGGCAAACTCCACGATCATTTTCCGCTGCGCATCTGGCAAACCGGCAGCGGCACACAGACCAACATGAACGTTAACGAAGTCATCTCCAACCGCGCCATCGAACTCGCCGGCGGCGAAATGGGCAGCAAAAAGCCCATTCACCCAAACGATGACGTCAACATGTCGCAATCGAGCAACGATACTTTTCCCGCCGCCATGCACATCGCCGCCGCCACGGAAACCGCACAGCATCTGCTGCCTGCAGTAAAATACCTCCGTGACGCTCTGGAAGCCAAGCGCAAAGAATTCGACAAGATCGTAAAAATCGGCCGCACCCATTTGCAGGACGCCACGCCGCTCACCGTAGGCCAAGAATTTTCCGGCTGGGTCAATCTCCTGGACCGCGACTCCGCCCGCATCACCGCCGCACTCGACGGCCTCTACGACCTCGCCATCGGCGGCACCGCCGTGGGCACCGGCCTTAACGCACACCCCGAATTCGCCGAACGCGCCGCCAAAAAAATTGCCGAACTCAACGGCCTCCCGTTCCGCTCTCACCCCAACAAATTCGCCGCCCTCAGCGCTCACGACGAAATCGTCTTCGCCAGCGGCGCGCTAAAAACCCTCGCAGCCTCCCTCATGAAAATCGCCAACGACATCCGCTGGCTGGCTAGCGGCCCGCGCTGCGGCCTCGGGGAGCTCACTCTCCCCGAAAACGAGCCGGGCTCCTCGATCATGCCCGGCAAAGTGAATCCCACGCAGTGCGAAGCCCTCACCATGGTCGCCATCCAGGTCATGGGCAATGACGCCGCCATCGGTTTCGCGGGCAGCCAAGGCAATTTCGAACTCAACGTCTACAAACCGGTGATGATCTTCAACTATCTGCACTCCGTCGAACTACTTACCGACTCCATGAACAGTTTCGTGCACCACTGCGTCGAAGGCATCGAGGTGAATCGCGCTCAAATCGACCGTTACGTAAAGGACTCCCTGATGCTAGTCACCGCGCTGGCCCCCAAAATCGGTTATGACAACGCCGCCAAAGTGGCCCACACCGCCCATAAGGAACACTCCAGCCTTCGCGAAGCCGCCATCAAACTGGGCTTCCTAACCGGCGAAGAATTCGACGCCCAAGTCCAACCCGAAAAAATGACCCACCCGTAGCGGAATTGCGTGCTGCGGGCACCGCAGAGCAGCACACCGCGCAAGCGCCCGCGGCTGGTGATGGGTACCCACAAGACCCCGCAACTCCATCAGTACGCGAGGATGAGCAGACGCCAGGACGTTGAAAATATAAGAAGATCGCGCTTTTTTCCGCGCGGCCGTTGCGGGCCGCCGTTCTGTTCGGAGGCGCTCGGCGACTTAATGAGTGGCGGCCGCCGTGTCCCCGCAACTATCCGGCATCTGTTCCACGTGGTACTGCTTCAACTTGCGGTAGAGGGTTGTCTTGCCGATGCCCAGGAGGCGAGCAGCGGCCAACTTATCGCCGCCCGTTTCGCGCAGCATGCGCAAGATGGCGCGGCGTTCCAGCTCTTGGAGCGGCAACAGTTCCTCTTTTTCTGGTGCGCGTTCATTGGCCGGATAATGCAAGCTCGATGGCAAGTCGCCGACATGCACGGTGGGACCGGAACCCAACGCCACGGCGCGGGCCACCACGTTTTCCAGTTCGCGCACGTTACCGGGCCAATCGTAGGCGATCAGCCGGCGCATGGCGTCTGCGGAAATGGTGCGCGGCGGAGCGTCCGGCGGAGAAAGCTTTTCGAGAAACGCAGTGACCAGTAGGGGAATGTCGTTTTTGCGGTCGCGCAACGGCGGTAGTTTCACTTGCACCACGTTGAGGCGGAAATAAAGATCCTGGCGGAAGGCGCCGCCGCGGATGGCCGCTTCGAGATCGCGATTGGTGGCGGCGATGATGCGCACATCGATGCGTTTGCGTTCTGTTGAACCCACGGGCTTGATTTCGTGTTCCTGCAGCGCGCGTAAGATTTTGGCTTGCATGTCGATAGGCATATCGCCAATCTCATCGAGGAACAGCGTGCCACCGTGCGCCGATTCGAGCAGTCCTTGCTTGGCTTGCAAAGCACCGGTGAAGGCGCCCTTCACGTGGCCGAATAGTTCGGATTCAATGAGCGTAGGGGTCAGGGACGAACAATCGACCGGAACAAATGGCCGCTCTTTCCGGGGACTCGAGAAATGCACGCTGCGGGCCACCAGCTCTTTACCAGTGCCGCTCTCACCGAGGATGAGCACCGGATAGTCGTGCTGGCTGACCTTACCGATTACCTTATAGATATTCTCCATTTTTGGCGATAATCCGATCAGCCCGCCAAATCCCGGACGGGTGCGCAACTGCTCGCGCAACAAGCGGTTTTCGCGCTGTAATTCGACGCTGCGCGCGGCGCGTTCCAGCCGGGCCTTTAATTCTTCGATGAGAAACGGCTTGGTGATATAGTCGACCGCGCCCAGGCGCGTGACCTCGACCGCCGAATCGATGGTCCCGTGTTGCGTTAGCACCATCCGCGCCACGTCTGGGTAAACGTCGTGCACGCGCTTGAGCAGCGCCAGTCCGCTGGCACCCGGCAAATGCAGATCAGTGAGCAGAATATCAACGGGCGCGTACTCGAGGAGCTCCGTGGCCTCTTCGGCGGTAGCTACCGCCAGCGTCTTCATGGCCAGTTGTTTGCCAACCTCCGTGCACATATCGCGGATCACTTGCTCGTCGTCGACAATCAGCAGGGTCATGGCAGGTATCTCCCGTCGCAGAGTATCTTTGGGCAACGGCTGGGTGAAAGGCGGATCAAGTACCGCTGCTGTATTGCGGTGCGAGGGGTGCGCGCTTGGTCGATCATGGTCGAAATTTCCCTTCCGCTACTCGGCGCAGCGAGGTGCAGATGGATGCACGGTTTCGTGCACCCGGAGTTCCAAAAACGAAAACCTTCGATTAACTGAGAATCTAGCAGTAACGACTAAGCTATCCCCACTCCGTTTTGGAACCGTAGCTCCCGCCATCATTCGTGTATCGAGTCCAAACTGTTACGGTTTGTGCCGCTTACCAATTCCCTACCTAAATTCCATTTTTGGCTCGGCCACTCCCACGCGCGATCGCCATTTCGCCCGCATCCGGGCGCTGCCAACGTTAGACTGGAGATAACATACTATTCAGTATTTAGTCAAGGCACGTATTGCTCCGCAGGCTGGTGGCGAGCGCTGGTGCCAGATGGCCAGGTTGCTGGTGAAAGTGGCCCGCTCCGGAAGCGGCGAACAAGATTACGGCTGCCCCGTTGGCACGGGCGCAACGGACCTTCGCAACAGGCCTTCAGATAGCGATGCGGCGACCAGACGGTCCTCCCCGACGAGGGCCACGCCGATAAATGCGGCGCTTGACGCGCCCGAGTCAAGACGTTCCCAGGTTTGCGAAGCGTCACGCGAAATGTACATGCCGCCGCCGCGCATCGCGACAATCCATAGACCGTCCGCGAAGGAATAAGCAACAGGTTCGCTCGCGGGTAGCCCACTTTGCACCAGCTGCCAACGCACGCCGCCGTGGGAGACAGGGTCGCTGCTGCCGCGATAAAGTCCTTTCGCAGTACCTACGAGCAGCAACGGTTGAGTAGTTTGTTCCAGGTTTCGTACCGGGAACGGCCGCTGTTTCTCCGTAGACATCGGCAGAACGCGCACCCAGCGTATGTCCGCCTGGGCGGCGCTCGCATCATCGGTGGCGGCTTGCGGATCCAGCGGCGGGAACTGCAAAGCGGCCGGGGTCCACGACTTTCCGCCATCCAGGGAGCGCACTGGGCGGCCGCCCGCCACCATCCACAAAACTTCTCTCGAAAAGTCTGACGCGTTGAGTTCGGAGGCTGCCGTGGCCATGGCCTCCGGACGCAATATTTTTTCGCCCAGGCTTCCCGACCATAGGGCTTGCGGGGTGGCCACGAACACGCGCCCGCCAGTAGTGAGAATCGCGGAAATATCGGAGGCCGTAGGAATTTTCAGCGGAGGTTTTCGTTGCGCATGAAGTGAAGTTCGCAGCGAACGTGGCGGCGAATCTCTTACCACTAGTCGCGCGGCCGCGAAGCGCAGGCCGTTCCATTTCGCGGAGTCTGCATCATACCGCAGCAAACCAGAGGTGGCGCTGGCCAACCACCACCCGGCCTCCGTTGAAAAAATATGTACGATTTCCGCAGGGGCGCGTCCCGGCAGCGCTTGCCATTGCACGCCTCCGTCGCTAGTTTCCAGCAGCGGGTCCGGCGCTCCGGGCAGCCACGCCAGCAGATGTCGTGAGTGCCGCGAGTCTCGAACCAGGGCGGCGGCCACGCGGTGCGAAAATCCATCATTGGAAAGCGCGAACGTCGCGCCACCGTCCGTGCTGACCAAAACGCCTTGCACTTCTGTCCCTAGCAGCAAGAGGCCTTTCGCCCCGGATGCGCTGGTGTCTGGAACGGCCAAGACAGCATTCACGATCCAGTCGCGCGGACTGGTGCGCGTCCAGGATTCGCCGCCATCCCGCGTCAGCCACAAACCCTCGGTGGTCGCGGCGTACAGCGTGCGCGGATCACCCGGATGCTGCACGATTTCCTGCGTGCGCCGCGAAGAGTAGGGAATGCCCTGCAGCTTGGTCCAGGCCGCGGCGGCGTTTTCGCTGCGGTAAATCCCCGAGCAAGCGCTGGCAAAAATTCGCGCGGGATTGGCGGCGTCGATGCGCAGGCTCATGACGTCGGAATCGTCGATCATCCCGGTGGCCACCGGAAACCAGGT